>Ga0209477_1000593_pt1 | contig 22597 bp, 12 predicted proteins | sample KloWWTupernatant_FD_187180 | JGI IMG/M metagenome (GOLD analysis project Ga0209477, IMG submission 187180) | Active sludge microbial communities from Klosterneuburg, Austria, studying microevolution and ecology of nitrifiers - Klosterneuburg... | ecosystem: Engineered > WWTP > Aerobic digester >... | reverse complement strand
CCTTCGGTTAATACGCCGCGTTCTAACTGAACCCTATCGCTGTTTATGTTAATCACGTTACCTGTAGCAGGCGTCGAAAATCGCACTTGGTTAAAGCCCGATATCTTTGTGGCTGTTGCGCCACCGATTCGACTACTATCATCCACCATTATTTTCTGGGTATTCTCTACTCTACTGCCAGGTATGGCCGGGCTGATATCAACAGCACCCTGAACAGCGGATATCTCGCTACCATCGGTGCAACGGATATTTTCGCGGGTCTTAATCCAAATACCCGTTGAATCGGGGACAACATTATCTGTTTGTCGCAACTGTTGAACAATAGCCCCATGGCTGTTTTGTAAGAGGCCTCGGATATTCAAACGCGCACGTTTTCGTACCTGTATCCGGCCGTGTTGATTGTTTAACCCACCGCTCGTATTACCCCTCAGTGTTTCAGCAAAGCATTTCCCACGGGTGTTTTTTATTCTGCCTTGTTGTAAGATAAGCCTTTTCTGAATATCGATAACGCCGTCTGTATTATCTAATGTCAGCGCTTCCGCATCACCAAGCATTCGTTTAAACGTTGCGTTACGCGCAATGATTTTGCCCCGGTTTACGGTTTGAGCCGCATTTAACGAGAATAAGCCATTGCGTGCGACGACTTCAGCGTCTGGTTTATTCTCGAATCGTTCTGTGGTAATTGAGGCATCACCCTCGGCTTTCATCTGATTAGCGTTCAACACACTAGGTGCCGAGGCGACTAACTTGTCTTTTGCAATCACTGCCGCAGAAGACTGATTCTCGATGCTTTTAGCCGCGGTTAAGGTGACATCTTTCCCTTCTATCAGCGCGGCATTTTGAATGTCTTCTGCTGATGCTATAACCTCTTGTTTCGCAGTTAAAGTGCCCGCCTGATGTTGGAACACGCCAAGAATCTGTATCACCAAGGATTGTTTTTGAGCATCTATATAACCATGATTCTCAAAGTCTTGGCTGCCCCTGAGTTGTACTGCAGCACCCTTGATATTCCCTTTGTTCGTCATCGTTCCCAACGACAAGCTTATCACTTTCTCACTTAACACGCTACCGTGTTTGCCATTGACAAAACGTTGATTAGGAGCTGGATGCCCTTCAAGTTGAACCCCTTGTTTGCCCACTAATTTTCCGTGATTCAAAACTTCGGGTGCTTGATGAATAATAAGCTTTTCATGCGCATTTATACTGGCATTGGCATGATTATGCAGTTCTGCTGCCACCGTTAGCGCTATTGAGCCTAAGCTTGATACTTTGCCTGCGTTGTGCAAAGCGCCGGTTTCCAAAACGCATCCTTCTATGCCCGTCGTGATTAATCCGAAATTTTTAAGCTCACCCGTTTGTTGAATAAGGCATCGTTGCTCAACGACAATTTTAGCGTGTTTTCTATTACACAATTGGCTGTTACCAGACACCTGTAAATTTTTAGTACAAATATCACCCGCATTCACAATCGCAGAGGTACAATTAAGATTGAGATTATCGACCGATAATGTGCCACCTTTGTTGACAAAAGACTTAGCCGTAACGGTTAATGCAGCGCTTTTATAATCGCTCTTATGGCTCACAGTCCCGGGGGTACTAACCGCTAACGCGAGTTCTGGGGGTGCTGACAGAAGCTCGATATTGCCCTTAGGGCTTAGATTAAAACACAATGCACCTTTTGAGGTTGCAACGACCATCGAAGTTTTTTTAGAACACTCAGCATCTTTCCCGGGTAAAAATTTTACAGATTGAGCAGGCTGTATATCTGGCTCGTTTACAGAAAACGCTTTTGACAGGGCATTCCAGTCAAACGATTCTGGTTTGGTAGCATCTGCGATTAGAGGAATACACGAATTGCGAGTGCCTGATATGTCTTGTTCTCCATTTTCCGTTGCAATCACAAGATAATACGGCGCTTCAGGAATGGATTCTTGACCCTGCTTTTGACTATGGCTATAGGAACTTAAGAGAAATTCCTCACGCGAGAGGACTTTTAGAGCTACAGAGGGAGAGGCATTGGAAACAGCTAACGTGATTGCATCGTTTGCTTCTGGTTGCGGCGCTTGTGCTTTTACAACGCTTTGTTGTTCTCTGATTTGTTCCGGGGATTGCTCTCTGATTTCTTCCGTTGCTTGCAACATCCTTACACTCCTTATTTTCTCCTTAAAGCCTCTGTCATTTTTCGAAACTCAGGGGAGTGTAACATACAGCCGATTTTTAAGACAAAAGCCATGCATGCCTCATGCATTGTAAACAAAAAGAAATCGGAATAGATATCCGCTAAATAACGGATAAAGCACCAATGGGATTAAAGGAACCCGATAAGTCGATTTGCTGAATTTAAATATATTAAGTCAGTGCGTACCAGAACGTGCGCGAAATAACTTGCTCTTTTAAGCGAGCCAATGTCTGAGCGCAGCGAGTTGGGCGAGTGAAAAAAGGGCAAGTTATTTCATGCACGTTCCTTATATAGCTATATAATTATCAATATAATTACCGCCATCCCGCATCCGGTAAAAACCGATCGCCATACCGTTGCGCCAATAAATTCAATCGTTGAAACAGCAACGATTCGCCTTGCTCTGCTATATAATGCATCAGTCCCCCGCGAAACGGCGCAAATCCTGTGCCCAATATCATGCCCGCATCTAAAGCATCCGCGTCTGCAACAATCCCTTCTCTTAAGCAAGCAACCGCTTCATTCATCATCGATAAAATCAAGCGATCAAGCGCATCTTCGGGTAATCGATAATGTTCCGGCAATTTTGGACGAATAATTTTTCCATTTTTGAATTGATAAAACCCTTGACCGGTTTTCTTGCCTAAATTTCCAGCTTCTACACGTTTTCGTAATTCGGTGGGAATAGATACTTTCAAATAATGCGCTAAACTTTCTGCACCATACAGACAAACATCTAAGCCTACTGTATCCGCAAGTTCAATAGGCCCCATCGGCATCCCAAATTCCACGACTGCTTTATCAATAGCAACCGCAGGGATACCCAATTCTAATAATCGAACGCTTTCCAATAAATAGGGCATTAAAATACGATTGACCAAAAACCCAGGTGAACTTTTAACCTGTAATGGGATTTTTTCAATCGCACGCACAAAACTCATCCCGTATTGAATTAAATGAGGATCCGTCGATGCCGTATCAATCACCTCTACTAAAGGCATTCTGGCAACCGGGTTAAAGAAATGCAATCCGATAATCCTCTGTTGTATCGCAGGATCTTCACTTAACGCTTTTAGAGGGATTGTTGAAGTGTTTGTTGCAAATATCGCCTCTTTTTTCGCTTCACTCGCTAATGTCATAAACAAAGCTTTTTTGGCTTCCGCTTTTTCAATAATAGCTTCAATAATTAAATCTGCGGTTTTAATGCCACAACCTTTGATGTCGGGCATTAATCTATCCATCGCAGCTTGTACCAAATGCGGCTCTTTTAATTGTTTTTTAAACAAGGCTTTTGCACGCCCTAGCGCTGCCGCAACCGCTAATGTATTTTGATCTTGCAAGGTAACGCGTATGCCTTTTAATGCGCACCAAGCGGCAATATCTCCACCCATAACGCCCGCGCCCACGACATGGACGTGTTCAGGTCTAAAGCTAGACTCTGACCCTAAACGCTTTAATTTTTCTTGCAGTTCAAAAACCCGAATTAAATTTCGAGCCGTTTCACTCTGAGCCAATTGGCAAACAGAATTTGCCTCCGCTATAAATGCCGCGTTATGAAACACACCCTGATCGATCCAGTGTTGTAAAACAGCATAGGGTGCGGGATAATGTGCACGGTTTACTTTAGCAGAAATAGCTTTTAATAAATATTTCCCTAAAAGAGGTCGAACAAAGTGCCGATTGGTAAAATCCTCGATAAGATTTGCGGCCCTGACTTTCGGTTGGGTTTTTACAAAATAACGGGCAGCAACCAAACCCTGACGTTTCGGCACCGATACATCCACAACACCCATTTTACGCGCGGCTTTTGCTTCTATTGTACGCCCAGACAAAATTAAATCCATTGCTTTAAGTCCACCGATTAGTCTCGGAAGACGAACGCTGCCACCCCATCCGGGCTGAATGCCTAATCGCACTTCGGGTAAACCCAACTTAGTTTTAGGATCTTCGATTGCGATACGGTAACGACAAGCCAAGGCGAGTTCTAACCCGCCCCCCAAACAATAACCCTCAATCAACGCCACCGTTGGGAAAGACACATTGGCAAGGTGATTAAAAACCGTTTGACCTTGCTGTATCAAATTAACAATGGTTTCTAAAGATTCCGTGTTTTTAAATTGTTGAATATCCGCACCTGCACAAAATCCATTCTTTTTGGACGAATCGATAACAAGCCCCAATGGCTTTGTACCTGTCTCTAAAGATTGAATAACAGATAATAATTCTTCTAACACCACTAAGTCTATGGTATTCGTTTTTGAATCTTGCTTATCAAAGGTTAGCCACGCAATATTATCTTCATCACGCTCGATATGCCAATGACTATAAATCACTTTATCCATCTTAAAACGCCTCCACTAACATCGCGCCCCCTTGGCCACCACCGATACACAAGCTCGCAATCCCACGCTTCGCACCATTCCTTTTTAACACATGCAATAAATGCAAAACCAATCGAGCGCCTGTTGCGCCAACAGGATGCCCAATGGCAATCGCTCCACCATCGACATTCAATTTGTCGGGTGGAATTGATCCTAAAGATTTTAAACACGCCAACATTTGAGCTGCAAAAGCTTCATTCATTTCCCAGTAGTCAATATCCGACAGGGACAAGTCTTGTTCTTGAAGCAATTTTTGAATGGCATAGACGGGACCTAAACCCATAATAGCCGGATCAAGCGCGGCCCAAGCGGTATCTATAATTTTTCCCAAAACAGGTAAATCATATTTTTTTACGCTCGATTCGCTCGCCAAAATCAAAAAAGCTGCGCCATCGGTCACTTGCGAACTGTTCCCCGCGGTTACACTACCAAAGGGTTTGTCAAAAACAGGTTTTAAGGTTGCTAATTTTTCTACAGTAGACCCCTCGCGTACCCCGTTATCCGATTCTATCATGCCACCTTGCCAATCAAATAAGGGCGTTATTTCCTCAAATAGACCCTCTTTTTGGGCAGCGCTGGCTCTGTTATGGCTTTGAACAGAAAAAGCATCCATCGCTTCGCGCGTAATCCCAAATTCGTAAACTAAATTTTCGGCGGTTTGTCCCATCGATAAATTAACAATCGGATCACTTAAGCCTTTCAACAATGAAAAAATGGGTTTTAAAAAATAGGGTCTAAACTGTAGCAATGATTTTAATTGATCGATAAGCCCTTTTCGAGATCTGAGCTGTGCTAAAAAAATAGCCATCTCGTTAGGATACAATAAGGGCGCTCGACTCATACACTCTGTTCCACCCGCCAGTACAAGCTCTGATTTTCCGCTTCTAATGTTAAGCGCGGCACTTTCTAATGCCTGTAACCCCGATGCACAATTTCTTTGTACGGTAAAAGCGGGAACCTCAATACCACATCCCGATCTTAAGGCAATAATACGCGCAATATTCACTTCATCTGCACCAGGCGCCACACATCCCGCAATCACTTCATTAATCTCGCTCGGTTTAAACGGCTGACGCGCCAATAAGGGGCCCGCAGCTGCAACGGCTAAATCCGCAGCAGATAAGGGATTCGGTTTTCCCATAGCCTTAGTAAAAGGTGTTCGCAATCCGTCTACCACATAAACATCTTTCAGCTTGTTTTTCATACGATCTTCCTACTCAATACCCTTAAATTAGGCTCTGTAAAAACTTCCTCTTTTCTCGCTCGCTTAACTCGCTCTGCTCAAACAAACCTCGCTCAAAAGCGAAAGTTTTTTACAGAGCCTCAAATTCATCCACGCGAATGGCTTCTTGTCTCGCCGTATCAAACTCACCTAACAAACGCGCTTCTTCTTGCGTAAGCGCTTGAAGCGCGAGTGCCTTTTCAACACTCTCAGCTAAGCTCAGTTTTTTGGGAATACTCCCCTGCTTAACCAAAGCTTCCAATTTGAGTGAAGCCGCTTCAGCAGCAATCATTTTATCTAAAGTCTCGTCCAGCTGGGTAACGGGATTGCGATTGCTTTTACCAAAATAACAATGCTGCGTTAAACGATTTCTAAAGTCCCCCGGTACCATCATTTCTGCGGCCAAATGATTCTCTAAAATATCATTGGGTCGCTGATAAGCATGGCCATAAGGAAACACTAAAAAACGAAGACAACTGCCGATAAACCGGTTGGGGAAGTTTCTGAAAAATTCTAAAAACGCCTTTTGGATTTGGTACAAACAGGTTTGCACACACCAGTTTACCGAAGCCAAATCGTCCTTTTTATTGCCAACATCTTGAAAATATTTCAAAACAGCCGAGGCTAAGTACAAATAGCTTAAGACATCGCCTAACCGAGCCGATAATCGCTCACAACGCTTTAACTTACCGCCTAACAACATTAATGCAACATCGGAAATAAAGGATAAAGCAACAGCCATACGACTCAACTGCCGATAATAATGTTTAAAACATCGTGTTTTCGGGGCACGACAAAAACCACCGGCAGTTAATGAATGAAAAAGTATTCTTGCCTTATTAGACAATGTGTATTGCAAATGCTTAAAAACAATCCGATCGAAGTCCAAAATACCCATCGCTTCATTGGGGTTAACCATTGCCTTCATCTCTGCCTGAACATAAGGATGGCATCGAATAACGCCCTGCCCAAAAATAATCAAATTTCGGGTTAATATATTGGCTCCTTCAACCGTGATGCTAATGGGAATGCTTGCGTAAGCATTCGCCAAATAGTTATTGGCACCTAACATAATACCACGCCCCCCGTGGATATCCATAGCATCATTCACAACCTTACGACCCATCTCTGTTAAGTGGTATTTAGCAATGGCCGTCACGATAGCCGGGCGAATTTTTTGATCTAAGGCCCCGAGCGTTAACAATCTGGCTGCTTCAATCATATAGGTATTGCCAGCAATATTTGCCATTAATGCTGCAACGCCTTCAAATTTACCAATAGAGGTATTAAATTGTTTTCGGATACGGGCGTAAGCGCCTGTCGTACGATAAGCAATTTTTGAAGAAGCTGCTGTTAATGCAGGCAAGGAGATCCCTCTACCTGCCGATAAACATTCGACCAACATATGCCAGCCTTTACCAATCATCTGCTCACCGCCAATAATCCAATCCAAAGGCACAAACACATCCTTACCGCGCGTGGGACCATTCATAAAGGATTGATGTAAAGGAAAATGTCGAAGACCACACTCTACACCAGGATGAGTTGTTGGGATTAAACAAACGGTTATACCCAAAGCTTCTTTTTCGCCTAATAATTTGTTGGGATCACACAATTTAAATGCTAAACCTAACACTGTCGCAACTGGTGCTAAGGTAATGTAGCGCTTATCCCAGGTTAATTTCATCCCTAAGATTTTCTTTCCTAAAAACTCACCTTCACACACAATACCGACATCTGTAATCGCACTGGCATCTGATCCGGCTTCTGGTGAGGTTAAAGCAAAACAGGGTATTTCTTCGCCACGCGCCAACCGCGGTAAGTAATGTTGCTTCTGATGCTGTGTGCCGTAATTGATCAGCAATTCAGCCGGCCCCAATGAATTCGGCACCATGGCAGTAATAGCAGCGGTTAAACTATGGGTTGCAATCTTTTGTACAACTGCAGAATGCGCCAATGCACTAAAACCAAGTCCACCATAATTTTTCGGAATAATCATACCGAAAAAACCTTTTTCTTTTAAAAAAGTCCAGACGGGTTTTGGCAAATCCCGTGTCACATGAGAAACGGTCCACTCATCAAATAAAGCACACAATGCTTCTACAGTCTCATTCAAAAAATTTAATTCTTCTTGTGTGAGCGACTGTTGAGGCGCTGCTAAGAAGCGATCCCAATTGGGCCTCCCTCTAAATAATTCGGATTCCCACCAAATATCACCCGCTTCAGTCGCTTCCCTTTCCGTACTACTCATCCTGGGCATCTTGTTTTTAAAAACACGAAAAATAAAAGTGGTGAGAAACCTTTGTCTAAAAAACGATAAATGAAATATCACAATCCAAAAAGCCAGTATGCCCCAGAGGCTCGCTTGCAAGGGTCCCGTGAAAAACGCATGCGCTTGCATTACCCCAAGGGAAAGCGCAAATGTCAGCGTCCAGGCCCACAAGGGCGCTGCAAGATAGGCCAGCGCCCAAAAAGCAACAATGAGCGCTGTGCTCGCGGCTAAATATGAAAATTCCATTGATTCGCTCCCTCTGCCTGTTGCGTACACTTTGAAGGTACACCTAAATTTTAGAACAAACTCAAACCCTTCAGTGAAAAAAAAATCATTTTTAAAAAATAAATATCCCAATTCTTAATTTAGTTGATAAACTATCAATTACAGGATTACAAATTTTAAACAGAAGGGGAGCAGAAAATCATGGTACGTACACATGAATACCCAGTGATAGGCGTGTGGTATTGGGACATAGAGCATGCTGATCAATTTGAAATCGTCGCTGAAGACAAATTGGACAGGTCCATTGAAATCCAATACTTTTCGGGAGAAATTGAAGAGGTTGATATAGATACCTGGTTTGAAATGCGTGTCGTCTCTATCGCTGCGCCTAAAGATTGGTCAGGCCCTTATGAAATTGAGAAGGACAACTTCTCTGATTTGGAAGAATTGGAAGAAGAAGGTAAACACCCAAAAGGATGGTCTGATCCATTTGATGAGATCTGACCTCACTCGCTGCTACACGGCACCCTCTCTCGTAAAACAAGGGGGTGTAATGAGTGACCTATTGATTTTTAAACAGTCTGGACAACAGAACAGCATTGTATTAAGATAGTCATTGGCCTTAGACTTCAATTCAACCCACAGGAAGTTTTATGACTAAACCAATTAAGCTAACGAAAAGACAGCAAGAGATCCTCGATTTAATCCAATCGCACATCAATGCGGCAGGTTCTCCACCCACTCGCGCAGAAATTGCAAAAACCATGGGATTTCGTTCTCCTAATGCCGCTGAAGATCACTTAAGAGCGCTAGCACGCAAAGGCGTCATTGAACTTGTTCCCGGCACCTCACGTGGCATACGCCTTTTAAAAACGACTGGAGGTATTCCCATTATAAAAATCGATCGCATTGTCTCTCATCAGCCCATCTTGTCTGATAACCATATTGAGGGAATGTGCAAACTCGAACGCAACTTTTTTAAACCCAGCATTGATTTTTTATTGCAGATTTCGCACAAGGGGTATCCAGAACACCATATCGCAACAGGTGACTACCTCGCCATTCACCAAACGCAAGAGATCCCTGCTGGTCAACTCGCTGTAACACGATTAAATCACGAAATCAGCATCCAACGTTACACGACAGATAACTTTCCCCAAAATCTTATCATCGAAGGATTAGTGATAGGCGTTATTCGAACCTTAAATAACTCTTCTCTATGCTAATGACACACCCGATAGCAAAACGCGTTATTGTTGGGCTTTCGGGTGGTGTTGATTCCTCTATCGCCGCCCTACTTTTACAGAAACAAGGCTTTCAAGTTGAGGGCCTTTTTATGAAAAACTGGCAGGAAGACGATAATAATCATTGTCCTGCCACACAAGATTTGATGGATGCCCAAAAAGTTTGTGAAAACTTATGCATTCCACTTCACACAATTAATTTTTCAAATCAATATTGGGACAATGTCTTTGAGCATGCCTTAGCGGAATATCGATTAGGACGAACGCCGAATCCCGATATTTTATGTAACCGTGAAATTAAATTTAAAACTTTTCTAGATTATGCAATCGAACTTGGCGCCGATTATATTGCGACCGGACATTATGCCGCTATTTCTGAAAATAATAATATTTTTCAGCTGCATAAAGCCAAAGATCTGAACAAAGATCAAAGTTATTTTCTGTATACCCTCAACCAAACAGCACTTTCAAAAACTTTATTCCCAATCGCGCATTTGGAGAAACCTTTTGTCCGAAAATTGGCAGCAGAAGCTGGCTTTCCGAATTGCGATAAAAAAGACAGTACGGGACTTTGTTTTATTGGTGAACGCAAATTTAAAAATTTCCTCAACACCTACTTACCCACGCAAAAAGGTAACATGGAAACACCTGATGGAAAAATAATAGCCACACATGACGGCTTGATGTTTTACACTTTGGGTCAACGACAAGGGTTAGGTATAGGTGGGCGTCACAATGGCGATAATGCTCCCTGGTACGTCGTCGGCAAAGATCTGGCACGCAATGTATTGATTGTGGCAGAAGGCGATAATCACCCACTTCTCTATGCTCACACTTTAACAGCCAATCAATTACATTGGGTAAGAGGTAGTGCTCCTCAAACGCACTTTACATGCACCGCAAAAATTCGATATCGACAAACAGAAGAGCCTGCAACCGTCGAAATGCTAAACGCGGAAACTTGCATCGTCACCTTTGAAAATCCACAACGTGCAATTACACCAGGTCAATCCGTGGTTTTTTACAAAGAGACTGTTTGTTTGGGTGGAGGTATTATTCAATGATAACTTCATCATTACACCTACGAACCTTAGCTTTAGCCGGCGTTTTTCAAGCAGCGACTTTAGTAAAACAACTCGCAAAAACAGGACGTGTCGATCAACCTGCTTTTTTGGCGAGCATCCAAAGCATTTTTAAAATCGATGTAGACAGCGCGACGGACGTCTACGAATTGCCTGAAAATTTAGCCTTGGGATTACGAGAACTTATCCAACTTTTCACCAATAATCAGCTCCCCAAAGATCCTGAAATAGCCCGTTACGTTTTTTCTTTGTTACATCTCGAAAAAAAACTCTCAAAGAATACTAAAATGCTTCTGCAACTTCGTACAGGAATAAAACGCGCAACGCTACAAGCTGCGCATTTTTCACCAACGCATGAAAACGTCATGGCCAATCTAGCCTCTTTATACACTGATACGCTCAGTACCTTTAGCTTTAGGATCCACGTTACAGGCGATCCTCTCTACCTTAACCAAACGTATCATGTAAATAAAGTACGTGCACTCTTATTAGCGGGTGTACGCTCAGCTGTTTTATGGCAACAGTTGGGCGGACGCCGCTGGCAACTCCTCCTTTCTCGCACCAGTATTTTGCACACTGCCCACGAATGGCTAAATGAACTTATCACTGAAGAAACAGTCTGACTTAGTATGAGTCTCGTCATCAGTGAGGTAAGTGCATGTCCCCAAAGTGGTCTGATTTATGGAAAGAATTAACAGAGAAATTTCAATCCATTGAAACAGCGAAAAACGATTTGCTTCATTCAAATGATCTCCCTCATCCGGCAGAAGAAAATGCGCCTCCCAAAAACAAAACCTTAACCTTGCAGTTAGATAGAGAGAAAGCAGATAATTTCTCTCAACAAATACTCCAACTGTCTAAAGAACCAAAAGGTGGTCCCTCCTCAAAACCAAACGATTAATTTATCTATTCCGCAATCTACGCTTAATTGAAAATAAAATGGGAATAACTGAGAGCAGCACAAAACTAATCGCTAGCATCGCTTGATAAACGGTTCGGTCTCCTGTTTCTAATTGCGATGGAGGCAAATACACTATCCAAAATCCAAAGACACAGGCAATAATACCAACGCTTGCAACACACCAGGCGCCCCATTTACCACCGGGAATTCTAAAAGCCCTTGGCGTATTCGGCTGAGAATAGCGTAGCTTTAGCATCGCTGCAAAAACAATTCCATACTGTACCACTGTAAATTGTGCAGATAACGCCGTTAATACCCAATATGCTGCACTGTTGCTATCCATCCACAAAAAAACCAGTGATAAAATAGAGCCTATTAAAGCCTGAAAGACGAGCATACCCGTTGGCACACCCGCATGATTCACCCGCTTTAACAAAGGCGGTAAAAAACCATCTTCTGCAGAAACTAACAGTCCCTTTGCAGGCCCAACTGTCCAGGTATTAACACCCGCAAGCGAACCAATAAGCAAAAACAATGCGACAATTGGAACTGCCCAGCCTAACTCAAAATGCTCAAAAAAAACTTTAAAGGCTTGGATCAAACCCGACAACAAACTGATGTCGGTTTGCGGAACTACAACGGCAATCGCTAAGGTTCCCAAAATAGAAATCGATAAGATAAGAACAGAGGCAATCGCTAAAGCTTTGGGATAATCTTTTTGCGGATTTTTAGCTTCTCGAATATGAAAGACCGCGATTTCGACACCCGCCAAGCCCAATAATATGCCTGAAAAAAATACCATGGAATCGAGACGAAAATCCGGAATTAAAGCATCCCAGCTAAAAGTCAATGCGCTCGGGTGGCCTGCAATCATCCACCAAACGCCCAAGCCAATAATTAATGCACCCGGAATTAAGGTACCGGTTAAAACCCCCAACGCGCTTATCCAGCCTGAAGTTTTGATCCCCAAAAAATTGAGAAAAGTTGCTCCCCAAAAAACAGTTAACATCACAGCAAAATAAAAAATCTTGTTGTTTTCTAACCCTGGAAATAAGGGCATTAACAAATGTGCTAACATAGCTCCCGTAAAAGCCAAGATGGCGGGAAACCAGGCAATACTCTCCATCCAAGCCGTCCACAACGAAAAAAAACCAAGGTGTTTGCCAAATGCTTCCGACACCCACACGTAGTTACCCCCAGCACGTGGCCACCCAGTTGCCAGTTCAGCGGTGGTTAATGCGATGGGAATAAAAAATACCCCTGCAGCTACCACAAAATAAAAAATAGAGGATAGACCAAACCCTGCAGATAAGGGTAAGTTTCTAAGACTGACAATGGCTGCCACTGTGATCATTGCCAGGGTAAATGTCCCTAACACGCGTTTTGGTTGAATCAAATTACCCCCTCTTCAGTATTCAATGACAAACTTTACTTCGTAAATGCTAACAAATTTGGGCGCAATAGGTGTACAACAAAGAGGCTCTCCCACTCACGGGAGAGCCTCGGAGATAAGACCTTAGGCTTGCTGAGGCTTTGTGGTCGTGAGGTTATCTTGTGCTTTAGGCGCATCGTCTTCAGGTGTTCCCTGATTACGACGATCAAGAGCTGCCTTAACCTTTTTGGATAATCCTTTAACCGCGAAAAGCCACATAACGCAAACAGCAAGAAACACTGCAAATGCATAAGGTGCTGTAATAGACACAGCATTAGCACCTGTGCTAATTGCCGTTGCAGCAAACACCATTTGCAAATTACTTTGTACAAAAGCGCCACCTGCTTTACCGGCACGTCCACCAATAACGTCTACAGCTGCTTTACCTTTGGTTTTTAGCTCGTCATCCAAGGGTATATAGGCCATTTCTTTAGTCGCATCGAATAAACTGTATTTAATTCCCTTGGAAACAATCACGATGCCGGCGCCTAAGAAGCTCGCTGCAATAATCGGATTTGTTGCCATCGCTTGTAAGATAAAATCCACCCATTCTCTTGCAAAAATAAAGGCGAAAAATATTACACCACCCGCAGTAATCGCCAATGGCGTTATAATAGCGGCAGAAAACCAAGTTAAGCGACGTAAAATATTCGAGCCAACAAGCCAACCGAATACAATAATGAATACACCACTTAAAGTAGAGAAATTCCCCATAAATGCATTGTACCCAGCCTTATTACCTGCAAAGTATAGCCCTAATTGATTTTTCCATTGAACTTCAATCAGATTAATCGTAACGCCATAAGCCATAATCAAGATCGCAATGTATCCTAATTCTGGAGAACGGAAGATAATTTTGACACTTTCCATCAAAGAAGGTTTTTCTTTCTTTTTCTTTGGAACGCCTGCTTCTGCCGGATCATAATACAATTTATTATTTAACACAGATGTATGCATCCAACGGTACAGACCCATGGCAACAATACCTAATACCACCACACATCCCATCAGCAAATACAAAGACATCTGCCAGGCAGTTTCTGGCGTTTCGAAGTATCGTGTAATATCTTGAGAACAAAACACAACAACTTGTCCTGATAAAATCAAAGACAAATTACCAATCACCAAAAATAATCCGTAGAAACGTTTAGATTCCTTCATACGAACCACGTGATTTGCAAACTGCCAGAACATCAAACCAATCATAGCGCTACCCCAGATTTCTGAGAGCACATAAAATAAAGAGAAGGCCCAATAAGCATAGATATCAATAAACCCAGATAAAACCGGATAGCTTTCTTTTAGCGCCAGAATAGATTCCGCGCTGGGATGCAGTGCTTCCAAATTAGGATAAATAATAAAAGCAAAAGCGCCAAAAAAGACTAAGAATGGGGTAACAACTGCGTAAAAAACATTTTCACGACTAAGAATATTCGTTAACTTCGCATAAAAGATTACAAACAAAATAGCCGCTGGCGTTACACAATAGAGCTTTAAGAAAGAGATAGCACCCGCACCTGCTGAATTCACAACGATGGTATCTTTCGTGTCTCTTAGTAAGGTGTAGTTAAACAAAATACAAAACATGATAAAAGCGAGCGGAAGAAACTTTTTAAGCTCGTGATTATGAATAGGCCACAATGAGGCACGCCAACCCGTAAACTCGGGTTGATTGGAATCATTCGTTTTTATATTTGACATAGCTTTTCCCCCTATTCATTTATTGTCAACATCAGAAATATGTTCCCGCATTTTACAGATTTCTTTGTTAAACAACAAGCACATTGTTATCGAACAAAAACCAGTTAATCAACTGTTTTCTAGAGAAGGGAGCTGCTCTCTTTCCAACCAATACAGGCGCTTTCTTGCGCGAGTCGCTGCGACATATCCCAAGCGATTTGACTCATAACCTGCACGTTGACCTTCTTGTCGCTTTAAATAGCTATATATAGGATCTACCGCATCCCCCACACGTTTAATGGGTGCCATCAAAAAATAACTGTCTCTTACAAGACCAATCCGTTCTTCCCATAATAACAACCGCTCAGAATCACTCTTGGTTCTTCTACCCATACCCGGAACAATGACAGTATCAAATTCCAAACCTTTGGCTTTATGGATAGTCATGATTTGCACGATGTTATCCTGCGTGTTATTTTGAGGCGTTGTGACATAGTGCGATTGCAGTTTCTCTTCCAAAGCACCCACTTCATCAAAGTCGCCATCCGCTTCCATCTGCTCTAGCAACGAAAAATAAGCTTCTGAATCTCGAACATTATTTTCACGCTCTTCGGCAGGATACAAACTTTCGGCACAACCACCCAGTGCAACCCATGTTTGGCATATCCAGGTCCTTAGAGGTAATCGTTGATAGTGTAACAAGGCCCTAGACAAACAAGACACAAACATCAGCAATCTATTTTTAGCAATGTCACTTAGTCCTGGAATGTCCGAATACAATTGCAGCGTATGCCAAATCGGCAAAGCAGGTTCATAATTTGCAATTAAAAAGAGATCTTCTAGCGATAGTTGCACTGAAGGCATCCTTAAAATAGCAAGCCATGCAATGCGATCGCCTAAATGTAACAAGGCTCGTGTTAGAGCCAAAAGATCTTGAACAATTGGGCGCTCGGTTAATCGTTCTAATTGGATACCTTCATAGGATATCTTTGCATCTCGTAATTGCGGCAATAGGTGTTTTAAGTGATGACGAGATCGCACAAGCAACGCAATGCTGCCTTGTGGATCGATTATTTTAACGTCATTGATCAGCTCAACAATCACTTTCGCTTCAGATTCGGGCGTAACAGAAAGTTTGCGCGCAAAAAAAGAGGAAGTTATTTTGTGCGCGTTTCTTGTTTCGTGCGCATTCCTAAATGCGATTGATGCTGTAAATGCAATCGCGCTTGAAACAATATCGTCTTCTTTTGGAAATTGTTCTGTAAAAAAAGTATTTACCCATTCAACCAATTCAGGTTCCGATCTAAAATTAGTCGTTAATTTTAAGGCATTTAAAATAATATCCCCAATGCCGTGTTGTTTCGCACGAATAAAAAGACCGACTTCTGCTTGGCGAAATCGATAAATAGACTGCATAGGATCCCCTACCAAAAACAAGGTGCGTCCATCCATTGGTTGCCAACCTGCCGTTAATTGTTCTAATAAACGAAACTGAGACAACGCGGTATCTTGAAATTCATCAACCAATATATGGCGAATTCTGTAATCTAACCCTAAAGCGAGATCCGTTGGCGCGTCCGAATCCCCCAATGCTTTAAGCGCTGCTAAAGACATTTCGGTAAAATCAACCGCATTATTTTCTTGAAAAACCACTGTTAATTGCGCAGCCAATATGGGTAACAATTGGGTCAAAGCCCACACCATCTCCCACTGTTCTTCGGTATAAGCTTTAGGCGGACATTCCCGTAGCAAACGCAATTTCTCAAGAAAAACAGGATGATGTTCAATGGCCTTTAAACAACCTTCCATGCGTTCTTTAAGCAATTTAAAATATTGTTTATCGGCGGAATCCTTTGTATTGCTCGGCGCTGGAAATCCTTGCTGTTTTGTGACGATTTTTCTAAGTGTATTTTTTTCTGTAAATAATAATTCGGCTAAACCGTACCAAGAGGGTAAATCCCCTAATCCATTCCCTGGCCATCGGCCCTGTAATGTACGACAATGTGCAATAATTGATCCATTGCCTAATCGCTCACATTCAACAGCTGCCATGGGTGCTACTGTCAAAATTTCTGTTATCGCAGGTTCAATCGGCGCATGAGAAACGACAGCAGAAAGCGACTCGCGTATCACCGATTCTAAGCCTGACTCTAAAAGTTGTCGCATTTCTAATTCGGATATCGCGTAGGTTTTACCAATATGAGGCAACCACTGATCTCGATGCGATAGCATGTTTGCCAATAAACGCACAGCTAAAGAAAGATTGTTGTCTAAATGAGACAATAAAACCCGGCACGATTTGGACCAGGGAGCATCGGTTTCAAGGTCTTTTAATAAATTTTGCGCAGCCGTTTGGTATAACTCGCTTGCATCTTCTTTGATTGAGGGCATTGCCCCAAAGCGTGACAAAATCGGCATCTGTCGAGTAAGACTTGCACAAAAAGCGTCGATCGTTTGAATTTTTAAACGGTTAGGGTTATGTAAAAGATCCCAGCCCAAAAGACGATCCCGCGCTAAAACACGACACGCTAAACGCCAGGTCTTTTGTTCGTACAGATCCGAAGGGGGAATTGGATTTTTTGCTCTTTCTAAGGCGAATAGGATCCGATCCCGCATTTCAGCCGCGGCTTTACGCGTAAAAGTAATGGCCAGACACTCTTCGGGAGCAACTTCGGCAATAGACAACAAGACTAAAAACCGCTGTGTTAGCAATCCGGTTTTACCCGAGCCCGCAGGCGCTTGTACAATAAAAGATCGTGTCGGATCTAAGGCCTGCTCGCGAATGTGTTCATCCGTTCCAATGCTGTTAAGAAGAGCGCTTTGCATTTCTAGTTTTCAACCTTATTTTCAATCATTCCTAGACGAACCTTTGAAATTCCAGTAACATTATCTCATTAACATGCAGGATTTCCCAGAAACACCCTGAAATTCAGAAGGTTGTACTTCATATGCGCAAAACTCTAGCTCTTATCTGTGTTACCTTACTAACGATTTTTTCTGTTACAACAGTCGCGGGACTGGTCTCAGAACCCGTTTTGTCCTTACCAACACTTCCACAACAGTATCTCGAGACCCGATTTCATGCTATTCAGCAAGGTTTCGAACAACGCGCCACGCTCTTTTTAAAAGGCAGACCTTTTCAGCGTTGGGAAATGAATAGGCCACGCAAAAACATCTTAATCGAATTTGATCAATTAAACGAATGGCGTTTCCGCACTTGGTATGTCGATCCTAACTCTAAAATTTTAATTTCACGTATGGACTTTATGGTCGCGCAAGAACTCTTAGAAAAAGGACTTTATAAAAGACCCGCATTCCTTGCCTTTGATTACAATCATACCGATGGCCATTACAATGCCAGTACTGTGCTTTTAAATGGGTTTAAATTTTTAGCTCTCGAGTCTCCTACGCCTCAAACTTTAAAGCATTTCTTTCTTCTGTTGCAAAACCATCGTGTCACCCAATTAGTACGACTAACTGGCTCAACAGAGAATACTGCCGAACTCGGCACTTCGTATTGGAATAATAAATTAAAAGTGAACACTCAGCGTAACGAAACAATTTTAAATATTCCGCAACCCTATAGCGCCTCGCATTATGCGCTACAGTATTACGCAACGGATGTTTGGCCAGAAAATCATGGCGTTGCGGCGGGCGAGCTTTTAAAATTAATTCTAAAGGTTAGGAAAAATGCCGATCAGAATGGACTCATCGCTTGTCATTCTACGCATGGCAATGGCAGAACAGGTACTTTTATTGCAGGCTTCTTGTTAATAAACGAAATCGATAGACAGATTGCCACAGGGATCAGCAAAAATGCTGTCGATGTGAGTGTCGAAAAAATTGTGATGCAATTGTCTTTACAGCGCCCCTACCTTGTTAGAAAAGCAGAGCAATACATTACCTTGTATCGCCTGCTGGATTTGTATGTCAAAAATTTGAAATAAGCGTCCGTCTCCTGACATCATCATTCATTTTTTGACTTATTTAAAAGCGTGCAGATACAATTATTTTTTAAGTGTTGCTGATCACGCACAAAAAATAAATCTCAATAGCAAAGACCGCGGAACAATTTCCTTTAAAAGTACTCTACATTAGTAAGTAGGGGTGCATTCTCATAAATTTATGTGATATTGCACGATTTTTAATAACGAGTGAAGCGAGTTTTAGCGATGAGTAGTGTAGATCCCGAAGAACTGAACAAACAGATCGAGGAACGCAAAAAAAAAGATGCTGAGGCTAAGGCACAAGAAAAGCAAAAAGAAGATGTAAAGAGACATGAGGAAGAGGCTAAGAAATTATACGACTTCTACGGTTACGACGAAAAATCAATAGACAAACATGCTTACATAATAACGATAGGCAGATACAAAAGCGAACAAAACAAAAAAAAATTCGAAAAGCTAAAACTCGACTTAAAGAACAAGCAAAACAACAAAAGAGCTGAGATTGCGAAGGCAGGACTGAGTGAGAAAAAAATTAAGCAGAAAAACATTGAGATTGCAGAGCTGGAAATACGTATATTATACTGCAACAGCAAAATAGACGACGCTCAAACGCATTATGAACTTTTCGACAAAATTAATACAAAAGCCACCTTAAACCCAACGCCGAAAATATTAGACATCTTAAAAAATCAAACAGTCCGAATTAATAATGCAATTCAAACACAGCGAGGACTACTGAAGACATTTGAAAAAAATGCACTAGCCTTTGCTAAAGCAGAACGCTCACTAAGCGCCGAACATTTAGAGTTAGCAAATAATCTATTGACTAAATCACCACGAGAAGCCATAGAAGACATAAAAAACAGCATAGGAGGCAGAGGCAAAAAAGCGATAAAGGAGAAAAACGCCGTTCTAGCATATATTCAATGCGAAAGAAATAAACGAGATTCTGAGATTGATTATCAATTTTCAAGAAAAATTTTTGAAAATGCTGTAAGAGATGCTTCCAAAGAAGCAGATGTAACAAAAGAATTAAAAGAACAACTTGCAAGCCTTACGACAGCAATTAACGAACGTGAAGGGTATAAAAAAGATTTAGTAGCCACCGAAGCTAAAAAATTAGAAAATTTCAATACGCTAATTTTATTAGCAACAGAAATAGCAGCAATTACTGAAAATATCAGAAAACTTAGCGATAAAGACAAGGATGAAAAGCTTGCTGAACTTAAACAACGATTGGAAGCCCTACACTTAGAAGATAAACAACTAAACCGACAAATCGATGACGCCAATAGATTATATTCTCTTTCAAACTACCTTATTGCAGAAGCTGCTAAGGATGGAGATGCCAAAAAATTAGCCGCAAAATTGAAGGATCTCAAGGTGGCAGCCAATAGACAAAAAATATATAGAAAAAAATTAGAAGCTGTTGAGAGGAAGATATTAAAAACAAATACTAATAAACCAAAAACAAAAAATGATAATGAACGAAATGAATTAAAAAAAACACAATTAACGCGTGAAAAAGAGGATGCAGAACTCGCTCATAGTATGATGACCGCATTTATCGAAGATGCTGAAAAAGCTGAAAGGGCTGACAACGAAAATGCTGATACTGATCCTGATAAAAAAACAAACTTTGAGATTTTAAAAGAACAAGCTAATCAACTTAGGGAAGGAATCGGTGGTAGACGAAAATACCGTAAAAATGTCGTATTTGGTCAAACCAAAAATCGTTTAGCATTAGAAGAAGCTGAAAACAAGCATCTCGAAATTGAAATAAAAAGAAAGGAAAATAAACAACGCTTAGATGATCCTAAATTTAACCAGGAAAAAGAAGACTTAAAATCACTTCAAAAAGCTCGAAATGAAAATAAGACGGGACTAGAATCCGTCATTTTAAATCGGATGTCTTTGCGTGCTATACACGAAATAGGACAATTGTCTCTCAAAGATGCAACATTATCGCTTCAAGAGCAACAAGCTTCTCGAAGAGTCGCAAATGCAGCACAGGATCATGCTATCGGACGTGCATTTCTAACACAAGCAAAAGCAGATAAAAATCCTTCAAATTTACAATCACAATTTGCACTAATGGAGATCACTGTTGCAGTTCGAAACGTACTAACAAGACAATTAGAAGAAGAAGAGACTAGGCAGTTAAAGAAAAAAAATGAATTACAAAAAGCAGAATTCGATGTTATTGAACATAAAAAGAAGCTTGAAATTGAAAAAGAAACGTTAAAAGATATGGCGCGCACAAAGGATGCTAGCAGCCCAGAATTTATAGCACAACAATCGGCTGTGTATGCGAGCGAAAGTCAACTTCAATATAAAGAATGGGAACTCAAAAAACTTCAACGAAGACAAGCAGAAGAAGCAACGTTTGATGATAGACGATTGGCAAATGCAATGAAAAACGAGAACGAAGCCAATAGGCTATTGAAGATAATATTAAGCCCCAAAACTAAGGTTACAGAAAGAGAAAATGCACAAAAAGAACTTAAAGAACTGAAAAATAATATTAAAAAAGAAAAAGAACTTGAAGAAAAGTTGGCGCCACCTGCTCGAGTTAAAGAGCGTGAACAATACAGAACACGCTTAGAAAAAGCCGAAGAAAGAAGATTAGAATATACAAAAAAAATGAATATGCTTGCGATGAAAGAGTTAAAAGCATCCATCATAGTAGATAAATTGGCTGAAAAGCGTAAAAAGCTAGAAGCTAAAGATGAACAAATAAAACGTGAAGAAGCCGACGCCAAGCTCTTATATGATTTTTCAGCTAAACTACTTCAGATTAGCATAGATGACACAAGTCAAGAAAATAAAAATGGCGCAGCAAAAAAACTTAAAGCACAGTTTAAAGAACTGAAAACAGCTAGCAAGATACAAAAAAATCTGAGCGATCGAATAAGTGCTATTGATAAAAAAATGAATTCGAGCTTGTATCTTTCTTTAAATATCAAGACGATAGCACAATTACAACGACAAAAAAATGATTTGATATTTGGGCATACAGAAACACAAAAACTTATTCAAGCGGCTTTTGATAAAGACCCCCCTGACCCCAAAGGTTTGGCAGAAGACTGTAAAAATTTAAGTGCCGGCATCGGTGGGTATTCCGTTTTTAAAGGCGGATTCTTTGGTCAAGAAAGAAACCGTGAGGCATTAGATAAATATGAAAGCCTAGATTCAAAAAATGAAAAAAAGCTCATAGAAAGCAACATAAGATTAACCGCAGCGGATGCAGTCAAAAACGAACATCCCAAGAGATATAAAAGAGCGTTAGAAAACCATGAAGATTGTACGCTCCTTAAAGAACAAAGTCGCCGAAGACTTCTTGATGCCAAAAACGACTATGATATGGGCAGTAGATTACTAAAAAGAGCAGTCGCAGATGAGCCTCAAAAACCAACTAAAGCTGAGCGACTTGCACTTTTAAAAAAACAATTTGCAGTACTTAAAGTTAGCATTAAAGCGCGCAACAAATTAGTTAAAAGACTAGAAAAAATTGAAAAAAATGCAAAAAAAACTGAACGCAAAGATGCAAAAAATATTAAAAAAGCCGAAGATAGAAAAGAGTCTATTGAAAAAGATCTTAAAAAAGCAAATGACACGCTCACAAAGCTCAAAGAAGCCAACCCACAAATCCCGTATGCTATAAACAAGCAAGAAGAAAAAATAGAGCGACTTCAAGAAAAGCTTGCAAACCAGACAGCTAAAATTAAATTCCTTAAAGATAAAGCGAACGGAAAAAAAATAAGAAACGATGGTCTTATTGCACGTGCTAAGGAGTTCTGTAACGATGCGAATACGCCCATAAAAACTGTATTAGGTAGTACCGATGAAAAGGCTGCAAAAGACCGCTTTACATTCATTCAAGACCAGGCTAATAGCGCAGATAAAACCTATAAACAAGAAAGAAAGAGTCAAAATGAATCCTATAACACCAAAATTGAGGAAGCAAAAGCCTATAACAAAGGAAAGAGACAAGCAAAAGCCGTCGCAAGAAAAAAAAAGCTAGCAGAGGCG
>Ga0209477_1000592_pt1 | contig 22638 bp, 18 predicted proteins | sample KloWWTupernatant_FD_187180 | JGI IMG/M metagenome (GOLD analysis project Ga0209477, IMG submission 187180) | Active sludge microbial communities from Klosterneuburg, Austria, studying microevolution and ecology of nitrifiers - Klosterneuburg... | ecosystem: Engineered > WWTP > Aerobic digester >... | reverse complement strand
GCTCCAGCGTGGTGAACGGGGCGAGGACCGTGGCCTGGTGTTCGGGACGGGGATAGAGCCGCAGAGTCGCCTCGGTGACCAGCGCCAGAGTGCCCTCGCTGCCGATGACGAGCTGGGTCAGGTCGTAGCCGGTGGTGGCCTTCACGAACTTCCCGCCGGTGCGGATGATCTGGCCGTCGGCCAGCACGAGCTCCAGGCCGAGCACCTGGTGGCGGGTGACGCCGTACTTCACCGCCCGCATGCCCCCGGCGTTGGTGGCGACGTTGCCTCCCAGGCTGGCGGAGTACTCGCCGGGGTAGACGGGGTAGACGAGACCGGCCGCGGCGGTCACCTCGTCGAGCTCGTTGAGCCGCAGCCCGGGCTGGACCACCGCCACGTGGTTGTCGGGATCGAGCTCGAGCACGCGGTTCATCCGCTCGAAGCTGACGACGATCGCCCCCTCGGCGGGGATCGCGGCGCCCGACAGCCCGGTCCCGCTGCCCCGGGCGGTGATCGGGACCTTCCGCTCCGCCGCGAGCTTCACCACCGCGGACACCTCCGCGGTCGACTCGACCAGCACCACCGCGGCGGGGCGACGGGGGGCGACGGTGAGGCACTCGTCGTGGCTGTAGTCCTCGGAGGCGACCTCGGGTCCGAGCACCCGGTCCGGGGCCAGGACCTCCGCGAGTGCGTCGAGCAGGCCGTTGTCGGTCATGTCGCTTGCTCCTCCCCTGACGGGTGCGGTCCTGCCCCGGTTCTAGCAGGGCTCATCGGCCGGGTGGTCAGGCCGTGGCGCACCGACCCGCTCGGAGCAGTGCCTCGGCCGTCGGCACGGTGATCCCGCCGAGAGCACTGCGTTCGCCGGTAGCGTGCCGATGACGCGGCCCCGTCGGGGTCCGAGCGACGACGCAGGAGGTCGCGGTGAGCGATCAGGGGACCCCAGAGGACATCGACGCCGCCGAGCGGGCCGAGGCGGAGGAGATCCGAAGTCGGATCGCGGATCTGCCCAACGCCCTCGGCCTGGCCGCCCGGCTCAACTCGGGTGTCGTCGATGCCGGCGCCGCGCTCGACATGCGCACGATCCACCTGGTCCGCGTGGCGGCCATGGCGGCCACGGGGATGCCGAAGATGGGCTGGGAGGTCAACCTCGAGCTGATGGAGGACGAGGTCGGCGTCGACGACATCGAGGCGGTCCTCGCCGTCATCGCGCCGATCATCGGGACCTCCCGCTACCTCCAGGCCGTCACGACCCTGGTCACGGACTGACCGTGGCCGATCTCAAGGTCGAGGTCGAGCCGCGAGAGGTCGGCCTCGACGCCGATCGCCTGCGCCGCATCGACAGCCACTTCGCCCGATACGTCGACGACGGACGGCTGCCCGGCTGGCTCGCCGTCGTCAGCCGGCACGGCCGCGTCGCCCACATCGCCCAGAGCGGCCACCGAGACGTCGAAGCCGGAGCCCCGGTCACCTCCGACACCCTCTACCGCATCTACTCGATGACCAAGCCGATCACGTCGGTCGCGGCGATGATGCTGTACGAGGAGGGCGCGTTCGAGCTGAAGGACAAGGTCAAGCGCTACCTGCCCGCCTTCGCCGACACCCGGGTCTACAAGGGTGGCGGGGCGGGCTCCCCACAGCTGGAGCCGCAGATCGACGGCATGCGGATCTGGCACCTGTTCACCCACACCTCGGGTCTGAGCTACGGGTTCCACCACGCCCACCCGGTCGACGCCCTGTACCGCAAGCACGGCTTCGAGTGGGGTTCGCCCCGGGGCCTGGACACCGCCGGCACGATCGACGCGGTGGCCCGTCTCCCCCTGGTGTTCCAGCCGGGCACGTCGTTCAACTACTCGATGTCGACCGACGTGCTCGGCCGACTGGTCGAGGTGTGGTCGGGCATGGGCTTCGACGACTTCCTCCGCACCCGGATCTTCGAGCCCCTGGGCATGGACGAGACGGCCTTCTGGGTCGACGGCGACGACGCCGACCGCCTCGCCGCCCTGTACATCCCGTTCGGCGAGGGCGGCCGGGCCGTGCGTTGGGACGAGGGCGGCTCCGCCGCCACCCGTCGCCCCGAGTTCCTCTCCGGCGGCGGCGGACTGGTGTCGAGCGCGGGGGACTACCACCGGTTCATGGAGATGCTGCGCGGCAGGGGGGAGCTCGACGGCGTCCGCATCCTCGGGCCGCGGACGGTGGACTACATGACCTCCAACCACCTGCCCGGCGGCGTGGACCTGGAGGCGTTCGGTCAGTCGACCTGGGCCGAGACCACCTTCGACGGCGTCGGCTTCGGACTGGGCTTCAGCGTCCTCATGGACCCGGCGCCGTACCGGACGATCGGCTCCGCGGGCACCTACGGCTGGGGCGGGGCGGCGTCGACCGCGTTCAGCATCGACCCGGTCGAGGACCTGACCCTGGCCTTCTACACGCAGCTGCTGCCGTCGAGCACCTACCCGATCCGCACGCAGCTGCAGCAGCTGGTGCACCAGGCGATCATCGACTGACCGTGAGGACCTGAGCAGCGGCTCCGTCCAGCTCAGATGCGCTCGAAGTTGCGGCGCAGCTCCCACTCGGTGACCACGTCGTTGCTGGCCTGCCACTCGGCGCGGGCGGTGTGCAGCAGGTGGAAGTGCACGTCGTCACCGAGCGCGTCCCGAGCGAAGTCCGACCCCTCGAACGCGTCGATCGCCTCGACGATGTTCCACGGGATCCGCTCGAGGTCCTCGGCGGTGTAGGCGTTGCCGACGAACGGGTCACCGCAGTCGAGGCCGCGGTCGATCCCGTCGAGTCCGGCGGCGATGATCGCGGCGAAGGCGATGTAGGGGTTGCAGTCAGCACCCGGGATGCGGGACTCGATGCGCATCGCAGCCCCGTGTCCGACCAGGCGCAGGCCGCACGTGCGGTTGTCCGGCGACCACACGACCGCGGTCGGGGCCCACGACCCCGGCTGATACCGCTTGTAGGAGTTGACGAACGGAGCGAAGCACAGCGACAGCTCGCGGGAGTGGGCCTGGATTCCTCCCATCCAGGCCCTGAACGCGGACGACATCCCGAACCGGTCCGCGTCGCCGCCTGAGCCGGGGGCCAGCGGTCGACCGTCGGGACTCCAGATCGACGAGTGGATGTGGCAGCTCGATCCCGGCTCGTCGATGCGGGGCTTGGCCATGAACGTGATCGCCTTGCCCTGGAGGTGGGCGATCTCCTTGGCGCCGTTCTTGTAGACGGTGTGGTTGTCGGCCATGGTCAGCGCGTCGGAGTACCGGAGGTTGAGCTCGTGCTGGCCGGGAGCGGCCTCCCCCTTGGAGAACTCGACCGGCAGACCCGCGGCGACCATCCCGTTGCGCAGGGCCCGGATCAGCGGCTCGTCCTTGGTGGTCTGCAGCACGTGGTAGTCGAGGTTGTACCAGCTGCTCGTGCGCTGTCCGAGGTCGCGGTAGTGGTTGCGGGCGAGCTCGTCGTAGCCGGCGTCGTAGGCGAACAGCTCGAGCTCGGAACCGATCATGACCACCAGATCGCGCTCGGCGGCCCGCTCGATCTGGTGTTGCAGGACCTGGCGGGGCGACACCGCGACGGGGGAGTCGTCCGCGTTGTCGAGCACGTCGGCGAGCACCAGCGCCGTGCCCTCGAGCCACGGGGTGATGCGCAGGGTCGCGAGGTCAGGTCGGCCCCGGAAGTCGCCGTAGCCGGCCTCCCAGTTGGCGAACCGGTAGCCCTCGACCACGTTCATGTCGACGTCGACGGTCAGCAGGTAGTCGCACGCTTCGATGCCCTCACCGCCGGAGGCCGAGCCGTCCGGCCCGAGGACGTGGTCGAGGAAGAACCGACCGGTCACCCGCTTGCCCATCAGCCGGCCCTGGAGGTCGGTGAAGGCGACGACGACGGTGTCGATGGTGCCGTCGTCGACCAGCCGGGCGAGGGTCGCTACGTCGATCAGACCTGAGGCGCGTTCGGACATGGTCGCCGATGGTACGACGCCGAGGGCCTCCGTCCCCGGTCCGGCGACGACGTCTCCCGTCGGGCGACTACTCGGGCGTGGTGTACGCCGCGGTGATGCCGCCGTCGACCAGCAGCGACTGGCCGGTCATGAAGCTGGAGTCGTCGGAGGCCAGGAAGAGGGCACCCTGGGCGATCTCGACCGGTTCGCCGAACCGCCCCATCGGGATGTGCACCAGCCGCCGCTGCCGCTTGGCGTCGTCGTCGAGGTACTTGGCCAACAGCGGGGTGAGCACCGGACCGGGGCACAGCGCGTTGGCCCGCAGCCCCTGGCGGGCGTGGATCACCGCGATCTCCCGCGTCATGGCGAGCACCGCCCCCTTGGACGCGGTGTAGGCGATCTGGGGGGTGGCGGCGCCGAGGTGGGCGACGAAGCTGGCCACGTTGACGATCGACGCCCCGGCGCGACGCCCCGCCTGCCGATCGGCCTCAACGGTCGCCAGCATGGCGGGGATCCCGTGCTTGCAGCCGAGCGCCACGCCCGTGACGTTGACTCGCAGCGTCGTGTCCCACACCGACGCATCGGTGTTGGTGACCCCGTCGTCGTCGGCCAGCGACACCCCGGCGTTGTTGTAGAGGACGTGCAGCCCACCGAACTCGGCGGTGGCGAACCCGACCGCGGCGCGCACCGACTCCTCGTCGGTCACGTCGGTCGACACGAACGCGGCGCGCCCGCCGCCCGCGGCGATGGCCTCCACGGCCTCCGCGCCGTCGGTGACGTCCGCGATGACGACGTCGGCCCCTTCGGCCGCGAAGAGCTCGGCCGCCACGCGGCCCAGTCCCGCGGCGGCTCCGGTGATGAGCGCCACCTTGCCGTCGAGTCGTCCTGCCATGGTGGGATCTTCCTGTCGTGGGTGGGGGAGGAGGGACCGGCCGTGCCCAGCGCGGTGGCGAGGTCTGCGGCCCGGCGGCACGTTAGCGAGCCCGGGATGGGGGCCCGCCACCCCGGGTTCCTACACTCGCCTCCATGAGTCCGACTCCCCGTCCGCCGGATTGCGTCCCCGATCACCTCGACCTGCTGATCGGCGGCAAGACCACGCCCGCCGCCGACGGCGACACCTTCACCGTCGCCGACCCGTCGACCGGTGCGGCGCTCGCCACCGTCGCCCGCGCCGGCGCCGCCGACCTCGAGCGTGCAGTCGCGACAGCTCGCGGCGCGTTCGACTCCGGGGTGTGGGCCGACGTGGACGCCACCTCGCGGGGCCGGGTGCTGCGCCGGGTCGCCGAGCTGATCCGGGAGCGGATCGAGGAGTTCGCGTGGGCCGAGGTGGCCGGCGCCGGGCACACGATCGAGGACGCCCGCTGGGAGGCGGGCGCGATGGCCGAGGTGTTCGAGTACTACGCCGGTGCGGCCGACAAGCACCTGGGCGCAGTGGTACCCACCCCCGACGACGGGCTGGGCCTGGTGCTGCGGGTCCCGGTCGGGGTGTGCGGACTGATCGTGCCGTGGAACTTCCCGATGCTGATCGCCACGTGGAAGCTCGCCCCCGCACTGGCCTGCGGCAACGCGGTCATCCTCAAGCCGGCGTCGCTGACGCCGATCACCGCGCTCATGCTCGGTGCCCTCCTGGTCGAGGCCGGGGTCCCCGCACCCTGCGTCACCGTGCTGCCGGGTCCCGGCGCCACCGTCGGCGACGCGCTGGTGGCCGACGGCCGGGTCGACAAGATCTCCTTCACCGGCGACTCGTCGACCGGGTCGCACCTCCTGCGCACGCTGTCGCCGAACATCACCCGGATCTCGTTGGAGCTGGGCGGCAAGTCCGCGGCGATCGTGTTCGCGGACGCCGACCTCGACTCGGCGATCGACGCGATCCCGTACTCGGTGTTCGCCAACGCCGGCCAGGACTGCTGCGCCCGCAGTCGGGTCCTGGTTCAGCGGTCGGTGTACGACGACGTGGTCGACCGGCTCGTCGAGCGGACCGGTCGGGTCGTCGTCGGCGACCCCGCCGACACCGCGACCGAGGTCGGTCCGATGATCTCCGAGGCACAGCGGGCCACCAGCCTCGAGTACCTGGACATCGCCCGCTCCGAGGGCGCCGAGGTGCTCTGCGGCGGCGACGCGTCCGGGCCGGGCTGGTTCCTGACCCCGGCGGTGGTGGCCGGGGCCGACAACTCGATGCGCGTCGCCCGCGAGGAGATCTTCGGCCCGGTGATGACGGTCATCCCCTTCGACGACGAGGACGACGCCGTGCGCATCGCCAACGACAGCGACTACGGCCTGTCGGGGACCCTGTGGACCCGCGACGTCGGCCGGGCCGTACGCGTGGGCCGGACGGTTCGCACCGGGGTGATGAGCGTCAACACCAACCGCAGCGTGCGCTACCAGCTGCCCTTCGGCGGGTTCCGGCGATCCGGCATGGGCCGCGAGCTGGGCCTGGCCGCGCTCGACCACTACACCGAATCCAAGACCCTGTTCCTGTCCGCGGACTGACGCATCCGGCCGCGATCAGCGGCGGCTCCACGCCTGGTCGTCGGCCAGCAGGGCCGTCACCTCCGCCGGGAGCTCGCCCTCGACCAGGTGCGCCAACGTGGTCGCCTCCAGGACGCGCCGCACGCTGGCCCGGGTGGCGATCCACACCCGCTCCAGGGGTTGGGCGGGGCCGTCGTAGGACAGCTCCTCGGGCGCCTCGCCGCGCACGTCGGCCAGCGGCCCCTCGACGGCCCGGACGATGTCGGCGATGGACACCTCGGAGGCCGGTCGGGCCAGCCAGTAGCCCCCGGCGGACCCTCGGCGGCTGCCGATGATCCCCGACCGGCGCAGCTCGGCCAGGATGCTCTCGAGGTACTTGGTCGGGATGCCCTGCGCGTCTCCCAGGGTCTCGCCCGTCGTCGCGACCGCACCCCTGTCCGGTGATCGCTGGGCCAGCTCGGCGGCTGCCCGCACGGCGTAGTCGACCTTGGCGGAGATGCGCACCGGGGCAGTCTCGCGTTCAGCCGGTCGAGCGGGCGTGCGATGCGGCGAACGTCAACGTCTCGGCGGTGTCGTCCGCGGTCCACGCGTGGCCACCGGCAGGGGTGGTGACCCACCGAACGGTCGATCCGGCCGCCGTGCGCGCCTCCTCGACCGCGGCGCCGTCGGGGGAGATCGAACGGGTCGGCTCGCCGGCCCCGATCGCACGCGCCCAGTGGCGCGTCACCTGCCCGGCCGGTGACGGCGGCAGGGGCGCGGCGTCGGGCGACGGCGGGACCGCCTGGGGCCCGTAGCCCCCCGCCGGGGGGAGAACCTGGTCGTCGGCCGCCCACCGCATCAGCAGCGACACCGCCGGTGACAGCTCGCAGGTCTGCGACATCGACGCACCCCCCACCGCGACCACGACCGCCACCTCCGCGGGACGTCGACAGGCCACCGCCGTGGCGGTCTGGCCGCCCGTCCCCAGCCCGGCGACGGTGACCCGGTTGCGGTCCACGCAGAGCTGACGCGACGCCGTGTCCAGCACCGCGGCCACGGCGTCCACCGCGGCGACGGTCCCGTGGGCGACGGGTGCGACGGTGACCACGAGATTCCCGGCCTCGAGCCCGGCGGACTCCAGTCCCGAGGACGTGGCGAAGCTGTCCGCAGTGCTGTCAGTGTCGGCGACCGCCACCAGCAGGGGGCGAGGGACCGCCGCCGGCGCTCCGATTGCGGTCGGGTCCGGGTCCGTGCCCGAACCCACCTCGCCGCCACCTGACGGGGGCGTGGGCGCCGCCGGAACCGGCACCGCCAACCGGAACGGCACCGCTCCGCCTGCTTCGGCGGCCCTCGTCGGCTCAGCGGTCGACGCGTAGACGCCGGCCGCCTGAGGGGGCAGCGAGCAACCGACCGAACCCCGCGACGCCACATCACGGGACACCACCACCGGCGCCCGCTGCGGTGCGGGCCCGAGCCGGGGGCGGGGACCCACGCAGCGGCTCGCACCGAACACGAGAGCCAGCACGGCGATGGCGCTCAGCACCGTCGACAGGCGCAGCGGGATCAGCGGCCGGGTCGGACGGCTCGGTCCTGCTCCGATCAGCTCCGGATCCCCGAGCTCCCGATAGGAGATCCCGGGGGGAGGAGCCAGGGCGGCCGCCAGGCGGTCCACCTCCTGCGGGGTCCGGCCCATGAAGCCGGCCACCTGGTCGATCGGGTATCCGGCCAGGTGGTGGAGCGCCGCGGCGACACGCTCCTCGTCGGACGCGGACGCCAGGCGACGACGCAGCGCGACACGCAGGCCCTCGCCGGTCGGGTCCGCGTCGGTGGGGCTCACGCCGGCTGCCGCGGACCCGACCGACTCGGCAACCACCGCGCCGGCGAGGCGGGCCAGCCAGTCGGGGTGCTCCAACGCGCCGGTCGCATGGAGGCGACTGGTCGCGATCCCGACCGCGGCGTGGGCTGCCGACCGGTCCCCGAGCAGCCGGTACGCGATGGCGTAGGCGTTGGCGGAGACGGCGGCGGGATCGGGGACGGGCATGTGGCACCCCACGCTAGAGCGGCGCGGCAGCCCCGCCGTTGCCGGTCGCCTGAGAGATCCACCACCCATGAACCGGACGCGAGCGCGCAGCGGCCAGACTGGTCCCTCGTGGCCGGATCTGACGAAGAGGAGTCGGGCCGCAGCGACCGCCGTCGTGCCGCGGGCCCGGGGCGGCAGTACTTCGTCCCGGCTCCGGGCGGCACCCCCGATCCTCCACCCAACCCCAACCGCAGCGGATCCCGGCCCCCTCCGAGCGACTGGAAGCCTCGCGTCGAGGACGCTCCCGATCCGATGCAGCGTTCGGGCTCTGCGCGCTCGGCGCCGCCGCCCGCATCGAGCGATCGGGCCCGTCGCGACGGCCCCGCCGCCCGGACCCCCGCAGCGGAACCGCCGGCTCCGGCCGCACCGCGGCGCGCTCCGGCCGCCCCGCGTCGGCGACGACGCTGGGTCAGGTGGGTCGCCATCGGGATCCCGCTGCTGCTGCTCGTCGGCCTGGCGACGGTCACGTTCAGGGCGTTCCGCGCCTACTCGGGGATCGAGCGCGTCGACCTGTCGGCGGTGCTCGACCCGGTGACCGGCGACACGGTGAACTACCTGCTCGTCGGTTCCGATTCGAGGGAGGGTCTCGACCCCGACGTACCGGTCGGCGGACAGAGCACCGTCACCGGCAAGCGCAGCGACACGATCATCCTGTTGCGGGTCGGCCCGGCCGGCAGCCAGATGATGTCGATTCCCCGTGACCTGTGGGTCACCGTCGCGTCGACCGGCCGGAAGGGCCGCATCAACGGCGCCTACAACGCAGGTCCGGCCAACCTGGTGCAGACCGTCAAGGACAACCTGAAGGTGCCGGTCAACCACTACATGGAGGTCGGCTTCGAGAGCTTCGCCGGTGTCGTCGACGCGCTCGGCGGCATCACGATCGACTTCCCTCATCCCGCGTTCGACACCCACTCCGGCCTCTACGTCGACCAGAGCGGCCCGGTCACCCTCGACGGCCGCCAGGCCCTCGCGTACGCGAGGTCCCGGCACTACACCGAGCGGATCGACGGGCGCGAGGTGACCGACCCCACCGCCGACCTCGGCCGACAGCAGCGGCAGCAGCAGTTCCTTCGCACCGCGCTCGGCGAGGCCGGCGGAAGTCGCAACCCCGTCGAGGTCGTGGCGGTGACCGAGGCGCTGTCATCGGGCCTGGTGCTCGACGACTCGCTCGGCCTGTTCGACCTGATCGGGCTGGCCCGGTCCCTGAGCGGGACCGAGCCGAGCACCGTCGTGCTGCCCACCGAGGGAGCCCGCAAGGGCGGTGCGGCCGTGCTGGTACTCGACCAGCCGGCGGCCGAAGAGGTCCTGGCGGGCTTCCGCTGACCGACCCGCCCCGGTGCCCAGCCCCGTCGCTCGGGCCCGGGGGCGCTCGACGGGTAGGGTGCGCCGGTTCCCGAACCGGTCACGACGCGGTCGTCCGGACCCACCCCGACCCCACCCCCAGGAGATCCCGATGACCGACTGTCCCGCCGCCGACGGCTCGTCGCCCCGCCAGACCCACTTCGACGCCGAGCTGCCCATGTGCATCGACGCCGAGAAGAGCTACACGGCCGAGATCGTCACCAACCACGGGACCATGCGGGCGTTCCTGTACCCCGAGCGGGCACCTCGCACGGTCAACAACTTCGTCAGCCTGGCTCGCTACCACTACTACGACGGGCTGATCTTCCACCGGATCATCCGTGAGTTCATGATCCAGGGCGGCTGCCCCGAGGGGTCCGGACGGGGCGGTCCCGGCTACCGGTTCGCCGACGAGCTGCCCGAGCCGGGCCGATACGAGGTCGGCACCCTGGCCATGGCCAACGCCGGACCGAACACCAACGGCAGCCAGTTCTTCATCGTGTCCGGCGCCCACGGCGTGACCCTGCCGCCGAACTACTCGATCTTCGGGAAGCTCATCGACGGCTTCGAGGTGCTGTCGGAGCTGGAGAAGGTTCGCACCGGCTCGGGCGACCGCCCGGTCGATGACGTCGTGATCGAGTCGGTCACGATCACCGAGAGCTGACGGTCCGGCGACCATGAGGCGCGGAGCCGTCCTCACCACGACAGCGATCGCCGCCGGCGCGGCGGCCGCTGTCGGCGCCGCGTCCGTGCTGCGACGCAACCCGGTGCGGGCCCACCAGCTCCGGCGCACCGCGACGATGGCCAGGATGGGCGCCCGCACCGGCACCAACTACGTGTCGATGAAGGCGCGTTCCGCACTGGCCGACCAGGACCGGAAGCAGGAGCTCAACGAGGAGTTCCAGCTGCGCAGCGCCGAACAGGTCGCCGAGATGCTCGGCGACATGAAGGGCGCGTTGATGAAGATCGGCCAGATGGCGAGCTATCTGGACCAGGGCCTGCCCGAGCCGGTCCGAGAGGCCCTCGCCGAGCTCCAGCAGAACGCGCCGCCCATGGCCCCGGAGCTGGTCGAGCAGGTGGTCCGAGCCGAGCTCGGCGACGCACCCGACCGGGTGTTCGCCGAGTGGGACCCAGTTCCGCTGGCCGCGGCGTCGATCGGACAGGTGCACCGCGCCGTCACCCGGGACGGTCGTGCGGTCGCGGTCAAGGTCCAGTACCCGGGGGTCGACCGGGCCGTCGCCGCTGATCTGGAGAGCTCGGACCTGCTCTTCCAGGTCCTGGGGATGCTCTTCCCGGGGCTCGACCCCGCTCCGATCGTCACCGAGCTGCGCGAGCGGCTGGTCGAGGAGCTCGACTACCGCATCGAGGCCGACAACCAGAGGCTGTTCACCGACCGCTACCGGGACCACCCGTTCATCCACGTTCCCGCCGTGTTCGACGACCTGTCCACCGCCCGGGTGCTCACCACCGAACTGGTCGAGGGGGCGCCGTTCTCCGAGGTGGTCGACTGGCCCGACGACGAGCGCCAGCTCGCCGCGGAGTGCCTGTACCGGTTCGCGTTCGGCGGGATCTACCAGCTGCACGCCTTCAACGGCGACCCGCACCCGGGCAACTACATCTTCCATCCCGGCGGCCGCATCACCTTCCTGGACTTCGGGCTGTGCAAGCGGTTCAGCGAACAGGAGGTGGCGGACTTCGAGGACATGATCCAGGCGATGGTGCTCGAGCGCGACGTCGCCCGATTCCGCCGCGTCATCGAGCGTCTCGGCATCCTGTCACCGGAGCTGGTGGTGTCCGACGACGAGCTGGTCGCCTACTTCGGGCACTTCTACGAGTTCGTGATGGAGCCCAAGGAGATGGAGATCACTCCGGAGTGGTCCTCGGACTCGGTGCGTCGCTTCTTCGACCTGACCGGCGAGCACACCGACATCATGAAGGCGGCCAACCTGCCGCCGTCGATGGTGATCGTCCAGCGCATCAACATGGGCCTGTTCGCCCTGTTCGGCGACCTGCACGCCCGGGCCAACTGGCGAGAGATCGCCGAGGAGATCTGGCCGTTCACCGACGGGGCGCCGTCGACGCCGATGGGGGAGCGGATCGCCGAGTGGGAGCAGACCCGCACGGTCGCCTGACAGGCGATCCGACCCGGCGACGGCGTACCGGCTCTACTCGACGATGCGGATCGGGTTGCCGAGGATCGCGGCGGACCACGTGGTGGCGTCGGTGACGGTCGCGCTCGACGGGTACGCCGCCTTGATCTTGATCCAGCACCCGGTCGGCGAGTCCTCGTCGCAGTCGTAGGTGGTGGGGATCGGAACGTCGATCGTCAGCAGCCGACCGTTGTACGAGCTGCTCGACACGTTGCTGAGCGTGCACGTGGACGAGTTGACGCTGAGACCGGCTCCGTCGTCACGGGAGATGGCGCAGCCGCTGAACGTGGTCAGACCGTTGTAGGCCTCGGCCGGCGGGAGCACCTGGAGGCTGCCGGGCTGGGAGCTCTCGCCCATGTCGAACAAGTTGATGCGCAGCGTGCGTCCGGCGTCGTAGGGCAGCACCTTGGCCAGGTAGAACCGGGTGTCGGCGCCGTTGGCGTTGGCGTAGATGGGAAGTCGACCCAGAGCGGACACCGTGACGTTGCTGCCGTTGACCGCGTTGACCCCGGCGGTGCCGAACCCGGTCCGGAAGGCCATGTGGTTGTGACCGGCGGTGGACACCGACGGGTTGTAGGTCGTCGGGCTCGCGGCGGTGACGTTGGTGCGGACCTGGACGATGTACTTGCCGGGTTGCACCGACCCGTTCGGGATCTTGCACAGGGTCGCCCACCGGCGGAACGTCTCGCCGTAGGTCAGCACCCCGTCGTTGGGGTTGATCGTCGAACCCATCAACTCGTCGTAGATCGCCCGGCTCGAGTCGGACTTCTTGGTCGGGTCGAAGCCGTTGATCGTGACCGGCGGGCACTGGGTGACCGGCGGGTTGTCGGTGTCGTTCCACGGCGTGCTGTCGGGCTGCAGGAACCGGAAGGTGGTGTTGACCTGGGCGTATGACGAGCTGCCATGGCCGTCGCCCGTGCAGTACTTGTTGGCCGGAGCCGTGGTCGCCGAGCTGTAGCGGGCCGCGGCGTCGGGGTACTTCGTGGTCAGAGCCGTGTACCCGCTGCCGCCGTTGATCTGGCTCGAGGTCGGCATGTACTGCGAGCAGCTGAGGTTGTTCGACGTCCACACACCGTCGTACACATCGAAGATCAGGTCGCCGGTGCCCTTCGAGGTGACGTCCATGGCGTAGAGGTAACCGGCGGTCTCGTACTGGTCGTTCGTGGTGCCGGTGCAGCCGTACTCCGAGCTGCCGCACACCTTGGACTGGTACTGGTCGCCCTGCTGCTTGGCGGTCTGCGGGCCCGAGATGTTCACCCACAACTGGGTGCCGGGGTCGACAGCGTCGGGGTCGTTGCCGAGCTTGTTCTGCGGGGATCCCATCGGGACCGGAGCCACGTACTCGGCCACGGCCTCGCGGGTCATCCGCACGTCGTCCATGCCGATCAGACCCAGGAAGAAGGTCGGGACGTCGGTGGTCACCTTGACCCGGAGGCGGTTGGGGTTCGGCTCCTGGGTGACCGCGACCGCGGTGTTCCGCGGCCCGCCGACCGGGTAGCCGTTCTTGGCCACGGTGCCGGTCGCGACCGTCGTCGCCTGGGGCAGGTCCGCCGGCAGGAAGATCACCCCGGAGTGCGCACCCGCGTCCGCGGCGCGCTGGATCCGCTCCGCCTGGAAGTACCAGTTGGACACGTCGACGGCGAAGCCGGCGAAGAGGACCATGGTCAGCAGCGTCAGGGCGAACCACACCATGGCGATGCCGCGCTCACGCCGGTTCCGCTCCCGCCACGGCGTGATCCGACGGCGGATCGGACCCGAACGCTCGTCCCGCCGCGTCAGCACTGGTCACCCGGCAGCGGCTCGAGGCGCATCACCGTGCGTCCCTCGACGAAGTTGTACTGGCCGATCAGCTTGGTGAGGTAGCTGTGGCGGATCAGCACCCACACCCCGACCGAGGCGGTGCTGGCCGGCAGGCAGACGTCGTTGGTCGACAGGTTCCAACCCGGTCCGCCGCTGGGCGTGAACTTCTTGGTCGACGTGTTCCAGGTGTAGCGCATGCAGTCGGCGGTGCAGCCGCCGCTCATCGACGCCGTCGAGGACGGGTACCCACCGGTCGGTGCCCCCGACGAGTTCGCCTTGTAGATGACCATGCCGATCGGGACCGCGCTGGTGAGAGCAGTCAGATCGCCCGACACCTGATCGGCCACCAGGTCCGCCGGTCCCTGCACGCTGCCGGTGATGGCAGCCTTGTTGGGTCCGAACGTGGCGACCGCCAGTCGGGCGCCGGTGCGGCTGGCTCCGGTCGCGGTCGCACCGGTGGCGTACACCAGACCGAACTCGATGATGCCGAGCAGGAACACCATCAGCACCGGCAGGATGATCGCCGCCTCGATCAGGGCCGCGCCGCGGTCGGAGCGGGTCGTGCGGTGGTGGTACACACGGCCGAGTCGGGATCCCCGCCACCCGTGTGCTCCCCGCCCGCTGTCAGCGGTCCGGTAGGTCATCACAGGTACCGTGTCGGCAGCCGAGGCCTGTGACTTGAGCCTCCCGACCCGATGAGCGCTGGGTCGAACCACCCAGAGGGGGAGACCGACGAACCATGCCCGTCGACGCCGAACTGCAACCCGTGCTCGACCTCCTCGCCGCGATGGAGCAGCCGCCACCGATGGAGGCCGGTCCCGACGCCGCCCGTGAGGGCTTCGCCCTGCTGTGCGCGGCGTTCGGCCCCGGCGCCCAGGACGTGACCGCGACCGACATCACCCTCGCCGGCGCCGACGGTCCGATCCCGGGTCGGATGTACCGGCCGGCCGGAGCGGCGCCGAGCGGCACGGGCGCCGCGGGCCTGGTCTTCCTGCACGGTGGCGGGTTCGTCATCGGGTCCCTCGACACCCACGACGCCCTGTGTCGCGACCTGGCAGCCGGAGCGGACATCACCGTGGTGTCGGTCGACTACCGGTTGGCCCCCGAACATCCGGCTCCCGCCGCCGCTGCGGACGCCACCTCCGCCCTCGACGACGTGGTGTGCCGTGCCCCGGATCTCGGCCTGGACCCTTCACGGCTGGCCATCGGAGGCGACTCGGCGGGCGGGAACCTGGCCGCTGTCACCGCAGTGGCCTGGCGTGATCGGCAGCGCAGCGACCCAGGTCTGTCGCCGATGCGCCTGCAGGTGCTGATCTACCCCGCGGTCGAGCTCGCGGATGAGGGTCGCTTCCCCTCGATGAAGGAGAACGCCGAGGGGTACCTGCTGACGGCCGAGACGATGGCCTTCTTCCGCCACCACTACCTGACCGGGGCAACCGTCGATGCTGCGGACCCCCTGGTCAGCCCCCTCCGCACCGCGGACCTGGCGGGGGTCGCCCCCGCGCTGGTCCTCACCGCCGAGTACGACCCGCTCCGGGACGAGGGCGAGGCGTACGCCGCCGCCCTCGGCGCTGCCGGGGTGGAGGTCGACCTCGACCGGGTCGCCGGGGCCATCCACGCCTTCGTGCAGATGGGCAGCACCGAGATCGGCCGACAGGCCGTCGAACGGATCTGCGCTGCCCTGCGGACCGCCCTCGGCTGAGAGCCGATCAGGCGGCCCTGGGCCCGGACGTTCCGGGGCGATAGCGTGATCCCCCATGACATCGACCATGGGGCAGGTCAGGGTGGACGAGCGCGGTGGGGACGCCGAGACCGCGTCGGGTCCCGAAGGCAACGGCCGCGCCGTGGGCATGGCGAGCGATGGCCGAGCGCCCGGCGCCGCAACGATCGAGACGTTCGACCCACGCACCGGCGCGTTGCTGGCCGTCGTGCCGGACCAGTCCGCGGACGAAGTCCGCGCCGCGGTCGCTCGGGCCCGTGCCGCTGGCACCGCATGGTCGGCCCTCACCGCCCGTGAACGGTCCCGGCACATGCTGGTGGTCCGGGACCGACTGCTCGACCGCGCCGAGGAGCTGGTCCGGGTCATCTGCGCCGAGACCGGCAAGCAGGCCGCCGAAGCGGTGACCACCGAGCTGATGGCGGTCTGCGAGACCATCGACTGGTACGCCCGCAACGGCGAACGCATCCTGCGGGCCCAGCCCGTCGGCTCGGGGACCATGGCGCACAAGTCGGCCTGGAAGCGCTACGAACCCCTCGGCGTCATCGGCGTGATCAGCCCGTGGAACTACCCCTTCACCCTGTCGATGACCCCGGTCATCACCGCTCTGTTCGCCGGCAACACCGTGGTGCTCAAGCCGTCCGAGGTCACCCCGACTGTCGGGCTCGCGATCGGCGCCTTGTTCGAGGACGACACATGGGGTGACGTGGTGCAGGTCGTCACCGGTGGCGGAGCGACCGGCGAGGCACTCGTGCGCTCCGAGGTCGACAAGATCGTCTTCACCGGCTCGGTCCGCACCGGTCGACGGGTGATGGCCGCCGCGGCCGACACCCTCACCCCCGTCCTGCTCGAGCTCGGCGGGAAGGACCCGATGGTGGTCTGCGAGGACGCGGACGTGGTCCGGGCCGCCAAGGGCGCGGTGTGGGGCTCCATGCAGAACTCGGGTCAGACCTGCATGTCGGTCGAGCGCGTGTACGTCCACGAGTCGGTCTATGACCGCTTCGTGTCCCTGGTCCTGTCCGAGGTGGCGGCCATCCGCCAGGACGACGACGGCGGCGACATCGGCTCGATGACCTTCGAACCGCAGCTGCAGATCATCGAGGCGCACCTGGCCGACGCTCTCGACAAGGGCGCGACCGTCCTCGCCGGCGGGTCCCGCCTCGACCGCGACGGTCTGTGGTTCCCCCCGACGGTGGTGGTCGACGTCGACCACGACATGGACCTGATGACCGAGGAGACCTTCGGTCCGGTCCTGCCGATCATGAAGGTCTCGAGCGATGAGGAGGCCGTGGCGCTGGCCAACGACTCCCGCTACGGGCTCAACAGCTCGGTCTGGACCGAGGACTCCGACCGTGGGGTCCACATCGCCAACCGACTCCAGGCCGGCAACGTCTGCATCAACGACTGCATCGTGTCCTACGCGGTGACCGGCCTGCCCTTCGGCGGAGTGAAGAGCTCGGGGATCGGACGGGTGCACGGCGCCGAGGGCCTGCGCGAGATGTCGATCGTGAAGTCGATCCTTGCCCCCCGGGTGAGGACCCCCCGGGAGCTGTGGTGGTTCCCGGTGCCCCGGCATCTGGACCGGGTCGGCATCGCCACGCTGCGCGCCCGGTTCGGCGGCAACCTGCGCACCAAGTTGGGCCGGCGTCCAGGGAGCTGACCGCGTTCAGGCCTGGGTGTCGCGCAGGGTCCGCAGAACCAGGCGGGTGACGGCCTCCGCGGGTGGGGAGTCGCCCCCGCTCAGCGCCTCGACGGTGCAGAACACCTCGGTGGTGCCGTCGGCGCGTCCCTGGAGGCTGAAGAGCACCGAGCTGGTCGGAGCCTCGACGAACTCGACGATCACCTCGAGCAGCCCTGCGGTGCGATCGAGGTAGCTGATCTCTCCGAGGTCGTGCCCCGCGTCGATCAGGAGCATCAAGGCCTCCTCCGCGGGGGCCGACACCGAGATCGAGTCGTTGCCGACGAGTCGCACGCCGATGCGTGGCGCGCTCCGTTGTCCCGCTGACGGGGGTCCGCGGCGGGCACCCGGCCGCCCTGCTGAGTCGGGCTGGGCGCTCGAGCCGGACTGGGCACTCGGGCTGGTCTGGGCGCTGCGGCCGGGTCCGCCGGCGTTCGGCCGGGCGTTGCCGGATCGCGTGCGGCTGGTCGCGGATCCCTCACCTCGGCGTGCAGCCTCGCTGAGGACCCGATACGCGAGGGTGAGACGGGTGGTGCGCTCCGCGGCATCCGCCCTCGGGTTGACGTCGGGATGGGCGACGCGCACGAGCCGCCGGAACGACGCCCGGAGGACCTTGGTGTCGATCGGTGCGTCGGGGTCCAGTCCGAGCACCCGTCGTGCCTCGTCGACCCGCACGCTGCAGACGCTACCGGAGCAGCCTCTCCCGGTCGTCGGGGGTGACTCGATCTTGCCATGACACGTGCCACGCTGAGTGGGTGCTTGGAGACGCTTGGTGAGGCCACTCGGGGCAGATCAGCGCCGATCCGGTCCCCGCCGGGGCTCGTGGCCCCCTCAAGGGCTGGGCAGAAGCACCCGTCGCTCACCCGACACCCCCAGAACGTCGGAGTCCGGCCGGCCGATCTCTTGACAGCCGTCGTACCATGAGATCTCCCCGAGCGGCGGCGGACTCTTCCTCACCAGTGCACCCAGCCAGGCGGAACGCGGGTTCCGGCACCCCGGGCATGTGAGCGCAGGTCCCGACGGCGATCGACCATCCCATCGAGATCACCCGGCGAACCCATTCGGGCGCCGGATTCGGCGTAGACGCGACAGAAAGGCGATCGCCCGTGGCGAAGCAACGAGCAGAGCGTGACGAGGAAGACCTCGTCCGACTGTACCTGAGCGAGATCGGCCAGTACCCGCTGCTGACCAAGGACGACGAGTCCCGCCTGGCCCAGGCCATGGAGCACGGCAAGGAGGCCGCCACCGAGCTGGAGGCCAACGAGCGCAGCCTGTCGCCGGCCCGCAAGCGCGAGCTGCGCAAGCTGGTCAAGGCCGGCGACGAGGCCGAGCGCTCGTTCGTCCAGTCGAACCTCCGACTCGTCGTGTCGATCGCCAAGAAGTACCAGGCGTCCGGCATGCCGCTGCTCGACCTCATCCAGGAGGGCAACCTCGGTCTGATGCACGCGGTCGAGAAGTTCGACTGGCGCAAGGGGTTCAAGTTCTCCACCTACGCCACCTGGTGGATCCGTCAGGCCCTCACCCGCGGCATCGCCAACACCAACCGGACCATCCGACTCCCGGTCCACGCGGGCGACAACCTGGCGCGGGTGCAGAAGGCCCGGGTCCGCCTCGAGACCGCCTTCGGCCGTCGGCCCACCGTCGCCGAGCTCGCTGCCGACCTCGACATGCCCGAGGACAAGGTCACCGAGATCCTCCGCTTCGCCGCCGACACGCTGTCGCTGTCCACGCCGCTTCGCGAGGACGGCGACGCCGAGCTCGGCGACATCGTCGAGGACCCGACCGCGGCGTCGCCGTTCGAGGCCGCGGCCGAGTCGCTCCTCCCGGCGCAGATCAGCCGTCTGATGCTGCCGCTCGACGATCGGGAACGCGAGATCCTCTCGCTGCGCTTCGGTCTGGACCGGGGCGAGCCCCGGACCCTGGAAGAGGTCGGCGAGCACTTCGACCTCACCCGGGAGCGCATCCGTCAGATCGAGGCCCGGGCCATGTCCAAGCTGCGTCACCCCAGCTCCGACACCGGCGCCCGCGACCTGCTCAACGCCTGATCCCCTTCGTCACGACCGGGGCCGGATCCGACAGGGTCCGGCCCTCGTCGCGTCCCGGGCCGGACTGTCACCCGGATTTCTCGGGTCGGGAAAGCGACAAGGGTTGTGAGTGAGGACCCCTATATCGCCTGGAGGGCGGTGCGGAGGGAGGTGATGTCGGCGACGGCCATCAGCTCACGCGCCGAGTGCATCGACAGCATCGGCGCACCGACGTCGACGGCGTCGACCGCCAGGCGCGACGCGGTGATCGGTCCGATCGTCGACCCGCACGGCAGGTCGCCGCGGTGCGAGTACTCCTGGACCGGCACCCCGGCCCGATCGCACGCAGCCCGGAACGCCGCCGCCCCGCTCGACTCGGTCGCGTAGCGGGCGTTGACGTTGTGCTTGATCACCGGTCCGCCTCCGGGTCGGATCCAGTGCCCGGGTTCGTGACGCTCGGGGTAGTTGGGGTGCGTGGCGTGCGCCATGTCGACCGAGACGAGCAGCGAACCGGTCAGGGAGCGAAGCAGGTCGGTCCGGGTTCCGCCGAGCGTGGCCACCCGGCGTTCGAGCACCTGCTCGACCCAGGCCCCGTCGGCCCCGGTGGCGGTCTGCGAGCCGACCTCCTCGTGGTCGTTGAGCACCACCACCGTCGGCAGCTCCGGCGGGTTCATCACCGACGCCGCGTGCCGGACCGCGGTGAGCGCCGCCCAGCAGCCGGCCAGGTCGTCCAGGCGGGGAGCGGCCAACATGTCGCGCTCGGCGCCGATCACCGCCGAGGGCTGCACGTCGTAGGCCATGGCCTCCCATGCGACCACGGCGCTCGGCTCGACCCCCACCAGCGCGGCGAGCCACGCCCGGAAGTCGCCGTCGGACGCGTCGCCCAGGCCCCACACCGGAATCAGGTGCTGCTGGGCGTTCAGGACCAGACCGGTGGTGCTGACGTCGCGGTCCAGGTGGATCGCCAGCTGCGGAACCCTCATGACCGCACCATCGGTGCGGAACCGGCGCAGCTCGACGGCGTCGTCGCCGGGCCCGCCGGCCAGGGTCGCTCCCCGGTCGATGCGCACGGCGACCCGGCCCGCCAGGCCCAGGTCCCGGTCCAGCCACGAGTTGCGCAGCGCTCCGCCGTAGAGCTCGACGCCGAGCTGGCGCCACCCAGCGGTCGAGCGGTCGGGTCGGGGGCGGACCCGCAGACCGGGGGAGTCGGTGTGGGCGCCGATCATCCGCAGCGGCGCCGCCGGATCACTCCGTCGTCCCGGACACCACGCCACCAGGGCGCCGTCACGGACGACGTAGGCGGGCCCCGCCGCCTCGGGTCCCCAGTCCTCGAGCGGGTCGAGGGCGGTGAAGCCGGCGTGCTCGAGGAGAGCCGCCGCGGTCGCGACGGCGTGGTACGGGGTGGGGGAGGCGTCGACGAAGTCGATGAGGTCGCTGAGGTCCTCCGCGACCGTCGTGGGGTCCTGGGTCATCGTCGCCTCCTGTCGGTCAGCTCGCCTGCGGCGTGAGCCCTGCGCACTGCTGGCGTTGGGTCATGGTCGCCTGCGCCGCGTCCGCCGCCGTGCCGGTCAACGGGTGCGGGATGCTGTTGCGGATCACCGCCGGGGTCCAGGTGTAGCCGTCGATGCGTCGCCCCGTGGCGGTCACCGTCAGCACGCCGGTGGCCGCTCCCTCGGGCGAGTTGGCCTGGAACGCGAAGTTGCCCAGCGAGTACGCCACGAACTGCTGACCGTGGTAGCCGACCCCCTGGAGCCGGTGCGGGTGCGAGCCGACCACGATGTCGGCTCCGGCTCCGGTCAGCAGCTCGACGAGCTCCTTCTGGCGGGCGTTGGGGCACAGCTGGGTCTCGGTTCCGTAGTGCAGGAACACGACCAGGGTGTCGACCTTGGGCCGCAGCGTCCGGACCTCCTGCGCGAGTCGCTCCTGGTGGGCCTCCTCTGCGCTGGCCAGGCCCGGATGGCCCGGTGCCGCCGTCCACGCCGAGCGGAGGTTGTCGTCGAAGATGTCGTTGGCGCCGATGTAACCGATGCGCTGACCCTTGGTCTCGGTCACCCACGGCGTGTAGGCCTCGGTGTCGTCGGCGCCGATGCCGAGGATCGGGAACCCGGACTCCCGCTTGATCCGCAACGAGTCGGCGAACCCGACGGGACCGAAGTCCATGCCGTGGTTGTTGGCCATGGTGACGACGTCGACCCCGGCCGCCTTCACCGCGTCGATGGCCTGGGCCGGCACCTGGAACGTGAACTTCTTGGGCTGGGGGCTGCCGCCGGTCCCGAGCGCGGCCTCCAGGTTGAGCATGGTCACGTCCGCCGCCGACAGCGTGGGGGCGATGGCCGACAGGACGGTCCCCGGAGAGGAGCGGAGCGCTCCGAGTTGGTTGTTGAAGTTGGTGTCACCGGCGAAGGCCAGGGTCACGGCCTGACCGCTACCGGTCGGGGGCCGGGTGGTGGTCGTGGTGGTCGCGTCCGTGTCCCGGCTCGCCCCGGTGTCGCCGGTCGAAGTGGTGTTGCCGGAGCGGTCACGCCCCGGGTTCTTGGCGCCGACCGACGTGCCGTCGGTGCCGGCGCACGCCGCCGCGGCCAGAGCGACGGCGCCCAGGACCAGCAGCCCGCGCACGGTTCGGTGGAGTCGTCGGGGGCGCATCGGGCCACGCTACCGGGCCCTCCGGCCGTGCCGTGCGACCCGCTCCGCGTGTGAGAACGACGCCCCACGCGCCCGATCCACACGCGAACAGCGGGCCCAGCCGTTCGCGTGTGAGAACGACGCCCCACGCGCCCGATCCACACGCGAACAGCGGGGACGGAATTCACGTTGGGGGGTCCCCACGAGCTCGGCTAGGGTGGAACGACCCCCTGTGGGACCCGTTCGTCGGGCACCCACGGCAGGTTCCGAGGCCAACGACGGCCCGGACCGGGCCGCCGATGTCGCCGGCCCACACGCTCGCGGCGATCCGCAGCTGTTGCAGTCAGCGTCGACTGCTCGGGGCGAACCCGGGTGGGACGCCCCGCACCCAGACCGACGTCCGGTCCCCGGACGCACTGCATCAGGAGCACCATGACCAACCGACGACCCGGGGAGCGCCCCGGACCGGTGGGCCTCTACCGCCCCGAATCCGAACACGACGCCTGCGGCGTCTCCTTCGTGTGCGACCTCCACGGCCGCCCCAGCCATGACCTGGTCGCCAAGGGTCTCACCTCGCTGTGCAACCTCGACCACCGGGGCGCGACCGGGGCCGAGACGAACACCGGCGACGGCGCCGGCATCCTGGTTCAGGTCCCCGACGCGTTCTTCCGCGCGGTCCTGCCGTTCGACCTGCCCGAACGGGGTGCTTACGCCGTCGGGACCGCCTTCCTGCCCGCGGGCGATGCCGCCGCTGATGCGGCCGCCGCCGCGGTCGAGAAGATCTGCGCCGAGGAGGGCGCCGAGGTGCTCGGGTGGCGCACCGTCCCGGTCGACCCGTCGGGGATCGGCTCCACCGCGCTCGACG
>Ga0209477_1000591_pt1 | contig 22645 bp, 17 predicted proteins | sample KloWWTupernatant_FD_187180 | JGI IMG/M metagenome (GOLD analysis project Ga0209477, IMG submission 187180) | Active sludge microbial communities from Klosterneuburg, Austria, studying microevolution and ecology of nitrifiers - Klosterneuburg... | ecosystem: Engineered > WWTP > Aerobic digester >... | reverse complement strand
CATCTGGGCCACACGCATGTCGTCGCGACCTTCGCCGACGGACGGGTCGAGACCGCTGACCTCGACCCGGGAGCGGTCAGCGAGTGGGTGGCCGCCCGACCACACCTGGCCAGCCTCACCGCGACCCCCCCGACCCTCGAGGAGCTCTTCCTGGCGCGCTACGAGAGCGAGGCGCCGACCCGATGAGCGCCCTCACCGGCACCGGGCCGCTCCTGAGGCTGGCCCTCAAACGCGACCGAGTGCTCATCCCGCTCTCGGTGCTCGCCCTCTCGGCCTACTCGGTCGGCTCGGCCAAGGCCACGGTGGCGCTCTACTCCGACGCCGCCACCGCGATGAAGGATCTCGGCGCCGTCCTCAATTCGCCCTCCACCCTGACTCTCTACGGACCGGCCACGACTACCAACCTGGAAGGCCTGTCCATCTTCAAGACCCTTCTCATGGGATCAGTCTTCGTCGGCCTGCTCTCCTACGCGATCGTCCGGCGACACACGCGCGTCGAAGAGGAGGAAGGACGCCTGGAGCTCGTCGGCGCCGGTGCCGTCGGACGCCAGGCGCCCCTGACCGCGGCCGTCCTGCTCGCCACGGCGACGACGCTGCTCGTCGGAGCACTGTCGGCCGCAGGCATGATCGGACTCGGCTTCCCGGTCGTCGGCTCGTTGGGGTTCGGCGCGGCGTGGACCATCACCGGGCTCGTCATGACCGGGGTCACCGCGGTCGCCTGCCAGTTGACCTCCAGTGCGCGCGGGGCCTCCGGCTGGGCCCTGGGCACCCTTGGCGTCCTCTTCGTGATGCGCGCGATCGGCGACACGGCCACGAGTGATGCCGGGCGCGCCCTGCGCTGGGTCTCTCCGCTCGGTTGGGTCAACCAGGTCTTCCCCTTTGGCGCCGATCGAATCTGGCTGGTCGGACTCGGTGCCCTCGTCGGGGTCGCGCTCGTCGGGGTCGCCTATGCCCTTCTGGAGCGGCGCGATCTCGGGGCCGGCCTGCTCGCCAGTCGCCCCGGACGGGCCCGCGCACCCCGCACGCTCACTGGTCCGATCGGCCTCGCGTGGCGCCTCACGCGCACCCCGATGATCGGCTGGCTCATCGGCATGGTCTTCCTCGGCGCGATCTACGGCAACCTCATCGCCAACGTCGAGACCATGCTCGGCGACCCGAACGTCGCCAAGATCATCGCCCAGACGGCCGGCGTCTCCGTCGACCAACTGACCGGGGCGATGGCGGCGGTCTATTCGGCGACGATGCTGAAGATCTCGGTCGGCTTCATCACTGCAGCGGGGATTGCCGTGGTCCTCCGGCTGGCCACCGAAGAACGTTCGGGCCGCGGCGAGGAGGTCATGGCCACCGCCACGAGCCGGTCCCGTTGGTTCCTTGCGTATGCCGTGGGCGGGCTTGCGCTCGTGGCCCTCCTCACGCTCGTCATGGCTGCCGTCATGGGGTCACGTGGGGCGGCAGCTCTGGCGGCGGCGCCCTCGGTCGGCCAGACCCTGCAGGGTGCCGCCGAGGCCATCCCCGCGGCGTGGGTCGTCGTGGCCGCAGCGGCCCTCCTGACCGGGCTCAACGCGCGCTGGGCGCCCTACGCCTGGGGCGTGCTCGGCGCCGCCTTCGTCCTCGGCGAGTTCGGCGCGACGATGAACCTCCCGGACTGGCTGGTCAAGGTCTCCCCCTTCGCTCACATCGACGCCTACCCACTCGGCACCTGGGACTGGACCAATGTCCTCGTCCTCACCGCGATCGCCGTGGCGCTCACGGCAGCCGGCCTCACGGCATACCGGCGTCGCGACCTCGGCTGACCGGCCGCCCAGTTCCCGCGACCTACCGTGCAGTAGGTGGGGTGGTCACCCCATCTACTGCACGGTAGGTCGCACGGGGAGTCAGGTGAGGTCGGCTCGGCCCTGTCGCTTGAGGGCGTCGACGACCTGCTTGACGTCCTGAGCGTGCTCCACCGTCGTCACGAGCACCGCGTCTCCGGTGTCGACCACGATGACGTCCTTGGCGCCGACGACCGCGACCATGCGGCCCCCGCCGGCGACGACGAGCCCAGAACTGTCGAGGGCCAGCACCTGTCCATCAGGACTGAGTGTCGCCAGCCGACTGCCGTTTTCGTCGTGGGGAAGGAGTTCGCGGAGGGTCGCGAAGTCGCCGATGTCGTTCCAAGTGAAGGACCCCGGCACGACGGCGACGCGACCGATGTCCGCGGCGGGCTCGGCGATGGCGTGGTCGATGGCGATCTTGGTCAACTCCGGCCAGACCTCGTCGAGGCGCTCCGGATCAGCAGCGATGGCCCGAACCCCGGCGGCCAGATCGGGGTGCCACTGGGCCAAGAGGTCGAGGAGGACCTTGGCCTTGACGACGAACATACCTGCGTTCCAACGGAACTCACCCGTGGCGAGGTAGTTGGCTGCGCGCTGGGCATCGGGCTTCTCGACGAACTGTCGGACGCGCGCGGCGCTCGGATGGGCGGTCAACCGGTGGCCCATCTGGATGTAGCCGAAGGAGGTCGCGGGGAAGGTCGGGTCGACGCCGATCGTGACGACATAGCCTTCGCGTGCGACGTCGACGGCCTCGGACACACAGGCCCGGAAGGCCTCGCCGTCAGGGATGACGTGGTCGGCAGCGAACGACCCGATCACGGCCTCCGGGTCCTGGCGTTCGACCACGGCTGCGGCCCAGGCGATCGCGGCCATCGAGTCCCTCGGGCTGGGTTCGGCGAGCACCTGATCAGGTCCGAGGTCGGGCAACTGGCCCCGGACGGCTTCGGCATGGGCCATGCCGGTGACGACGATGACTCGGTCCTGCGCCAGCGGTTCGATCCGCTCGACCGTGCCCTGGATGAGGGTGTGCCCCTCTCCCGTCAGGTCGTGGAGGAACTTGGGGTGGCCGGCGCGACTGAGCGGCCAGAGGCGGGTCCCTGCCCCACCCGCGGGGATGACGGCCCAGAAGTCAGGGATCGCGGACATGGGCCCAAGGTTAGGTGACCGCCCCACGCCCGCCCGCGCCCGGCATACGCATCGCATCGCACGCGTGTCGGCCGGGTCACGAAGGGGAGGTGGCCCTGAGGTGTACGCGGACTCCCGACGGACACCAGACGATCACCTGACACACACCGAGGTGTCGCCGGGACAGCGCACACGGACGAGACCTTGGAGGCATGCGCGTCGCCATCGTGACCGAGTCCTTCCTCCCGACGCTCAATGGCGTCACCACGAGCGTCTGTCACGTGGCGCGTGAGTTGCGCTCGCGCGGCCACCACGTCCTTGTCGTCGCCCCGGATCCAGCCCCGTCGACGTGGGAAGGGATTCCGGTCGTGGCCTGCCCGTCGGTGTCGGTGCGGCAGTTCCCGACCGGGCTGCCGACCCCGGGGCTGCGCCATGCGCTCGAACTCTTCGCTCCCGATGTCCTCCACGCGGCCTCCCCCTTCGTCCTGGGAGCCCGTGCCCTGCACTGGGCCGACCGCACGCAGGTCCCGGCCGTCGCCATCTACCAGACGGACATGCCCAGCTACGTGGCCCGTCATGCGCCCGGTCCGATCGGTGCGGGCGCCGCGAACGCCGCCTGGCGCTGGATCCGGCGAACGCACGCGCACGCGGACCGCACTCTGGCTCCCTCGCACTGCAGCCTCGAGGAGTTGCGGATCCACGGGGTGCCCCGGACCGACCTGTGGCGACGCGGTGTCGACCTCGAACGATTCAACCCGGCGTGGCGAGAGGACTCAGGAGCGATGGAACTCCGTCGAGCTCTTGCCCCCGGCGGGGAGGTGCTCGTGGGCTATGTGGGCCGGTTCGCCGCCGAAAAGGAGCTCTGGCGCCTGGCCGAGGTGGCCACCATCCCGGGGACGCGATTGGTGCTCGTCGGCGACGGACCGGCTCGCTCGGACATCGGGGCGATGCTGACCGAGGCCGTGGCCGGCGCTCCGGGCCGCCCGAACCGGGCACCGATCTTCCTCGGCGAGCGCTCCGGCGATGCCCTCTCCCGGGCCTATGCCGCGTTCGATGTCTTCGTCCACACGGGCACCCGCGAGACCTTCGGCCAGACCCTGCAGGAGGCCGCCGCCGCCGGCCTTCCCGTCGTGGCACCGGCTCGCGGTGGACCACTCGACCTCGTCCGGGAGGGTGAGACGGGCCTGCTCTTCGACCCTGACCGCCCGGGGGCCCTGCGCGATGCCGTCGATGCCATTGTCGGCGACGCCCTCCTGCGAGAGCGGATGGGGCGGGTGGCACGGTCCCAGGTGGCCGATCGCTCCTGGGGACGGCTCACCGAGGAACTCATCGACCATTACCGCACCGCGATTGCCACCCGCGCCACCCGCGTGACGCCTCAGCGCACCGAACTCACCGGCAGGTCCGCAGCCCACCACGGGGCTGCCTGAGCCAGCACTCGTCAGCGGAGGCGTCGGCGACGCAGGCCCCGACGGCATGCCATCAGGCCCGCGAGCACGGCCGTCACCCCAGCGCCGGCCAGGGCACCGAGCGTGAGATTGGCGCGATCCTCGGCACGTTGGTCCACAGCTGCCCGGTCGACCACCGACACGGACCGAGTCGTCCGCGAGGCCTCAGGAGGCGGAACGGGTCCCTCCACGAGCTTGTGCTGGACACCCTCGGTGAGCGGGACGGAGGCGTCCTCGGGAAGCCAGCCCGCGGCATACGCGGAAGAGAGCAGGACCACCCTGGACATGAAGTTCAGCCAGACCAGGAGGCCGACGACGAGGGCGATCGAGGCGTAGAGCGGGTTGTTCATCGCGCCGAGAAGGCTGGTGCCGAGGAGCTTGAGGACGGTGAGCCCGATGCCACCGACGAGGGCGCCGTTGCGCAGGCCGACCCACGGGATCGCCACCCCGCTGAGCAGGCGCAGCATCACGAGGACGATCGCTCCGTCGAGGAGCACCCCAACCAGCACACTGACGGTCTTGAGCAGCCAACTCTGGCCGCCGAGGCCGACGAGGTCGGCCACCCATCCAACGGCGGCTCCGGCCACCATCGTCACCAATGCCGAGGCGGCGATGGCCACACCCAGGAGGGCCAGGACGGCGAGGTCGCGCAACTTGTTCGTCAGGACATTGCCCGGCTCACCGGCCGCACCGACGATGGCCCGTATGCCGTCCCGCAGGGCACCGAGCCAGCCCAGTCCCGCCCAGAGCAGGCCGAGGAGGCCGACCGCGCCGGTCCACGACAGGGTCGCGCCGGTGGGGGCATCGAGCGGGATGAGGCCACTGTCGCCATCCTTGATGAAGCCCGGGAGCAAGCCGTTGAGATAGGTCCGGATCTCCTCGAGCAACTCCTCGTTGCCCTGGAGGACGACACCGAAGATGGTGAAGGCCAGGGCCAACGCCGGAAAGAGGGAGAAGAAGGCGAAGTAGGTGACGCCGCCCGCAAGGAGATTGCCCCGAGCATCCCCATAACGCTTCCAGGCGCGCCACACCGGGGTGCGCTGCAACCGCGCCCACCAGCCCTTGAGGGCGGCCACCCTCAGCGACTCCCGCCCAGGGCGAAGTGCTGCTGCGGCCGCCAGACTCCGTCGCGGCCTTGCTCGAAGAGCTCGAAACCGGTCACCTCGAAGGAGGACCGAAAATCGGCACACCTGGCGACCGCGAGGTCGAGGGCCTCGTCCGGCACGTGATGAGCGATGGTCACGTGCGGGTGGTAGTTGAACTCCAGAGGGCGCTCGACCGGCCCCGAGCGCACGGCCCTCTCCAACTGCTCGCACGAGGAGATGCCCTCGGAGACCTGGACGAAGACGACCGGTGAGATCGGGCGGAAGGAGGCCGTGCCCGACAGGACCATCTCGAAGGGCGACCCCGCGGCGGCCACCAACCCCAGGTGCGCGACGAAACTCGACACCATGGCCCGGGGAACGGCAGTGGGCGGCAACAGAGTGACGTGGGGCGGGATCAGCTCCGCCAAGGGATCCCCGACCTCGGACCTGACCCGGGCCAGTTCCTCGGCCCATGGCTCGGGGATCGGGATCGCCACACCGTGTGTGGGCATGGTCAGCCGTCCTGCCCGAGCGCCGGCACCAGGCCGACAGCGGAGCGGACGCGAGCCATGGTGCTCCGAGCGACCACGCGCGCCCGCTGCGCACCAAGGCCGACCAACCGATCCAGCTCGGCGGGATCAGCGAGCAACTCGGCCATCCGGGCTCGGAAGGGCGCAATGGTGTCCACGACGACGTCGGCGACCTCGCCCTTGAAAGCGCCATACCCCTGACCGGCGAAGCGTGCCTCCAGGTCCGGGATCGAGGTACCCGAGAGGGTCGAATGAATGACGAGGAGGTTGGAGATGCCCGCCTTGTGCTCGGGGTCGAAGCGCACCTCCGCCTCGGTGTCGGTCACGGCCGACTTGATCTTCTTGGCGATCCTCGCGTCCTCGTCGGACAGCAACACCAAGCCCTTGTCGGGCGAGGTCGACCCGGACATCTTCGACGTCGGGTCGGTGAGATCCATGATCTTGGCCGACTCCTTGACGATGTAGGGCTCCGGCACGACGAGGGTGTCCGCGGCGTAGCGCGTGTTGAACCGCTCGGCGAGGTCGCGGGTGATCTCCAGGTGCTGGCGTTGGTCCTCGCCGACGGGGACGTAGGCCGCGTCGTACATGAGAATGTCGGCGGCCATGAGCATCGGATAGGTGAGCAGGCCGACGTTGGCGTTGTGCCCCTTGCCGACCTTGTCCTTGAACTGGGTCATCCGGCGCGCCTCACCCTCGGCGGTGAGGCAGTTCATCACCCAGCCGAGTTCGGCGTGCTCGGTCACGTGACTCTGGAGGAAGACCGCGGACTGCGTCGGGTCCACTCCCCCTGCAATGAACTGCGCGGCCGTGACCCGGGAGCGGTGGCGCAGCACCGACGGATCGGTCGGCACGGTGAGCGCGTGCAGGTCTGCGACGAAGTAGTAGGCGTCGAACTCGTCCTGCAGCTTCACCCAGTTGACGAGTGCCCCGACGTAATTGCCCAGGTGCAGGCTGTCACTCGTGGGCTGCATGCCCGACAGGATCCGGGGCGCAGGGGAAGTGCTCGTCGATGAGGGCGGCATTGCGTCATTGTGTCAAAGGTCGCCGGTTGACCGGACCGAAGGGATCGTGCCAGCCCGACTAGGCTCTGGACCATGGCAGGACGGCAGGGCCCGGTGAGGTTCGAGATCGTGTGCACCGGCAACATCTGTCGGTCGCCCTTTCTCCATGCCGTCCTGCGGGATGCCTTCGACCAGATCGCGCCCGGTGAGTTCGAGATGCAGTCATCGGGCACCCACGCCCTGTCGGGCGCGCCCGTCCACCACGAGACCAAGGCCCGCCTCCGAGACCACGGTCTGACCCTCAGCGGCTATCGGGCCACCCAACTCAACCCGGCCCGCCTGCTGTCCGCCGACGTCATCCTCGTCATGGACAAGGAGCAGCGGGAGCACGTCATCGATGAGGAGCCCGGCGTCGCCCGCCGGATCTTCCTCGTCAAGGAACTCGCCCGTCTCATCACCGAACTCGATGCCGAGCTGCCCTGGACCGAGCGGCTGGCCACCCAGTCCTCTGCCGGTGCTCGAGAGCGATGGCGGGTGATCACGCGCACGGCAGCACAGGCACGAGAGCGCCTCCGCAACGACGACGACGTCCTGGCCGACCCCTTCAAACAGGGCCCGGAGGCCTTTGCACTCATGGATCGTGAGGCGAGCGCTGCCGTGCGCACGATCACTGACCTCGAGCGCCGGCTCCGCGACGCCGCGGTCTCGACGTGATGGCGCCGACGCCGGGACCTTCCGCCGTGATCGATCGGGTCATGAACGCGTTCACGGGACTCACCGGCGCCCCACCGGACGGGGTGTGGTCTGCCCCCGGGCGCGTCAACCTGATCGGCGAGCACACCGACTACAACGCCGGCCTCGCCCTGCCGATCGCCCTCCCGAGACGCACGTATGCCGCGGCCCGCCGAAGCGACGACACTCGCTTCCGGCTGTGGTCGGCCCAGACCCAGGGACTCACCGAAGTGGACCTCGCCACCGTCGGCCCGGGGTCCCCAACTGGATGGACCGCGTATGCCGTGGGCGTCGCCTGGGCCCTCACGCAGGCTGACGGGGCGGCTGGGGATCGCGCTCGCGCGGTCCTCGCAGGGGGCGGCGGAGGTCTGGACCTCGTCATCGACTCGACGGTCCCGCTCGGTGCCGGCCTCTCGTCCTCGGCGGCGCTGGGATGCGCGGTGGGCGCGGCCCTGAGCGACCTCTGGGGCTTGGACCTCCTCTCGTCCGAGGCAGGGCGACAAGAACTGGTCACGGCCACTCGATGTGCCGAGAATGTCGTCGCCGGCGCCCCGACGGGCGGGATGGACCAGTCCGCGTCGTTGCTCTGCCAAGAGGGTCACGCCCTCCTACTGGACTGCCAGACCGGATCCACTCGACCCATCCCCTTCGACCTGCCCAGCCACGACCTGGCGCTGCTCGTGGTCGACACCAAGGCCGAGCACGCGCTCGTCGATGGGCAATACGCCGCCCGACGCGCGAGTTGCGAGCGCGCCGCCGGCGAGCTCGGTGTCGCGTCCCTGCGCGACCTCGATCCACGGTCACTCCAGATCGATCTGGCGAAGCTGAGCGACCCGATCGACCGCGCCCGGGTGCGGCATGTGGTCACGGAGATCGAGCGGGTGCACGAGTCAGTCATGGCCTTGGAGCAGGACGATTTCGTCTCTGTCGGGCGGCTCTTCGACGAGTCGCACGCCTCGCTTCGCGACGACTACGAGGTGTCCTGCGCCGAGCTCGATGTCGCCGTCGACGCCATGGTGTCCGCCGGGGCCCTGGGTGCACGGATGACCGGGGGAGGCTTCGGGGGATCCTGTATCGGCCTGGTGCCCGTCGGCGATCTGGAGGCCGCCGTGGACGCCGTGCACACGGCATACGCCGATCGTGGGTGGCCACCGGCCGAGGTGTTCACCGCCACCGCCGCTGGACCGGCCGCGCGGGACGCCTGATCGCGTCGACGGCTATCGGCTCAGGGGCCGGAGTTTGGCGAGGAACTCCACACGGGTGCCGTGCGGACTGGCGTTCTCCCAGCGGATGCGGCCCTGGAGGTCCTGGACGAGAGAGGTGACGATCCGGGTGCCGAGGCCCGCGAGCATCGGCCGGAAGCCTTGGGGGAGCCCGGTCCCGTCGTCGGTGATCGTGACGAGGAGTTCCTCCTGGCCCGCCGAGCCCGTCGAGCGCTCGACGACGATGTCGATCGACCCTCCACGCTCGGCCAGCCCGTGCTCCACGGCGTTCTGGACGAGTTCGGAGATGATCATCGACAGGGCGGTCGCGTCCTCGGCTCGAAGTCGGCCGAAGGTGCCGGTGAGCGTGTGGGTCACCGGGTGTGCCGTCGTCGCGACCTCGACGACGGCCCGAAGCCCCGCGACCGCGATCTCGTCGAACTCGACGGTCTCGTCGAAGCCCTGGCTCAGGGTCTCGTGGACCAGCGCGATCGTGCCCACGCGACGGACGGCCTCATCGAGCGCAGCCTTGGCCGTCGGGTCAGGCACCCGGCGGGCCTGGAGTCGCAGCAGAGCGGCGACGGTCTGGAGGTTGTTCTTGACGCGGTGGTGGATCTCGCGGATCGTCGCGTCCTTGGTCATCAACTCCTGCTCGCGACGCCTCAACTCCGACACGTCGCGGACCAAGAGCAGCGCCCCGGCGCGAACACCTTTGTCCAGCAACGGGATCGCGCGCATGGAGACGCTCGCAGAGCGGGTTGACACCTCGGTGCGCCACGGCGCACGGCCCGTGACCACCAGCGCCAAGGACTCGTCGACCTGCTCCCCCGCCTCGCTGACGAGATCGGTCACCACCTTGGCGAAGGACTGACCGACGACCTCCTCATGATGTCCGAGGCGGTGCAGCGCGGAGATGGCGTTCGGGGAGGCATAGCGCACGTGCCCCTCGGTCTCGAGGACGACGACTCCGTCACCGACGCGCGGGGCACCCCGCCTCATCCCCGTCGGGGCCGAGGTGCTGGGGAAGTCCCCGGCCGCGATCATCCTGGCCAAAGATTCGGCCAGACCCCGGTAAGTGAGCTCGAGCCGGCTCGGGGTCCGGCTTCCGACCCGGTGCCAATGCCGCGTGAGAACGGCGATGGCGCGACCGCGGCGAACGACCGGGATGGCCTCCTCGCGAACCTCGGGGTCTCCCGACATGGAGCCCCCACGGTCGGCCACGATCTTGTGCGTGCGCAGCGCCTCTGACAGGTGGCGTCGCCGCGTATGGCTGGAGGTCCGCCCGACGATGTCCTCGTAGAAGACCATCGGCCCGGTGTTGGGACGCACGTGCGCGACGGTCTTCCATTCACCGTCAGGCCCGTCGGGCACCCAGAGGACGAGGTCCGAGAAGGAGAGGTCGGCGATCAACTGCCAGTCCCCGACGAGCAGATGGAGCCACTCGACGTCGACGTCGTCGAGGCGCGTGAGGTTGTGGAGGTGCTCGGCCAGCGTCGTCACGAGGGCAGCCTAATTCCCGAAGTGTGTGCAGCCCCTGGCTTCCACCGGGGGCTGCACACAACTCAGGTGTCAGCTGCTGGCTGCTCCGGACCGGATCACCGACCGCAAGGTCCGCAGCGCCACCGAGAGTGCGGCGATGTTGGGCTTGTCGAGCCGCAGGATGCCACTCATCGCCCCCTTCGTGCGGGTGATGGAGTCAGCGTTGGCCTTGGCCCAACGTTCGTAGACCGCCGACGCGTCCTCGGACGAGCCCGCCGAGGACGCTCCCTCGAGGTCGAGCACCGACCTGGTGAGCGACTCGAGCACGGCGTAGAGGTCGTCCCTGAGGGCCCCACGCGCCAGGGCATCCCAGCGGTCCTCGCGCGGCAGCCCGGTCACCTTGGAGAGCATCGAATCGATGCCGAAGCGCTCGGAGACGAGGTAGTACAACGAGGCGACGGTCTGCGGGTCACGACCACTGTCGGTCGCGATGTCGACGATGTCGAGCAGCGAATACCAGTCGAGCAGCCCCGCTGCGCGCGCCGCCAGGTCGCTCGGTACGCCAGCCTTCTCGAACTCCGCGGTGCGCCGGTCGAGGCGCTTCTTCTCATCACCGCGCAGCAACTCCGGCACGGACTGGCCCAGGGCCTGCACGACCTCCTTGAAGCGGTTGACTTCCGCCCCAATGTCGAGCGTGCCCGGGCGGGCGGTGAGGAACCACCGCACCGACCGGTCCATCAGGCGCCGGAACTCCAGGTAGAGCGAGGTCTGGACCGCCGTCGGCACGACGTTGTCGAGTGCCTCGACCTGCTCGACGAAGCCGGCGAGGTCGAAGATCTCCCGGCAGACGACGAAGGCCCGCGCCACCTGTTCGGCGGTGGCGCCGGTCTCCTCGAAGGCCCGGAAGGCAAAAGTGATGCCGCCGCGGTTGACCAGCGAGTTGGCGACCGAGTTGGTGACGATCTCCCGGCGGAGGGGGTGTGAACCCAGCTCCCCGGCATACGCCTCCCTCATCGCCGACGGGAAGTAGCCGGCCAAGGTGTCGGCGAACCACGGGTCGTCGGGCAGGTCCGAGGCCAGCAGATCATGCTTGAGAGCCAACTTGGCGTAGGCGACGAGGACGGAGAATTCCGGTGACTTCAGCCCGAGGCCCTCGTGGGCACGCTTGGCCAACTCCGCATCGGAGGGGAGGAACTCGAGTGCTCGGTCGAGATCGCCGCGACCCTCGAGCCACTTCATGAGGCGTTCGTGCACGGTCACCATCTGGTGCTCCTGGGCGCGGGCGTTGCCGAGCAGGACGTTCTGCTCGTAGTTGTCGCGCAGGACCAGTTGAGCAACCTCGTCGGTCATCGATGCGAGGAAGGTGTTGCGCTCCTCGAGCGTCAGCCCACCGGAGCGAACCACCTCGCTGAGGAGGATCTTGATGTTGACCTCGTGGTCGGAGGTGTCGACACCGGCCGAGTTGTCGATGGCGTCGGTGTTGATCCGGATGCCGGCCAGCGCGGCCTCGATCCGCCCGAGTTGGCTGCAGCCGAGGTTGCCACCCTCACCGACGACCTTGACCCGCAGATCCTTGCCGTCGACGCGGATCGCGTCATTGGCTCGGTCACCGATCGAGGCGTTGTCCTCGGTGCTCGCCTTGACGTAGGTGCCGATGCCGCCGTTCCAGAGCAGATCGACCGGCGCGTGGAGCACGGCCTTCATCAACTCCGCGGGCGTCATCGACGTCGTGCCCTTCTTCAGGCCCAGAACGCTGACCATCTCCGGGGAGACCGGGATCGCCTTCAGCGAGCGCGCGAAGACCCCACCCCCTGTGGAGATGAGCGCCTTGTCGTAGTCGTCCCACGACGAACGAGGGAGGTCGAAGAGGCGCTGCCGCTCGGCATGGGAGGTCGCCGAGTCGGGGTTGGGGTCGACGAAGATGTGCCGGTGGTCGAAGGCCGCCACCAAGCGGATGTGCTCGGAGAGCAGCATGCCGTTGCCGAAGACGTCACCACTCATGTCGCCCACGCCGACGACCGTGAAGTCCTCGGTCTGGGTGTCGACCCCAATCTCGCGGAAGTGGCGCTTGACCGACTCCCACGCACCGCGGGCGGTGATGCCCATCCCCTTGTGGTCGTAGCCGGCCGACCCGCCGGAGGCGAAGGCGTCGTCGAGCCAGAAGCCGTAGGACTGGGCCACACCATTGGCGATGTCGGAGAAGCTTGCCGTGCCCTTGTCGGCCGCGACGACCAGGTAGGGGTCATCACCGTCGTGCCGGACCACGTCGGCCGGGGGCACGATGTCGCCGCCGACCCGGTTGTCGGTGAGGTCGAGCAGGCCGGAGATGAACATCCGGTAAGCCGCCTTGCCCTCTTCCAGCCACGCCTCCCGATCCTCGGCCGGGTCGGGCAGCTGCTTGGCGAAGAAGCCTCCCTTGGAGCCGGTCGGGACGATGACCGCGTTCTTGACCATCTGGGCCTTGACCAGCCCGAGGACCTCGGTCCGGAAGTCCTCCCGTCGGTCGCTCCAGCGCAGGCCGCCGCGGGCGACCGCACCGAATCGCAGGTGCACACCCTCCACTCGGGGGCTGTAGACCCAGATCTCGTATGCCGGGCGCGGGGCTGGGAGGTCTGGGATCGCCTTGGGGTTGAGCTTGAGAGAGACATACGACCGGTAGGGCTGGCCGTCCTTGCCCGCTTGGTAGAAATTCGTCCGCAGGGTCGCCTGGATGACGGCGAGGAAAGCCCGCGTGATCCGGTCGTGGTCGAGGCTGGTCACCGAGTCGAGCGCGTCGACCACCTCCGAGGTGATCGACTCCTCGGCGGCAGCCCGCGCTTCACGCCCAGCGGTGTCCGCGGCATACCGTGTCGGGTCGAATCGGGTCTCGAAGAGACGCACGAGGTCCGCCGCGATGCCGGGGTTGGAGACGAGCGCATCCTCGAAGTAGCGCTGGCTGAAGGCGGTCTGGGTCTGGCGGAGGTACTTCGCGATGGTCCGCAGGATGACGACCTGACGCCAGGTGAGATGGGCACCGAGGACGAGCTGGTTGAAACCATCCGACTCCGCCTCGCCCTCCCAGACGGCCAGGACAGCGCCCTCGAAGAGTTCGCGCAGGGACTCATGGGGGAGGGACTCCCAGGTGTCGGCGTCCTTCACGCGCAAGCCGAAGTCGTAGACCTCCAATGGGGTGCCGTCGGCTCGCGCCACTTCGTAGGGCTGCTCGTCGACGACCTCGACGCCCATGTGCGTGAAGATCGGCAGGATGTCGGTGAGCGAGAGCGGGTCGGCGCGGAAGAGCTTGAACCGACGGACCTCCGGGGTGCCCTTCGCCGGCTTGTAGAGGGCCACACTCGTGCCCTTGTCCTCGCTCAGTCGATCGAGGTGGGACAGGTCCGCCAGTCCTTGACTGGTCGTGAAGGTCTCCTCGTAGGAGGTCGGGAAGCCCCGCCCGAAACGGTCGAAGAGACGGTTTCCCTCGACCTCACCGCGGTGCTCGCGGAGCGCGTCCCCCAGCCGGTCGGTCCAGGTCCGGCTGACCTCGACCAGTCGCTGCTCCAGGTCGGCACGCTCCTGGTCGGTGAGTTGACGGATCCGCTCCCCCTTGGGCATCCGCACGACGAACTGCAGCCGGGAGAGGGCCGACTCCGAGACACGCGCGGTGAACTCGACACTGTCACCGCCGAAGGTCTCCTTGAGGATCTCCGCCATCCGCAGCCGGACCGCGGTGTTGTAGCGATCGCGGGGGATGTAGACCAGACAGGAGACGAAGCGTCGGAAATCGTCCTCGCGCAGGAAGAGCTTGGTGCGGCGTCGCTCCTGGAGTTGGGTGACCGCCATCGCGGTGTCGTAGAGCTGGTCGGCCGAGGCCTGGAACAGCTCGTCGCGCGGGTAGGTCTCGAGGACACCGACGAGGTCCTTGCCGGTGTGGGAGTCTGGCGCGACACCTGAACGGGCCAAGACCTGAGTGATCTTGTCGGACACCATCGGGATCCGCATCACCGAGTCGGTGTACGCGCTCGATCCGTAGAGCCCGAGGAAGCGCCGTTCCCCCACGACCTCACCGCTGGCATCGAATTCGCGCACGCCGACGTAGTCCAGATAGGTGACGCGGTGCACCGTGGACCGCGAGTTCGCCTTGGTGATGACGAGGACCTGCTTGTCGTGGGCCAACTCCGAGGCCCATGGGGTGAGCACGTTGGGCTGTTCTCCAGCCGGCGGGTCGCTGCGCAGCAGTCCGAGGCCGGTGCCGGTGACCGAACGGATGACCTCGCCCTCGTCCCCTTGCTCCAGGCGATACTCGCGATACCCGAGGAAGGTGAAGTGGTTGTCGGCCATCCAGCGCAGGAAGGTGATCGAGCGGCGGATCTCGTCCGCATCCACCCCCGCAGGAGGTGCTCCCTCCAGCTCCGCAGCCAGGACCAAGCAGCGTGTGCGCATCTTGGGCCAGTCCTCAACTGACTCGCGCACGTCCTCGAGGACTCCGCGGATGGTCGCCTCGAGTTGGGTCCTGCGGCCCTCGTCGGTCTCCCGATCGATGGTGAGCAGGATCCACGACTCGTTGATGCGCCCCACCGCGGCGGCGCGCACAGCGGGGTTGGGGTCGACGTCCTCCACGCTCTCGAGGTCCCCGGCGGCATCCCGAGTGACCACGAGCTGGGGGTGCACGAGCAGATGGATGTCGCGGCCCTCGGCGACGATGGCGCCGGTGACGGAATCGACGAGGAAGGGCATGTCGTCGGTGACGATCTGCACCACCGTCCGAGCACTGGTCCAGCCGTCGGCATCGGTCGTGGGATTGAAGACCCGCACGTTGGCCGTCCCGGGCTGGCGTCGCTGCGCCAATGATCGGTGCGCTGCGGCGACACCCGCGAGGGTCTTGGCATCGCGCGAGGACAACTCGTCATCGGCGACGTGTCGATAGAAGCGCTCGACAAAATCGGGCCGCGCTCCCGCACCCCCTCCCCCGGGCAATCCGGCGAATTCTTCGGCGATCCCGGCGAGGAGCGCGTCACGTGAGGGTTTGGTCTGCTCAGTCATCTCGGTGGGTGTTCCTTTTTGACCAACGTTGGCGCCTCATGGGCGAGGCACGGCCCTGTGCCCAGTCCCGAGCCTAGCCATCGGACCACAGTCCGTCATGGGCGCCCGGCTCGGTGACGTCTCACCTGCCAGACATCCGGTCGAGGCCATGGGGAATGTCGCCGTCACGGCAGGTCGTCCCGGCCTCCTCCGGTGGTGCGGGGGACGGCCACGCGCACGCTCTCGCCCGAGGGGTCAGCGGCGTAAGCGATCCGCCGCCCTGCCGCCCGGGCGCAGGACAGCGCATCCAGCACCTCGTCAGTGACGACCTCGCCCGGCGCGAGGACTGGGATGCCCGGCGGGTAGGGAGCGATGAGTTCTGCGCTGACCCGGCCACGGGCGGCAGCGAGGTCGACCTGCTCGTGCCGGGCGAAGAAGGCCTCTCGGGGGCTCATCCCGCGTTGCGGCCGCGGCGACCAGGCACCGGAGATCATCGGACGCTGCTCACCGCGACGCGCGCTCACGGACTCGACGAGGCACTCGGTGAGGCGGGCGATCGTCTCGGCGGTGTCGGCGATCGACACGACAGCGATGACGGTGTCAAGGTCGGCGAGTTCGACCGGGAGCCCGACAGCGAGGAGGTCGTGTTCCACGAGATTGCCGTCGACGCCAGCCCGCGCAAGGAGCAGGACGATGCGCAGCGGGTCCACGTCATCCCCGTCCAACACGATCAGGTCCTCGACCTCCGCGAGTCGGCGACGTGCCGCGGCCACCGCTTCCACGACGTCGCCGAGAAGTTGCTCGCCCTCCCGGGCGAGGAGGGCGCGCGCTGCGTCCATGCTCGCCAAGATGGCCCCGGACGGGCTCGTCGTGGCCGTGGCTTCAACTCCGGCCTCGAGACGAGCCCGGTCGATTCGCTCACCGCGGGCCAGCACGAGCGCTGCCTGCGACCAGGCAGGCAACCCTTTGTGCGCGCTCGTCACCATGGCGTCCGCACCCAAGCTGATCGCGTGGTCCGGAAGGCCGGGATGGAAGCCGAAGTGCGCACCCCAGGCCTGATCCACGACAAGGGGTATGCCGTGGGTCCCGTGCCCGTGGGCCACCATCGCGATCGCGGCCACGTCACCGAGGGTGCCCACGTAGGACGGGTGGCCGATGAAGACGGCCACCGCATGGGGAGCCCGCCGGAGCGCGGAGGCGACCGCTGCCGCGGTGACAACCCCCGGCATACCTGTCGTTGGATCGGTGTCCGGGACCACCCATTCGGGTTCCAACCCGGCAAGGACGAGCCCAAGCAGCATCGATCGATGAAGGGTGCGCGCGACGACCACGGTGTCGCCGGGACGTCCGACCGACAGTGCGATCGCTTGGTTGGCGTGGGTCGATCCCCCCACCGAGAAGCGGCAGTGGTCCGCTCCCCAGAGTGCGGCTGCGCGCTGCTCGGCATCGGCGAGCACCCCGCGCTCGAGTTTCATCGTGTCGAGGCCCGCGAAATAGGGGACATCACCCGCGATGACATCACCGACGAGGTCGAGGCGGTGCTTGTGACCAGGGATGGTGAAGGGCGTCGGCGCCTCCTCCTGGAAGCGCAGCCAGGCGTCGAGCAGGGGTGCGTCGGCCCTGAGCCCGCGGGGGTCAGTGGGCACGATCGGCTCCGTGTGCCCAGCGAGTGACCGCGTCGCCGAGAGCCGCGGCGTAGGTCTCGACCTGTTCGACCGACACCCATTCGTCGATCGCATGCAAGCCGCCCCCCGCTGGACCGCACACGACGGTTGGTATACCGGCCGCTTCCCACAGCGCCGACTCCATCCAGTAGGGCGCGGAGAAATCCCCTCGCGGGTGGCCGCGTTCCGCGAGCGCCTCGCCCAAGCGGTCGGCCAGGTCTGCCGAGGGGCCGTTCTCGGCCAACTGCCAGGCCTCCCGGGCGTGGGTCAGGGTGACGGTCGCAGCAACCTCTGAGTCGGTCGAGCCCAGGTCGTCGAGCACGTCCTGAATGTCCACGACGAGCTCGGCGGCCTGCTCCCCGGGCACGGTGCGGCGTTCGACGATCGCGCGGGCACTGGCCGGAATGCTGAACGGCGCCGACCCTCCCTCGACGACGGTCACCATGAGCGAACCGCCACCGAGCTCGACGGCGGCGGCGCGGGCGGCCAACCCGCCGAGGAACCTGGCGAGGTGGCTGACGGCATTGATCCCTTCACCGGGCTGTGAGCTGTGGGCGGCGCGGCCCGAGAACCGGACCTCCGCCACGGCATACCCGCGGTGGGTCGTGGCGAGGTCGAGCCACGTGGGTTCGGCGACGACGGCGACGTCGGGAGCGAGGTCGAGCGTGGGAAGCGCCCGGAGGACCGCTTCGGTGCCCAGGCTTCGGTCCTCCTCGTCGGCGACCAGGGCAAGGACCACGCGCGGGGGTGCTGCCCCATCGGAGCGGACCTCGGCAGCGGTGATGTCCCGGGCCAAGGTCTCAGCCGCGATCACGAGCGCGGCGCAACCACCCTTCATGTCGCACGCACCGCGACCGGTCAACCGGTCACCGTCACGCGTCGCCCTGAACGGGTCGGTCATGCCTTCGACGCCGACCGTGTCGAGATGCCCGTTGAGCAAGACAGTGCGGTCTGCCGACTGGGGAGTCCAGGCCAGCAGGCTGGGGCGATCGTCGTGGTCGTCGGCCTCGATGATCCGCGTCTCGAAGCCAGCCACGGAGAGGCGGTCGGCCAACATCTCGACGATGCGGCGCTCGCCGGCAGCCCCCGGCACCAGACCGGGGTTGACCGAGTCGATGGCGATCAGGTCGGAGAGCAAGGGCACGACGTCGGACACGTCCGCGAGCATAGGGGCGTCGTCCTTGGGACCTGTGCACAGCGCCGGGCCGCCCCCTGCGACGGAACTACAGTGCAGGGATGCAGATGGACGCCGGCCTGGGCCAGACCAGCCCCTGGCCCACGCTCCTCGATCGCCTGATCGCCGCCTGCGAAGAAGCGGAGGACGCTCTCTTCGGGACGGTACCCATTCTCGGTGAACCATTGGCCCAGGCCACGATCGACCACTGGGTGGACCAGGGCGTGGACGCCACGCGCCGCCTTGCAGGCCACGCCCGCGAACTCCGAGACCGCCGCGCCGTGCTCGACTTCGACCACGACCACCCAGACCCCAGGACGGCCAGCACACCAGGTCACGAGCAGGTCAGGGAGATCGAGCAGGTCGGGGTGTGGAGGGAGTGCCCATGACGCGAAGTGTCGTGCCCGGTGACCCGTCGTCCCTGTCGATCCTGGGGGCCGACGCGTTGCGCGCCGGACGCCGGCTGCAGGCCGACGCGCAGGCCCTCGCCAGCCGCCGTGCTGACGAGGCGGGCGGCGTCGACCGCACCTCCTCCCACGAGGCCGGGACGCCGCGGGTGCGCAAGGACCTCGACCAACGCACCTCCTCGCTCATCTCCGCGACCCTGCTCACCGCCGAGGAAATGCTGCGCATCGGGCGGCTGTTCCAAGAACGTGCCGCGGAACTGTCGACGGCACAGCACACCCTCCAGGGCCTGAGGGATCGGGCCACCGCAGCCGGACTCGGGATCGACGGAAGCCACGTCAGCCTTCCGTGGGGCATCACCGGTTCGGCCGACGCTGACGTGCAGGCCAAGCGGGTGGCTGACCGCGATCACCTGCAGGCCGATCTCGATCGACTGCAGTCGTCGGCCTCGACTCGACGACGGGCGTTGGAGCGCGAGGTGAAAAGTTCCACCGCGGCTCTGACTCGGATCATCGAAGGACTGTCTTGAGGGGTCAGATGCCGACCACGGATCCCGGCGCGACGCCGCCCTATCCGACGTCGGATCTGACAAGATCGCCCTCACGCCAGCCCAATCGTGAGAGGGACCCATGGAGATCAAGACCCACGCCGACTACGACGCCTCGCCCGATGAGGTCTTCGCAGTGATCTCGGATCCCCACTTCGTCGCGGCCAAGGCCGAGCAGATGTCGGTCGCCGATCACGCTGGCACGGTCGAGACCCGGGGCGACATCACGCTCATCGCCTCCAAGCGCACCCTGCCAACGGACGACCTCCCGGACATCGCCAAGAAGTTCGTCGGTGACGTGCTGACCCTCCTCGAGGAGCAGGGGTGGGGTCCCCCAGGTGCCGACGGCTCGCGTCAGGCGAACCTGCGGCTCAAGATCGAGGGCGCACCCGTGAGCCTCAGGGGAACGATCGCTCTGGCCCCCAAGGGCGCAGGATCCACTCAGGACTTGGTCGCCGACCTGAGCGCCAAGGTCCCGCTCATGGGCGGCACGATCGAGAAGGCCTCTGCCCCGGCCATCGTCGCCGGCATCGGCTTCGAGGTGGACATGGTCAAGGAGTGGCTCGCCAAGCGCGCCTGAGCCTCAGCCCATGTGCGGGTAGGTGTGGTTCGTCGGCGGCGCGAACGTCTCCTTGATCGACCGCGGCGAGGTCCAGCGCAGGAGGTTCTGAGGCGCTCCGGCCTTGTCGTTGGTGCCCGACGCACGCCCGCCACCGAAGGGCTGCTGCCCGACAACGGCCCCGGTGGGTTTGTCGTTGATGTAGAAGTTGCCGGCCGCGAAGCGGAGCTTCTCCATCGCCTCGGCGACGATCGCCCGGTCCTGGGCAATGATCGAGCCCGTCAGGGCATAGGGCGAGAAGGACTCCATCTGGTCCATGACCTTGCGGAACTGCCCATCCGGATAGACGTGCACCGACAGAATGGGCCCGAAGTACTCCTCGCTGAAGATGCGGTCGGTGGGGTCCGAGGACTCGATGATCGTCGGACGGACGAAGTAACCCTCACTGTCGTCATAGGTGCCACCAGCAATGACGTTGTGCGTCGACGTCGCGTGGGCCCGGTCGATGGCGGCCTTGTGCTTGGCGAAGGCGCGATCGTCGATGACCGCACCCATGAAGTTCGACAGGTCGGTGACCGGCCCCATCGACAGACCGTTGGTGATGGTCACGAGGTCGTCCTTGATGACCTTCCACACCGACCGCGGCACATACGCACGCGAGGCCGCCGAGCACTTCTGCCCTTGGTATTCGAAGGCTCCACGGATCATCGCGGTCCGGAGCACGGCCGGGTCGGCCGACGGGTGGGCGAGGATGAAGTCCTTGCCACCGGTCTCGCCGACGATGCGCGGGTAGTGCCGGTAGCCAGGGAGGTTCTCGCCGATCTGGCGCCAGAGGTCTTGGAAGACACGAGTGGAACCCGTGAAGTGCAGTCCAGCAAACTCATTGTGGGACAACACGGTTGGCGTGATGGCCGGGCCGTGGCCGGTCACCATGTTGATGACGCCGGGAGGCATGCCAGCCTCCTCGAGCAACTCCATGAGCATCGAGGCAGCGAACTGCTGGGTGTGACTCGGCTTCCACACGACGGTGTTGCCCATGAGGGCCGGAGCCGTCGGCAGGTTGCCCGCGATGGCGGTGAAGTTGAAGGGCGTCACCGCATAGACGAAGCCCTCGAGTGAGCGGTAGTCGGTCCGATTCCAGATGCCACGGGCGTTGGCCGGCGGCTGCTCGGCGAGGATCTGCCGAGCGAAGTGGACATTGAATCGCCAGAAGTCGATCAGTTCACAGGCACTGTCGATTTCTGCTTGGTATGCCGTCTTGCTCTGCCCCAGCATCGTCGCGGCGTTGATCCGGGCGCGCCACGGGCCGGCGAGCAGGTCAGCGGCCTTGAGCAGGATCGAGGCGCGGTCATCGAAGGCCATGTCTCGCCAGGCCGGCGCCGCGGCCATGGCGGCGTCGATCGCCGCACCGGCTTCGGCCTTGGTGCCGTCGCGCAGGGTGCCGAGGACCTTGCGGTGCGCGTGCGGCTGCACGACCTTGGCCTGCTTGCCCTTGCCCTGCACCCGCTTGCCGCCGATGACATGGGTCAATTCCACCGGCTTGGCCGAGCCGAGTTCAGCCAGGGCCACCTCCAGCGCGGCTCGCTCCGGGCTGCCGGGGGCATAGTCGAGGACGGGCTCGTTGATCGGGGTGGGGACGTGGGTCACGGCATCCATGAAGGTCACTCCTGGGACTCGGCGGTGAGTGCTCCACCCATCGTGTCACGCACCATCACACCGCGTATGCCGTGGGGCCGGGTTCGGTCCGTCCGACCCGGGTCGCGACGGCCCGCCACTCCAGACAGTCGAGAGCAGCCCGGGCCCCGCCTCGGCCGTGACCAGCGGGCCCGGGGGGTTATTTTCGAGTGTCGTGAACGAGGGCGAGGACCTCGTCGAGTTCGCTCACGTCGAACCAGAGGAGGTCCTCGATGCCTGATCCCACGCTCTCGTCCACGTGGAAGGACACGATGCGCTTGAGCGGAACGCTGCCGGAGACGGTGACGGCGCTCGGCTGGACTCCCACCGCAGGCTCGAGCCGGGCCAGGTCGACATCCGCGGACGCGATCACCCGACGATCACGCCCAGTCTGGCCGTCGCCACCTGCCAAGGACCCGCCGGCCATGGACCCGGCCACCCGGTCACCGGCGAGTTCGGCGGCAGCCAGCCACGCGGCATACTCCGCTTCTTCTCCTCCGCCCGGCCCGACGGCAACGCCGACGGCACCCGCGGCCAGTTCACGGTCGTCCGCGAGCGCCTGCAGATCGGTCGGGCTCAGCGGCAGATACGTGCGTGCGACCGGCATGACCTCACCGCCGCCGGGCACGCGGGGCGTCGAGCAACTCCTGCAGGGACGCCACCAAGCCGTCACCCAGGACGTCGAGGTCGGGGATCGCGTCCCGGTCGCCGTAGAGCCCGTAGTAGACGCCCCCGTCATACGAGGTGAGGCCAATGGAGAGGGCTTGTGAGGGTCCCAGAGGCATGACCGGATAGCTGGACACCATCATCGCGCCCGCGGCATACAACGGCTTCTGCGGGCCGGGCACGTTGGTGATGGTCACGTTGTAGAGGCGCTTGGAGAAGGCCCCCGCGAGCCGGGCACCCATCGCGTGCATGGTCGGCGGCGCGAATCCCCCGAGGCCGCTGAGCGTGTCGGCACCGACGGCTCGACCACCCTCCATCTGCTGGCGCATCGCAAAGGCGATCTGATGGAGGCGGATCGAGGCCCCCGGCTCACCGACCGGAAGGTCGACGAAGCAGGCGGTGAGAGCCTTGTCGTCCTCGTCGGGACCCTCGTGGACCCGCACCGGGACCAGGGCGCGCACGGTGGTGGCGGGGTGCACGGGCTCACCACGAGTGAGCAGCCAGGAACGAAAGGCGCCCGTGATCGTCGCGAGGACCACGTC
>Ga0209477_1000590_pt1 | contig 22697 bp, 21 predicted proteins | sample KloWWTupernatant_FD_187180 | JGI IMG/M metagenome (GOLD analysis project Ga0209477, IMG submission 187180) | Active sludge microbial communities from Klosterneuburg, Austria, studying microevolution and ecology of nitrifiers - Klosterneuburg... | ecosystem: Engineered > WWTP > Aerobic digester >... | reverse complement strand
ATTCATCGTCGCTGCATCGTCCGGGTCACATCACCTCATCGATCTGCAAACCCAAGGCTTAATTACTCTTGACAGTTGCGACCATACGAGGGCCTGTTCGCACGACGATCGTCCCCGCCCGAGGGCGCGCCCTGGCGGCAGCCGGCGTCGAATCGTCGCATCCCCGCCCCACGGCTGCCGCCGTTCGTCGGCATCCGTCTTACCGCTCGTCCTGCGCTGTCGGCGGGGGCGTCGCGCGTGCCGTGTCGAGAGGGGCATCATTGCGCGAAGGGCACGATCGAGAACCCGACAAGAACCCGCATCCAGACAGGCTACATGGCAGCAGCACTCCAGCCGCCCCGCGCGGCAGAACCGACATCGCTTGCCGGGCTCGGCCGCGCGCTGGTCCAGCACCAGCTGCTTCGACTCGACCAGGCGACGGCGATCCAGCGCAAGGCGGACGCCGGCGGCATCGCGTTCATCGACGAGCTGATCGGCAGCGGCCACATGCAGGCGCGCCAGCTCGCCAAGTTCGCGGCCGAAGTGTTCGGGCACCCGCTGCTCGACCTGTCGGCGATCGACGTCTCGTCGCTGCCCGGCGATGCGCTCGACCGCAAGCTCGCCACCGAGGTCCGCGTCGTGCCGCTGGGCAAGCGCGGCGGGCGACTGTCGCTTGCGCTGTCGGACCCGACCGACTTCCGCCTCCTCGACCGGATCCGCTTCTCGGCCCAGGCCAACGTCGACCCGATCATCGTCGAGCACGACAAGCTCACGCGGCTGGTCGAGAAGCTCGGCCAGAGCGCCTCCGAGAAGCTGAGCGACCTGGTCGACGATTCGTTCGACTTCGACGTCGCCACCGACGAACCCGCCGCCGACACGAGCGAGGTCGACGACGCGCCGGTGGTGCGCTTCCTGCAGAAGATCCTGCTCGACGCGATCCAGGCGGGCGCCTCCGACATCCACTTCGAGCCGTACGAGAAGTACTACCGGATCCGCTTCCGAGTCGACGGCGAGCTGCGCGAGATGTCCCAGCCGCCGCTGGCCATCAAGGAGAAGCTCGCGTCGCGAATCAAGGTCATCTCGCGGCTCGACATCTCCGAGAAGCGCGTGCCGCAGGACGGACGGATGAAGATCGTCCTGTCGAGCCAGCGCGCGATCGACTTCCGGGTCTCGACGCTGCCGACGCTGTTCGGCGAGAAGATCGTGATGCGGATCCTCGATCCGTCGTCGGCCAAGCTCGGCATCGACGCGCTCGGCTACGAGCCCGACCAGAAGCAGCTCCTGCTCGACGCGATCCACCGCCCGTACGGGATGATCCTGGTCACCGGCCCGACCGGCTCCGGCAAGACGGTGTCGCTGTACACGTGCCTGAACATCCTCAACGAGCCGGGCGTGAACATCTCGACGGCCGAAGACCCGGCCGAGATCAACCTGCCCGGCGTGAACCAGGTCAACGTCAACGACAAGGCCGGGCTGACCTTCTCGGCGGCGCTGAAATCGTTCCTTCGCCAGGATCCGGACGTGATCATGGTCGGCGAGATCCGCGACCTCGAGACCGCCGACATCGCGATCAAGGCCGCGCAGACCGGCCACATGGTGCTTTCGACGCTGCACACCAACGACGCACCGACGACGCTGACCCGGATGGCGAACATGGGCGTCGCCCCTTTCAACATCGCGTCGTCGGTGATCCTGATCACCGCGCAGCGTCTCGCGCGCCGGCTCTGCAACTGCAAGCAGCCGCTCGAAGTCGACGAGGTTGCGCTGCTGAAGGCCGGCTTCCTCGAGTCGGACCTGGACGGCTCGTGGGTGCCTTACCGCCCCAGCGGCTGCGAGCGCTGCGGCGGCTCGGGCTACAAGGGCCGGGTCGGCATCTACCAGGTGATGCCGGTCTCGGAAGAGACGCAGAAGATCATCCTGGCCGGCGGCAACGCGATGCAGATCGCCCGCCAGGCGCAGATCGAGGGCGTGCGCGACCTGCGCCGCTCGGGACTGATGAAGGTGATGCAGGGCATGACCAGCATCGAAGAGGTGCTGGGCGTCACCAACGAGTGACCGGCGTCCGGCCACGGCATTCACAGAGATCGGGAGGCACCTGAACATGGCAACCACCGCTACCACCCGGGCGATGCCCGCGCCCCGCGGCGCCTCGTCCCGAGTCGCCTCGCCGAAGGAGCACACGTTCACCTGGGAGGGGCGCGACCGCGCCGGCAAGGTGATTCGCGGCGAGATGCGCGCGAGCGGGCCGGCGATCGTCCAGACCTCGCTGCGCCGGCAGGGGATCTCGGTCACGAAGGTCGCCAAGCGCCGCTACAAGAAGGGCCGGCGAATCGGCGAAAAGGACATCACGCTGTTCACGCGCCAGCTGGCGACGATGATGAAGGCGGGCGTGCCGCTTCTGCAGGCGTTCGACATCGTCGCGCGGGGAACGAGCAACGCGTCGGTCTCGAAGCTGTTCACCGACATCCGCGGCGACGTCGAGACGGGCACGTCGCTGTCGCAGGCGTTCCGCAAGTACCCGCTCTACTTCGACTCGCTGTTCTGCAACCTCGTGGGCGCGGGCGAGCAGGCGGGGATCCTCGACGACCTGCTGGACCGGCTGGCGTCGTACAAGGAGAAGATGCAGGCGATCAAGGGCAAGATCAAGTCGGCGCTCTTCTACCCGGTCGCGGTGCTGGTCGTCGCGTTCATCGTCATTGCGGTCATCATGCTTTTCGTCGTGCCGGCCTTCAAGGAGGTGTTCAGCAACTTCGGCGCCGACCTGCCGGCTCCGACGCTGATGGTGATCGCGCTGTCGGACTTCTTCGTCGAATACTGGTACCTGATCTTCGGTGCCATCGGCGGGTCGCTGTACTTCCTGATGCAGGCCTGGCGACGCTCCCCGAAGGTGCAGATGGCGATGGACCGCCTGCTGCTGAAGCTCCCGATCTTCGGCCCGGTGGTCGAGAAGGCGACGATCGCCCGCTGGCTGCGCACGCTGTCGACGATGTTCGCCGCCGGCGTGCCGCTGGTCGAGGCGCTCGACTCGGTCGGAGGCGCCTCGGGCAACCATGTGTACCTGACCGCGACGAAGAGGATCCAGCAGGAGGTGTCGACGGGAACCAGCCTGACGGTGTCGATGCAGAACTCGCAGGTCTTCCCGAACATGGTGCTGCAGATGTCGGCGATCGGCGAGGAGTCGGGCTCGCTCGACTCGATGCTGTCCAAGGCGGCCGACATCTACGAGCGCGAGGTCGACGACGCCGTCGAGAGCCTGTCGAGCCTGATGGAACCGATGATCATGGTCGTCCTCGGCACGCTGATCGGCGGCCTGGTGGTCGCGATGTACCTGCCGATCTTCAAGCTGGGCCAAGTGGTGTAGCGAAGGCTGCTAAGCTCGCATGATGCTCGACAGCCTGCAGCAGTCCGCGCCGCTCGCCGTCACCGCCGCCGCCGTGCTGGGGCTGCTGGTGGGCAGCTTCCTGAACGTGGTGATCCACCGCGTGCCCAGGATGCTCGAGCGCGAGTGGGCGCAACAGGCGGCCGAGGTTCGCGGCGAGCACGCTCCGGCCGAGGAGCGCTACGACCTGATCGTGCCGCGCTCGCACTGCCCGTCGTGCGGGCACCGGATCGGCGCCCTGGAGAACATCCCGCTGCTCAGCTGGCTTCGTCAACGCGGCAAGTGCACCGCGTGCGGCGCGTCGATCCCGGCGCGCTACCCGATCGTCGAACTGGCCACGGGCGCGCTCAGCGCGATCGCGGTCTGGCGCTTCGGCGCGACCGCCGAGGGGCTGGGAGCGGTCGTGCTCACCTGCTTCCTGATCGCGCTGGCCTTCATCGACCTCGACACGCAACTGCTGCCGGACAACATGACGCTGCCCTTGCTGTGGCTGGGCCTGCTGTTCAACCTGTCCGGCGCGTTTGCGCCGCTTCCGGCAGCGGTGATCGGCGCGATGGCCGGCTACCTGAGCCTGTGGTCCATCTACTGGCTGTTCAAGCTGGCGACCGGCAAGGAAGGCATGGGCTACGGCGACTTCAAGCTCCTCGCGGCGCTGGGTGCGTGGTTCGGGTGGACCGCCCTGCCTGCGGTGATCCTGCTGGCCTCGGTCGTCGGCGCCGCGGTCGGCATCGTGCTCATCGTGGCCGCGCGGCACGGCCGCGAGGTGCCGATCCCGTTCGGCCCCTACCTCGCCGGGGCCGGCCTGCTGGCGCTGTACTTCCGCGGGCCGCTCGCGAACCTGTTCGGCGTCGGCTGAGCCGGGCGCGCCTTCGCATCGAGCGAGGTCGCGCGAGCCGCGCTGTTAGACTGGGCCGATGGGCACTTCCTCCTCGACGGCACGCGTTCCCCGCCTGCTGGTCGGCCTGACCGGGGGCATCGGCAGCGGCAAGAGCACCGTCGCCGACCTGTTCGCCGCGCGCGGCGCCGTCGTCGTCGACACCGATGCGATTGCGCACGAACTGACCGGTCCCGGCGGCGCGGCGATCCCGGCGATTCGCGCCGAGTTCGGCGAAGGCGTGATCCGGTCCGACGGCGGCCTGGATCGCGACGCGATGCGCGAGCGCGCGTTCGGGGATCCGGCCGCGCGTCGCCGCCTCGAGGCGATCCTGCACCCGATGATCCGCGCCGAGTCGCGGCGCAGGCTCGACGCAGCCGACGGCCCCTACGCACTGCTGGTGGTGCCGCTTCTCGTCGAATCGGGCGACCGCGCGGGCGGCGTCGACCGCATCCTCGTCGTCGACTGCCCGGTCGAAGTGCAGATCGAACGCGTCGTGCGGCGCAACGGACTGACTCGCGAGCGCGTCCAGACGATCCTCGCCGCACAGACGAGCCGCGCGCAACGCCTCGCGGCGGCCGACGACGTCATCGACAACGCCGGCTCGCCCGACGCGCTGCCGGCGCAGGTCGATGCGCTGCATCGCCGGTACACCGGAGCGACCTGATGCGAACGTCGCGTCGATCGGTCCGCGGTTTGTCAAGCGAATCGCTTTGCGCCAGAATTCGTGCCACTTCACTCGCGCGGCGCGATGCGGATCACGCAGTACGTCCGCAGCGATGCCGTGGACGTTCCCGATTGCGGCCCAGGACGGCACCTTGATCTTGTACGAGTATCCGCTGAACGAACGCGTCCGGACGCTGCTGCGGCTGGAGGACCTGTTCGAGCGCCTCGAGCACTTCGCCGGCAAGGATCACCCGCTCGATCACCACGCCGCGCTGGTCACGCTGTTCGAGATTCTCGACGTGGCCGGCCGCGCCGACCTCAAGTCGGACCTGCTGCAGGAACTCGAGCGGCAGCGGCAGGCACTGATGGCCTTTCGCAACAACCCGGAGGTGTCCGCCGAGGCGCTCGAGCGCATCCTCGAGGAGATCGACGAGGCGGCGCGCGAACTCGGCGCGATCACCGGCAAGAGCGGTCAGCACCTGCGCGAGAACGAATGGCTGATGAGCATCCGCAGCCGCACGATCATCGCCGGCGGCGCCTGCGAGTTCGACCTGCCGTCGTACTACGCGTGGCAGCATCGCCATCACGAGGCCCGGCAGCGCGACATCGCAGCCTGGGCGGCACCGTTCAAGCCGCTCTACGACAGCCTCGCGATCGTGCTGAAGCTGCTGCGCGAGAGCGCGCAGCGGGCGACGCTGTCGGCCCAGCAGGGCAGCTACCAGCAGCCGCTCGGGGGCAAGAGCTACCAGATGGTGCAGGTTCGTCTCGACCCCGCAGTCGGCGCGATCCCCGAGATCAGCGCCAACAAGTACCTGCTGTGGATCCGCTTCACCAGCCAGGACGGCGACCTGCGCCCACGGCCGTTCGAGGGCACCGTCGATTTCGAGCTGGCGCTGTGCAACCTCTGAGCCTTGCGCCCGCGGAGCCGATGACCCTACGAACGGTGACCGTCGACTGCCCGACCTGCGGACGAAAGGTACCGTTCGAGCCTTCGAATCGCTGGCGCCCGTTCTGCTCGGCGCGCTGCAAGACCGTCGATCTCGGCGCGTGGGCGGCCGAGCGCTACCGGATCGCCGGCGACACGCGCAACGACAGTGCCGACGACTGGAGCGACGCCGCCGACACGCCGAACCGCGGCCGGGACCCCGACGCCTGATACGGCCGCGAGCCGCGCCGGCGCCGCACTTTGCCGGCAACGGCCTTCAGCGCCAGATCGCGCGCATCATCGCCAGGCCGTGCGCACCTGCGCGCAGCGCATGCTCCGCATCGCGTTCGTCGAGTCCGCCAAGCGCGAACACCGGTACGCGCGTCGCGCGCGCCAGGCGCTCGAACCCGGCCAAGCCCAGTGCGGGAGCGCCTGGGTGTGAAAGGGTTTCCCTGACCGGACCCAGCACGGCGTAGTCGGCACCGAAGTCTGCGGCACGCGCGAGCTCGACGGCATCGTGACACGATGCACCGACGATCGGCAGTCTCGGCCTGGAGACGATCGACCGCGATTCGGCCGCGCGCAGATGCACTCCGTCGCAAGCTTTCCAGTACGACGGCGGGTGAACGCTGTTGACCACCATGCGCGCGCCGTGCCGAACGCACAGCGCACGGGCGCGCCGGAACAGCGCGTCGAAGCGTTCTGCCGCCATCGCCGGCTCGCGCAGCTGCAGCAACCTCAACCCGGCACCGAGGCGCGCGGCGAGCCGCTCGAGAAAGCGCTCGTCACCGAGCTCATCGGCGCAACTGATGCCGAGCCGGTCCGGCAGGCGAAGCCACGCGATCACCGGGATCGCGGCCGGCAGCAGCGGCGCGAGATCGATTGCGGCGGGGTGGCGCCAGGCCAGCGCCTGTCCCTCGCGGGCGCGGGGCTCGCCAGACCACGAGACGATCCGGTGGAAGAACAGACGCACATGCACGTGCGGGTACACGTACTCGCGGACCACCCACGGATTCGATCCGCGCACGTCGATGCCGAGTTCCTCGTGCAATTCGCGTGCGAGCGCCTGTTCGACTCCCTCGCCGGACTCGAGCTTGCCGCCCGGGAACTCCCACCAGCCGGCATACGGCTTGCCGGCCGGGCGCTGGCCGAACAGCACGGCGCCGTCGCGTCGAATCAGCACGCCGACCGCGACGTCGACGATCTCGGACGGCATCGACGGCGCCGCGCCGGCGGGCATCGGCGCAGCGTCGCTCATGCCGACGCGCAGGCTCAGCCGCGCCCGCGGCCGCGTGCCGGTTTCGCCGCCGGCGCGCGACCGGCGCGCGCGGCCGACCGCCCCGCCTTCGCCTGGCCGCCGCGGGCACGGCGTCCCGCCCAGTCCTTCGCGAACTGCCAGGCCACCCGACCCGAGCGTGAGCCGCGCTCGAGCGCGAAGCGCAACGCGTCGGCGCGCGCCGCGACGATCTCGTTCTCGCCGCAGCCAAAACTCCCCAGCCAGTGCGCGACGATTGCCAGGTAGTCGTCCTGGCGGAACGGATAGAACGACACCCACAACCCGAAGCGCTCCGACAGCGAGATCTTCTCCTCGACCGTCTCGCCGGGATGGATCTCGCCGTCCTCCTGGTGCTTCGCGTCGAGGTTCTCTCGCATGTACTCCGGCATCAGGTGCCGCCGGTTCGAAGTCGCGTAGATCAGCAGGTTGTCCGACTGGGCCGCGACCGAGCCGTCGAGCGCGACCTTCAGCGCCTTGTAACCCGGCTCGCCTTCCTCGAAGGACAGGTCGTCGCAGAAGACGATGAAGCGTTCGGGGCGGCCGGCCACCAGCTCGACGATGTCGGGAAGGTCGACCAGGTCGTCCTTGTCGACCTCGATCAGCCGCAGGCCGCGACCGGCCCAGGCATTCAGGCAGGCCTTGATCAGCGAGGACTTGCCGGTGCCGCGCGAGCCGGTCAGCAGCACGTTGTTTGCCGGCAGCCCGGCGACGAACTGCCGCGTGTTCCGTTCGATCGCCTGCTTCTGTTCGTCGATGTGCTTCAGGTCCGACAACCGGATCGGCGACACGTGCCGCACCGGCTGCAGCACCGCCTGCACGCCGAGTGCGGTCGCGCGACGGCGCCAGCGGAATGCGTGCGCAGCGTCCCAGTCGGGCGCAGGCGCCATCGGCAGCAGCGACTCGAGGCGCCCGACGAGCGCCTCGGCGCGCGCGGCCAGGCGTTCGAAACCGGACAGGTCGATCATCGGTTCGCGCACGGCTTCTCAGGAACGGTAATCGGCGTTGATCGACACGTAGTCGTGCGACAGGTCGCAGGTCCACACCGTGGTGGTCGCGGCGCCGCGGTCGAGGACCACGCGGATGCGGATCTCGGACTGCTTCATCACGCGCTGGCCGTCTTCCTCGCGATAGTCGGGGTGGCGACCGCCGCGCGTGGCGACGTGCACGTCGTCGAGGTACAGGTCGATCCGGTCGACGTCGAGGTCGGCGATGCCGGCGTAGCCGATCGCCGCCAGGATGCGGCCGAGGTTGGGATCGGACGCGAAGAACGCGGTCTTGACCAGCGGCGAGTGCGCGATCGCGTAGGCGACCGCGGCGGCCTCCGCGCCGGACGCGGCGCGCTCGACCTCGATCGTGATGAACTTGGTCGCCCCCTCGCCATCGCGCGCCAGCGCCTGCGCGAGTTGCTGAGCGATCGCGACGATCGCGGCCTTGAGCGGTGCGGCCCCGGGCGCAGCGTCGTCGGCGATCGCAACCCCGCTCGCCCCGCTGGCCAGCAGCACGAACGAGTCGTTGGTCGACGTGTCGCCATCGACCGTCACGCGATTGAAGCTGAGGTCGGCCACCTCGCGCACCCAGCGGGCGAGCAGGGCCTGCGGCAACGCGGCGTCGGTTGCGATGTAGCCGAGCATCGTCGCCATGTTCGGCCGGATCATGCCCGAACCCTTGGCGATGCCGGTGACCACGACCCGCCTGCCGCCGACGTCGAGCGCGCGCGAGGCGCCTTTCGGAAGCGTGTCGGTGGTCATGATCGCCTCGGCGGCATCGAGCCAGTCGCTGGCCCCGAGGCCGTCCACCGCCGCGCCGATGCCGGGCAGCAGCCGTTCCATCGGCAGGTGCTCGAGGATCACTCCCGTAGAGAACGGCAGGACCTGCTCCGGCGTGCAGCCGAGCAGCCGCGCGACCTCTTCGCAGCTTCGCCGCGCGTTCGCGATTCCCTGCGTCCCGGTTCCGGCGTTCGCGCAGCCCGTATTGACCACCAGCGCGCGGACCGAGCCAGCGCCGGCGGCGAGGTGTTCGCGGCAGACCCGCACCGGCGCGGCGCAGAAGCGGTTCGTGGTGAACACGCCGGCCGCCGCCGCGCCTTCGGGCAGTCGCAGCACCAGCACGTCGCGGCGGTTCGCCTTGCGGATGCCGGCCTGCGCGGTGCCGATCGCGACGCCGGCCACCGGCAGCAATGCGTCGCGCGCCGGAGCCTCGAGATTCACGGGCATCGGAGCCTCCGTACCGCCGGACTCACGCGAGCCGGCCGTGGCACTGCTTGTATTTCTTGCCCGATCCGCAGGGGCAGGGATCGTTGCGGCCGATCTTCTGGCCGAAGCGCCGGACCGGCTGCTGGCCTGCCTCTTCGAGCGGCGACGCGTGCTGCACGGCCAGCGCGATCGCCTCGGGATCGGCGCTCTCGGCCGCCGACGCCGCCTCGGCGAAGTCGGCGTGCATGTAGTTGACGTTCGAATAGTGCGGCTGCACCGCCTCCTCGACCTGTTCGACCTCGTCGGCCGACTGGATCCGCACCGTCATCAGGACCCGCGTGACGTCGGTGCGCACGCGCTCCTGCATCAGGCTGAAGATCTCGAAGGCTTCGCGCTTGTACTCCTGCTTCGGGTTCTTCTGCGCATAGCCGCGCAGGTGGATGCCCTGGCGCAGGTAATCGAGCGATGCGAGGTGTTCGCGCCAGTGCTGGTCGATCGTCTGCAGCATGATCGAGCGCTCGAAGCCGGCGAAGACCTCGGCGCCGACCTGGTCGACCTTCGACTGGTACAGGCGGTCGGCCGCCTCGAGCACCGCCGCGAGCAGGTCCTCGTCGCCGACTTCGGCCTCGCCGTGCACCATCGTCGTCAGCGGGACCTCGACTTGCCAGTCGGTCTCGAGCACCTTCTGCAGGCCGGCCACGTCCCACTGCTCCTCGACCGACTCGGCCGGCACGTACTGCCGGAACAGGTCGGTGAAGACGCGGTGACGCAGGTCGCGCACCCGCTCGGAGAATTCCTCGGACTCGAGCAGCGCGTTGCGGTCGGCGTAGACGATGCGGCGCTGGTCGTTCGCGACGTCGTCGTACTCGAGCAGCTGCTTGCGGATGTCGAAGTTGCGCGCCTCGACCTTGCGCTGCGCCGACTCGATCGAGCGCGTGACCATGCCGGCCTCGATCGCCTCGCCCTCGGGCAGCTTCAGGCGGTCCATGATCGCCTTGAGGCGGTCGCCGGCGAAAATCTTCAGCAGCGGATCTTCCATCGACAGGAAGAAGCGCGACGACCCCGGATCGCCCTGGCGCCCGGAGCGCCCGCGCAACTGGTTGTCGATGCGGCGCGACTCGTGGCGCTCGGTGCCCACGATGTGCAGGCCGCCGGCGGCGATCACCTGGTCGTGCAGCGACTGCCATTCGTCGCGGAGCGTCGCGATGCGCGCGTCCCGCTCGGCATCGGGCAGCGACGCGTCGGCGTGCAGGAACTCGACCTGCTTCTCGACGTTGCCGCCGAGCACGATGTCGGTACCGCGGCCCGCCATGTTGGTCGCGATCGTGATCATCTTCGGGCGACCCGCCTGGGCGACGATCTCGGCTTCGCGCGCGTGCTGCTTCGCGTTGAGCACCTGGTGCGGCAGCTTGTCCTTCGTGAGCTGCGTCGAAAGCAGCTCGGAGTTCTCGATCGAAGTCGTCCCGACCAGCACCGGCTGGCCGCGCTGGTAGCAGTCGCGGATGTCGGCCAGGATCGCGTCGTACTTCTCGCGCGCCGTGCGGAACACCTGGTCCTGGCGATCCTCGCGGATCATCGGGCGATGCGTCGGAATGACCACCGTCTCGAGACCGTAGATCTCCTGGAACTCGTAGGCCTCGGTGTCGGCCGTTCCCGTCATGCCGGCCAGCTTGCCGTACATGCGGAAGTAGTTCTGGAAGGTGATGGAGGCCAGCGTCTGGTTCTCGGCCTGGATTGCCGCGCCCTCCTTGGCCTCGACCGCCTGGTGCAACCCGTCGGACCAGCGCCGGCCCGGCATCAGCCGGCCGGTGAACTCGTCGACGATGATCACTTCGCTGTTCTGCACCACGTAGTGCTGGTCGCGGTGGAACAGCGTGTGCGCGCGCAGCGCAGCCATCAGGTGGTGCATCAGGCTGATGTTGCCGGCGTCGTACAGGCTGGCGCCGTCCGGCAGCAGGCCCATCTGGGCCAGGATCCGCTCGGCCTTCTCGTGGCCCGCCTCGGACAGGTAGACCTGGTGCGCCTTGCGATCGACCCAGTAGTCGCCGGGCGGCTCTTCCTCGCCGGCCTTCGCCTCGGCCGCCATCTCCTCGAGCAGCGGCGGCAGCGTGTTCAGCCGCAGGTAGGTTTCGGTATGGTCCTCGGCCTGGCCCGAGATGATCAGCGGCGTGCGCGCCTCGTCGATCAGGATCGAGTCGACCTCGTCGACGATCGCGTAGTGCAGGCCGCGCTGGCGCCGGTCGCCGACCGCGTACTCCATGTTGTCGCGGAGGTAGTCGAAGCCGAACTCGTTGTTCGTGCCGTAGGTGATGTCGGCGGCGTAGGCGACCTTCTTGTCGGCGGTCGCCTGCTGCGACAGGATCGTGCCGACCGACATGCCGAGGAAGCGGTACACCTTGCCCATCCACTCCGCGTCCCGACTGGCCAGGTAGTCGTTGACGGTGACCACGTGCACGCCCTTGCCGGCAAGTGCGTTCAGGTAGACCGGCAGCGTGGCGGTCAGCGTCTTGCCCTCGCCGGTGCGCATCTCGGCGATCTTGCCTGCGTGGAGCACCATCCCGCCGATCAGCTGCACGTCGAAGTGGCGCATGCCGAGCACGCGCCGCGCCGCCTCGCGGCACACTGCGAAGGCCTCGGGCAGCAGCGCCTCGATCGTCTCGCCCGCGGCGACCCGCCCGCGCAACTCGGGGGTCTTCGCGGCGAGCTGCTCGTCGCTGAGGGCCATGATCCGCGGCTCGAGCGCGTTGATCTGCTCGACCGACTTGCGGTAGCCCTTCAGCAGCCGCTCGTTGCGGCTGCCGAAGATCCGGGTGAGGAAGTTCTGGATCATTGGGTGGCGGGCTGACCGCGCCACGGCGGGATCAGCCTGGAGGGAAACCGCGTGAGTCTAGCACGCGGCCCTCGCGCCGCCCGGTCAGCGGACGCGCGCCAGCGCCCCCGGCTCGCGCATGCCGGCCCGCAGGTAGGGCAGCGGGTCGCGGGGCGCGCCGTCGATGCGGACCTCGAAGTGCAGGTGCGGGCCGGTCGAGCGCCCCGTCGAGCCCACTTCTGCGATCTTCTGACCCTGCCTGACGATCTCGCCCTCCGCCACGTCGATCTTCGATGCGTGCGCGTAGCGCGTGACCAGTCCGTTGCCGTGGTCGATGTCGATCTGATTGCCGTAGCCCGGTCGCTTGCCGGCCAGGACCACGACGCCTGCCGCTGCGGCGAGGATCGGCGTGCCGACCGGCGCGCCGAAGTCGAGCCCCTCGTGTGCCACGCGCCGGCCGGTGAACGGGTCGATGCGCGAACCGAAGCGCGAGCCGACCAGCGCGTCGACCAGCGGCCGCGCGCTCGGCACCAGCCGCGCCGACGCCTCGCGGTACAGCAGTTCGGACTCGAGCACGCTCAGTTCGTCGGACTGCTCCCCGAACCGGGCGGCCGCCTCGTCGACCGCGCGCGCCAGCTCGTCGAGCGACAGCGATTGACCGCCTGCTTCGGGGGCCGGGCCGCCACGGCCGGGCGGCGCCTTGAGCACGCCCAGGTCCAGGCGCTCGAGTCCGGCCATCGTGGCCAGGCGCTCGCCGAGCGCGTCGAGCCGCGCCAGTTCGGCCTGCATCTCGCCGAGCCGAACCGCCAGCGCGTCGATGTTCCGGCGCACCGCCTCGTCGGGGTCGGCCGCGGACGGCAGCACGCCGGCGTGCGCCAGCCACTGCTGGACGAACGGGATCTGCGGGTGCACCACGTGCCGGATCGTCACGTAGGACAGCAGGCCGGTGCCCGTCGCGATCACGAGCAGCAGCGCCAGCCCGAGGCCGGCCAGCGTGCGCCGCCCGACGTTGATCGTGCGCGCCTGCCGCAGCCTCGGATGCACGAGAATGATCTGCATCGAATGTCTCCGCCGTGCTACCGTTGACGTGCCATGGCGTCGAACGAACCAAGGAAGTCCGCCACCACCGCACGCTCCGTCACTGGCTGGCTGGACACCGAGTCCGGTTTCCGCGCGTTGGCCGCCCGCGTCGATCGCCTCGTGGCGCTGCAGGCCCGGCTGGCCGCGGCATGCCCGCGTATCCCGATGACGGTCGTCTCGCTCGACGAGCAGACGCTGACCGTCATGACTCCGAGTGCCGCCTGGGCCGGCCGCCTGCGCCAGATGACGCCGACCTTGCTGGCGGTCGTGCACCAGGATTGCAATCAGGTTAGTCGAATCAGAATCGTGCCGCAACGACGCGCGGCGGGCGGATCGCGCATCGCCGCCCCGCCTCGCGCCGGCGTGCCCGCCGGGGCGCTCGCCGACCTTGCGCAACTGATGGCCGAAACAGAAGGGCCGGCGCTCAAGCAAGCGCTCGCAAACCTGATCCGTCGCCAGCGCTCGGCGCGCTGAGCCGCCATCGTCCGCACCGGCCGCGACCGACCAGAGGCGCCGTTCGCCCGCCGTGCGGCGATCAGAGCCGCTGCGCGAACATGACCGCGAAGAACACCAGCGCGCCGACCGCCCCGACAGCGAGCACGCGGACGGCGACCCGCAGGTACTTGCGGTCGCGCGTGAACAGGTATCCGGCGGCGCACCACACCACGGCGGCCAGCACGACGATGACGAACACCCGTACCAGGATCATCGTCGCCGCCCTCGGGCGCCGCGCTCAGGCACGCGCCCAGTCGAGCGCGAAGAGCTTGGGCGCGTCGCGCCGCTCGGTGAAGCTGACCAGTTCCCACGCCTGCTGGTCGGCCAGCAGCTCGCGCAGCAGCAGGTTGTTCAATGCATGGCCCGACTTGTGGGCGCTGTAGGCCGCGAGCAGCGGGTGCCCGACCAGGTACAGGTCTCCGACCGCGTCGAGGATCTTGTGCTTGACGAACTCGTCGTCGAAGCGCAGCCCGTCGGCGTTCAGCACCCGGTACTCGTCCATCACGATCGCGTTGCCGAAGCTGCCCCCCTTGGCCAGTCCGTGGGCGCGCAGGGCCTCGACGTCCTGCATGAAGCCGAAGGTGCGCGCGCGCGCGACCTCCTTCACGTACGACATCGTCGCGAAGTCGACTTCGACGGCCTGTTCGGTCGCGTCGATCGCGGGATGCGCGAACGCGATCGAGAACCGCAGCTTGAAGCCGAAGTGCGGATCGAGGCGCGCCCACTTGTCGCCGTCGCGGACCTCCACCCGGCGCCTGACGCGGATAAAGCGCTTGGCCGCGCGCTGCTCGACGATGCCGGCCGACTGGACCAGGAAAACGAACGAGCCGGCCGAGCCGTCGAGGATCGGGATCTCGGGCGCGGTCACCTCGACGTACAGGTTGTCGATGCCCAGCCCCGCAAGCGCGGACATCAGGTGCTCGACGGTCGCCACCCTGACCTGGCTGCCGGGCCCGTCGTCGGCGGCGGTCAGCGTGGACGCCATGCGGGTGTCGGTGACGCGCGCTGCACCGCAGCGGATCTCGACCGGCGGGTCGAGATCGGTGCGACGGAACACGATGCCGGTGTCGGCGTCGGCCGGGCGCAGCGTGAGCACGACCCGCTCGCCGGAGTGCAGGCCGACGCCGGTCGTGCTGACCGGCTTGCCGATCGTTCGCTGGCGCATCATGGTCCGGGGCTTGGACGTCCGGGCTCGCGTCGCGAGACTCAGCGCGCAGCCCGTTCCGCGCTGCCGACCTGGCCGAGCATCGTCTCGGCGTCCGACACCTCGAACTTGCCGGGCGCCTCGAGGTTCAGCGACTTGACGACCCCGTCGTCGACCAGCATCGAGTAGCGGCGCGAGCGCAGCCCCATGCCGCCGGCGCCGAGGTCGACTTCCAGCCCCATCTTCTTCGTGAACTCGCCGCTGCCGTCGGCGATCATGCGCACCTTGCCGGCGGTCTTCTGGTCGCGCCCCCACGCGCCCATCACGAACGCGTCGTTGACAGACACGCACCAGATCTCGTCGACGCCGCTGGCCTTCAGCGCATCGAAGTGCTGCAGGTAGCCCGGCACGTGCCTGGCCGAGCAGGTCGGCGTGAAGGCTCCCGGAAGCCCGAAGACCACGACGCGCTTGCCCTTGACCAGGTCGGCGACCTGGAACGCGTTCGGCCCGATCGAGCAGCCGTTGCCCTCTACTTCGATGAATTCCCGGACGGTCGCGTCCGGAAGCGTGTCGCCAACCTTGATCGTCATCTGTCGGTTCTCCATGGTCGATTGCCGCGGGCGCCGGCGGGGGGTCGCACCGCGGCCAATCGATCATTCTAGTGCTCGCGCGCGATCCGTGCCCGTGCCACGCCGGCTGCCCCTGATCCTGCAGGGGCCTCCGGCGCGGCCGAGCGGTTTCGTCCGCGAACCGGAGCCTGCCTTTCAGTCCGCCTGCTTGCGCAGGAACGCCGGGATGTCGAAGCGCTCGACACCGCTGTCCTCGAGCGCCTGCACCTGCGCGGCCGCCGACGCGCGCGGGCTGCGCCAGACGGTCGGCTGCTCGAACTGCTCGTAGTTCACCGGCGTCGCCGTGTTGTCCGTGCCGGTGCGCAGATGAGTCTGCGGGACCAGCACCGGCTTGGCGGCGCGGCGGCCGATGCCGGTGGCGACCACCGTGACCCGCAGGCGGTCGCCCATCGCCTCGTCGAACACGGTGCCGTGGATGATCGTCGCGTCGTCGGCGCAGAAGGCCTTGATCGTGTTGATGACGTCGTTGGTCTCCTTCAGTTTCAGGCTGCGGCCGGCGGTGATGTTGACGATCACGCCGCGCGCGCCTTGCAGGTCGACGCCGTCGAGCAGCGGCGACGACACCGCCTGCTCGGCCGCGATCCGGGCGCGGTCGAGGCCGGCCGACTCGCCGATGCCCATCATCGCCTTGCCCTGCTCGCCCATGACGGTCTTGACGTCGGCGAAGTCCACGTTGACGAGGCCCGGCACGTTGATGATCTCGGCGATGCCGGCGACCGCGTTGTGCAGCACGTCGTCGGCGCGCCTGAACGCGTCCTCGAGGCTGGCGTCCTCGTCCATCACCTCGAACAGCTTCTGGTTGAGTACGACGATCAGCGAGTCGACGTGCTCGACCAGCTGGTCGATGCCGTGCTCGGCAATCTGAAGCTTCTTGGCGCCTTCGAAGTCGAACGGCTTGGTGACCACGCCGACCGTCAGGATGCCCATCTCCTTGGCGATCTCGGCGACCACCGGCGAGGCGCCGGTGCCGGTGCCCTTGCCCATGCCGGCGGTCAGGAAGACCATGTTGGCGCCGTCGAGCGCCTCGCGGATGTGCTCGCGCATCGCGTCGGCGGCGGCGCGCCCGGCCTCGGGCCGGGCGCCCGCACCGAGACCGATCTCGCCGAGCTGGATCGTTCGCTCGGCGAGCGAGCGTTTCAACGCCTGCTTGTCGGTGTTCAACGCGATGAACTCGACGCCCTGGACGTCGCGATTGATCATGTGGTTGACCGCGTTGCCGCCGGCACCGCCGACGCCGATCACCTTGATCACTGCGCCGTCGACTTCGGTTTCGATCATTTCAAAGCTCATGGTGCTGACCTCCTGGATGGTGGGAAGACAGACGGGAGAAGCTGAGCCGGAATACGGCACACGCCCCCGCTGGCGCGGCCGCCCGGCCTCGCCTCTCCAGTCGCCCTTCCCGAAAGAAAACGGGGTGTTCAGAAATTCCCAAGGAACCACTCCTTCATCCGTCGCAGCGTCTCCTTGAAGGATCCCGACTGCTCGGCCACCTTGCGGCCGCGCAGCCTCTGCAGCCTCGCCTCCTCGAGCAGCCCGACCGCGGTCGAATAGCGCGGCGAACGCACGACGTCGGCGAGCCCGCCGGTGTATGCCGGCATGCCGATGCGCACCGGCTTGAGGAAGATGTCCTCGGCGAGCTCGACCATGCCGGGCAGCAGGCTGGTGCCGCCGGTGAGCACGACGCCCGACGACAGCAGTTCCTCGTAGCCCGACTCGCGAACCACCTGGTGCACCAGCGAGAACAGCTCCTCGATGCGCGGCTCGATCACCGCGGCCAGCGCCTGGCGCGACAGCGTCCGTGGTGCGCGGTCGCCGAGCCCGGGCACCTCGATCTTCTCGTTGGGGTCGGCCAGCACCTGCTTGGCAATGCCGAAGCGCAGCTTGATTTCGTCGGCCTCGGGCGTCGGCGTGCGCAGCGCCATCGCGATGTCGTTGGTGATCTGGTCGCCGGCGATCGGAATGACCGCGGTGTGGCGGATCGCGCCGCCGGTGAAGATCGCGATGTCGGTCGTGCCGCCACCGATGTCGACCAGCGCGACGCCGAGCTCCTTCTCGTCCTGCGTGAGGATCGACATGCTCGATGCCAACGGCTGCAGGATCAGGTCGTTGACTTCGAGTCCGCAGCGGCGCACGCACTTGACGATGTTCTGCGCGGCCGACACCGCGCCGGTCACGATGTGCACCTTGACCTCGAGGCGCACGCCGCTCATCCCGATCGGCTCGCGGATGTCCTCCTGGCCGTCGATGATGAACTCCTGCGGCAGGACGTGGACGATCTGCTGGTCGGTCGGGATGTTGACCGCCTTGGCGGTCTCGATCACGCGCGCCATGTCGGCCTCGTTGACCTCCTTGTCCTTGATCGCCACCATGCCGCTGGAATTGAAGCTGCGGATGTGACTGCCGGCGATGCCGGTGTAGACCGTGCGGATCTTGCAGTCGGCCATCAGCTCGGCCTCTTCGAGCGCGCGCTGGATCGACGCGACCGTCGACTCGATGTTGACCACGACACCCTTCTTGAGCCCGCGCGAGTCGTGCTGGCCGAGGCCGACGATCTCGTAGTGGCCGTCGGGGCGCATCTCGGCGACGATCGCGACGATCTTCGACGTGCCGATGTCGAGTCCGACGATCAAGTCCTTGGCATCTCTGGTCATTCGGTGATCCTGCGTTTCATTGCGTGCGTTGCGCCGACGCGGGCTCGTGCGCATCGGCGTCGGCGAGCTGCGCGAGCGAGCGGATCGCGAATCCGTTCGGGTAACGCAGGTCGATCACTTCGGCACGGCGCTTCAGGCTGGCCATCACCTGCGGATACGTTTCCACCCAGCGCGCGACCCGGCGCTCGACCGGCATGCCCTGGTCGCGCCCCAGCAGCAGCGTCGTGCCGTCGTCGAGGCGCATCGTCCACGCGTGGCGCGGCGACAGCGAGACCAGGTCGGGATGCACGCGCAATGGCGCGACCGCTTCGCGCAGCTCGGAGTAGCGCCGTGCGACCTGCAGCGCGCTGCCCTCCGGCCCCGAGAACTGCGGCAGGTCGCCGTCTTCCTCGGCCTCGCCGAGGTTGGCGGCGAACAGTTCGCCGAACGTGTTGACCAGCCTGCCGTCGCCCCACAGCGCCAGCGGCCGGTGCTCCTCGATCGCCACTTCGAGCCCGTCGGGCCATACGCGGCGCACGCTCGCATGGCGGACCCACGGCACGGTCTCGAAGGTGTCGCGCACCGCTTCGAGGTCGACCGCGAAGAAATTGCCCCGGATGTCGCGCCTGACCGCGGTCCGCAACAGCGGCGAGGACACGTGCCGCAGCGGATGCCCCTCGGCGGCCTCGATCGTCACGTTGCGGATCGCGAAGTACTGGCGCTGCGACAGCCACCACAGGCCCGATCCGAGCATGGCGAGCAGCGTCGCGCCGAACAACGCGTTGGCCACGGAGTTCATCAGGCGCGCGTCGTGCCAGAAGTTCACCGGCGCCCTCCGATCTTGAGGCTGGCCGACGCGAGGATGCGCAGGCACAGGTCCTCGTAGGACATGCCGACGGCACGTGCGGCCATCGGCACCAGCGAGTGGCCGGTCATCCCCGGCGAGGTGTTCACCTCGAGCAGGAACGGGCGGTCGTCGGCCCGGCGCAGCATCACGTCGACCCGTCCCCATCCTTCGCAGCCGATCGCCAGGTACGCGCGCAGCGCGAGGTTCGCGATCTCGTCGGCGAGCGCCTGCGGCAGCTCCGCCGGGCACACGTAGCGCGTGTCGTCGCGGAAGTACTTGTTCTGGTAGTCGTAGTTACCCGCCGGCGCGACGATCTCGATGACCGGCAGCCCACGAGCCGCGGCGCCGGAGCCGATCACCGCGATGGTCAGCTCGCGCCCGTCGATGAACTCCTCGCAGAGCACGTCGTCGTCGTGGCGCCGCGCGATCTCGAACGCCGCCTGCGCCTGGTCCGCCGACAGCATCTTGGTGAAGCCGATCGTCGAGCCCTCGCGCGAAGGCTTGACCGCCATCGGAAGGCCGAAGCGCGAGGCCGCGTCGGCGACGTCGGCCACGCTGTGCGCGAGCGCAAAGCCTGGCGTCGGCAGGCCGTGCGTCGTCCAGATCCGCTTGGTATAGACCTTGTCCATCGCGATCGCCGAGGCCATCACGCCGCTGCCGGTGTAAGGGATGCCAAGCAGCTCGAGCGCGCCCTGCACCGTGCCGTCCTCGCCATAGCGTCCGTGCAGCGCGATGAACACCCGCTCGAAACCCTCGCGCTTGAGATCGTCGAGCGCCCGCCCGGCCGGATCGAACGCATGCGCGTCGACGCCGCGGCCGCGCAGCGCGGCCAGCACGCCGGCGCCCGACATCATCGAGACCTCGCGTTCGGCCGAGCGGCCCCCGAACAGCACCGCCACCTTGCCGAGCGCTGCGGGATCCGGCTGCGATTCGATGTTCGGCATCTCAGTAACTCCAGCGGGCGTGGCGCGGACGCGGGCAAAGGCGCGGGCCGTGCGCCGCGGACGCGCCGGGTGCTTGCCCCCGCTTCGCGGGGGTGCACTGCGATGCTCGCGGCGCACGGCCCGCGCCTTTGCCGATGCCGTCGTGGCGTTCGTGAGCACCGACCGCGGCTTCGATCCGAATCCCGCTTGCGCTGCCGCGACGCGCCAGCACCGGAACGACGAAGGAACACGCGTCATGCGTCACCGGCTGCCTCCGTCACCTGTTGCGCCACGGCGCCGATCGAGCCCGCACCCATGGTGATCACCACGTCGCCGTCGCGTGCCGCGTCGAGGATCGCCTCGGGCATCGCAGCGATCTCCTCGACGAACACCGGTTCGACCTTGCCGGCGACGCGCACCGCACGCGCCAGCGAACGCCCGTCGGCGGCGACGATCGGCGCCTCGCCAGCCGGATAGACCTCGGCGAGCAGCAGCGCGTCGGGCGCCGAGAGCACGCGCACGAAGTCCTCGAACAGGTCTCGCGTGCGCGTGAAGCGGTGAGGCTGGAACGCGAGAACGATTCGCCGGCCGGGAAAAGCGCCGCGCGCGGCGTCGAGCGTGGCCTGGGTCTCGGCCGGGTGGTGTCCGTAGTCGTCGATCAGCGTGAAGCGGCCTCCGCCGTTGGCGGCGCGAACGGCCACCTCGCCGTAACGCTGGAAACGCCGGCCCACGCCGTGGAATTCGGCGAGCGCCGTGACGATCGCCGCGTCCGGCACGTCGAGCTCGTCGGCAACCGCGATCGCCGCCAGCGCGTTGCGCACGTTGTGGAGCCCCGGCGCGTTGAGCACCAGCGGCAGCGGCGCTGCATCCTCGCGCAGCAACGTGAAGCGCATCCGGCCGCCCTCGGCCACGACGTCGACCGCACGGAACTGCGCGCCTTCGTCGACGCCGTAGGTCAGCACGGGCTTCGACACGAACGGCAGGATCTCGCGAACGTGAACGTCGTCGACGCACAGCACGGCCGCGCCGTAGAACGGCAACCGCTGCGTGAATTCGACGAACGCCTGCCGCAGGCGCGAGAAGTCGTGCCCGTAGGTCTCCATGTGGTCGGCGTCGATGTTGGTGATCACCGCGACCATCGGCGCGAGGTTCAGGAACGAGCCGTCCGATTCGTCGGCCTCGACGACTATGTAGTCGCCGGTGCCGAGTCGCGCGTTGGCGCCCGCGCTGATCAGGCGGCCGCCGATCACGAAGGTCGGGTCGAGCCCGCCCGCGGCGAGTACCGAAGCGACCAGGCTGGTCGTCGTCGTCTTGCCGTGAGTGCCGGCAATCGCGATGCCCTGCTTGAGCTTCATCAACTCGGCCAACATCATCGCGCGCGGCACCACCGGGACGCGGCGGTTGCGCGCGGCGATCACCTCGGGGTTGTCGCTGCGCACCGCCGTCGACGTGACGATGCAGTCGGCGCCGTCGATGTTCCCGGCGTCATGGCCGAGCACCACCGTCGCGCCGAGCGCGTCGAGCCGGCGCGTGGCCGGGCCGGCGGCGACGTCCGACCCGCTGATCCGGTAGCCCAGGTTCAGCAGCACCTCGGCGATTCCGCTCATGCCGGAGCCGCCGATGCCCACGAAGTGGATGTGCTTGACCTTGTGCTTCATGGCGTGCGCGCAGCCTGTTCGCAGACGTCGGCGACGCGGCGCGCCGCATCCGGCCGGGCCAGCGCCCGGGCGCGGCCGGCCATCGCCGCGAGCGCCGTCCGGTCGAGGCCATCGACGAGGTCCGCGAGTCGCCGCGGCGTCAATTCGGTCTGAGGCATCAGCACCGCCGCGTCGTTCGACGACAGGAAGCGCGCATTGCCGGTCTGATGGTCGTCGACCGCGTGCGGGAACGGCACCAGCACGCTGGCTACGCCGATTGCCGCGATCTCGGCGACCGTCATCGCGCCCGCACGGCAGATGAGCAGGTCGGCGTTTGCGTAGGCGTCGGCCATGTCGTCGATGAACTCGACCGCCGTCGCGGCGACGCCGAGTTCGCGATAGCGCGCCTCGAGCGCTTCCCGGTGGCCGCGCCCGCTCTGGTGCACGACCTCCGGGCGATCGCGCGCCGGCAGCAGCGCCAGCGCCGCCGGCACGGCATCGTTGAGCGCCTGCGCGCCCAGGCTGCCGCCGACGACCAGCAAGCGCAACGGCCCGGTGCGCTGCGCGTAGCGCGCCTGCGGCGAGTCGTCGCGCAGCATCGCAGTCCGCAGCGGATTGCCGGTGCACTGCGCACCCGGCAGCGTGCCCGGAAACGCTTCGAGCACCCGAACCGCGACGCGTGCGAGCAGCCGGTTGGTCAGCCCGGCCACCGAGTTCTGCTCGTGGACCACGAGCGGACGCCGCAGCAACGAAGCCATCATGCCCCCGGGGAAGGCCACATAGCCGCCCATCCCCAGCACCACCGCCGGGCGCGTCGCCCGCAACGCGCGGAGGCTGTCGCCGAAGGCGCGCAGCAGCCGGAACGGCAGCATCAGCCTGGTCGCCAGCCCCTTGCCGCGCACGCCGCCCACGCGCACCCATTGCATGGGGATACCGTGCTTCGGCACCAGCGCGGCCTCCATGCCCGAAGGGTTGCCGAGCCAGACCACGCGCCAGTCGCGTGCCCGCATCTCCGCGGCGACCGCGAGGCCCGGCATGACGTGCCCGCCGGTTCCGCCCGCCATGATCATGATGGTGCGGTCCGTCATGCGGCACCTCGCATCGACACGCCGTTCTGGCTCCGGCCGCTCGCTTGCGCTCGCTTGACTTCGCTGCGCGAAGTCAGCCTGCACCTCACCGACACGCCGTTTTGGCTCCGGCCGCTCGCTTGCG
>Ga0209477_1000588_pt1 | contig 22746 bp, 15 predicted proteins | sample KloWWTupernatant_FD_187180 | JGI IMG/M metagenome (GOLD analysis project Ga0209477, IMG submission 187180) | Active sludge microbial communities from Klosterneuburg, Austria, studying microevolution and ecology of nitrifiers - Klosterneuburg... | ecosystem: Engineered > WWTP > Aerobic digester >... | reverse complement strand
GCTCCGGTTAAATTTACACTATAAGAATAACCGAAAGATCCAAGATATCCGAATTTTTCAACATACCTTTGAATATTTAAATGGGAAGTAAAAGGATAGGGATAAGAAGATGAATATTTTAAGAAAGTCGGATCGCCTAAAAAGTTATTGGAAATTGTTTTGCTTGTTACTACATGTCTGTAACTGCAGACTTCAAATATACTTCCGGTATCCATATTAAAATCAATGATAAGTGAATTTCCATATTGATCAGCATTAACACATGACGGATCATATTTAAGCCACTTTAAAGAAATGGAATCTATATATTCATAAGTAGCTGAAGAAGCTGTATTGTTTGTTATTAATTTCCAATATTTTAAACCGTTACTAAAGACAGTATCTTTTTCTACAGTTACAGTATAATAATATTTTCCCGGTAAATTATTTACAAAGTACTGAAATAAATTCCCGGTTTTAAAATGTGTAATAAAATTATTCGACTGATAATAAGCATGCGTAACTTTATAAAGACCGTCACTTGTACAGGCATATAAAGGAGAATTACTTCCGATATCTTTTGACAGCCCTAAGATTTTATTTGATCCGGGAAAAGCATTATTATATAGAGACCAGTCAACACCGGCATTTGTTGAAATAAATATTCCATTATCTGTCCCCGCATAAATTATATTCGGATTTTCTTCAGAAATCTGCAGATCTGTAAATTCAATACTCGGAGAAACATATATTATCTGCCAGCTCAATCCGTTGTCAGTCGATTTAAATAAGTATGCAGAATTTATTCCGTATAATGAATGATCATTATTATTAAAAAATATTTTATCAAATGACGGCGCTGCAGTATTCATAAAATCACTGCCCGAATTTGTACTTATCAGTAAATTATTCTTACCCGAAATATATATTATGTTTTTATCGAAAGGATTGCATTTTATAAACCCACCGTCAGAAAGTTTCTTTATATCCTGAAGTGTATCCGTAATTATCCATGTCTGTCCTTTATTTGTACTTTTTTGAAAAGCGTAATTGATCAGATCATAAGTACCGCATGTAAAAATAACCGAATCATTATTAGAGATTCCAAATCCTGTACAGTTTTTTATATCAATACTTCTGAAAGAAATGCCGCTGTTTGTAGAGAGCAGGGTAGTGTCATTGGAAATTGTATCACAGCTTATTCTTGAATTTAAAATTAATATCTGATCACTAAGATTAGAAACAGTAAAGGATTCTATCGGGACATTATATATTTTTGGGAAATTACAGAAACTGGTAAATCTTGGATTTAGCGCATTATTAAAAGGAATTATCAAAGAATTTGAATTTTTAACCAACTGATAATATATTCCGCCAAAAAAATTATTATATTCTGCATCTTCCTGTAAATAAATTCTTTTATCCGGACTATTTAACAGCTCAAAGGAATTGAATTGCCGTATTCCGATAATTGTATCTCTGTATATTGTTTCAACACCTGTCTGAGGGAATGAATTTTCGGCAGCTAAAATAAGTATGGCGATGATTATAATTTTGATCGTTTGCATATTACTCCTCCTGATCCTTTATATAAAGAAAATAATAATTATATAATTTTTTTTAATGTTAAGAATTCAATATTTAAAAACAAGCATGAAAATTAATCAGAATTAAATATTTTATGCTGTGCAATTTGCTCTATAAAAGACTTTCTATAAACAATCAGAATTTATAATTTCAAAAAGTTCTTTTTAATAATATATATCGGGGTGCTTTCTTTTGATAACTGAAGGCTGAGATGAAACCCGCGAACCTGCTACGGATAATGCCGGCGAAGGAAATGTAATTTTTTAAACGCTTAAATCTTTTTACCGGGTTCAAAAAGATTTAAGCGTTTTTTTATTTATTAAAAGCAAAATGAAAAAGTCTTACATGCAGTTTTTTATTCTGTGTATTTTAATTTTATTCTTTTCAAAAATTATTTTTGCACAGGTGAATACAGAAAAAGAAACATCGGATAATAAAGATTCAACTGAATACAAAACGGAAACTATTGATGTCGATGCTTTAAAGGGATTCAAAAGATTAACTCCGATTACATTTGAAAATATTAAGAGAGCAGAGATTGAAAAGAGGTACAGCGTGCAGGATATTCCGATGCTGCTAAACGGATATACAAGTATAAATTCATATTCAGAATCCGGATCATCAGTAGGTTATTCTTATCTTACACTCAGAGGTTTTGATCAGAGAAGACTTTCAATAATGATAAACGGCATTCCTCAAAATGATCCTGAAGATCATCAGGTATATTGGGTGGATATTTCTGATCTAGCTGCATCAGTTGAAAGTATTCAGATACAGCGTGGTATCGGATCAGCTTTATACGGATCGTCAGCAATCGGTGGATCTATAAATGTAGAGACCATAGATTTTTTTAAGAGGAAATTTCTGAATCTGACAGCAGGATTGGGAGATTTTAATACAAGTAAATATACTTTTGAATATTCATCCGGGAATGTAGAAAACGGATTTGGGTTTTACGGAAAGTTCACAAAATTATATACAGACGGTTACAGAGATCTATCATGGTCAGACCATCTCTCATATTTTTTAAGTGCAGGAAAAGTGTTTGGAAATAATTCTGTGCTGAAGGTGAATCTGTTTGGTAGTCCGATTCAGAATCATATGGCATACTTAGGAGTTGACTATGCGGCACTAAACGGGGAGATCACGGGAGATATTTATAATGACAGAAAAATAAATTATCTGACCTATCCGGAAGAGACGGATAATTATTTTCAGCCGCATTATGAGATTGTATATAACCTTCAGGCAAATAAAAATTTATACATAACGAACACACTTAGTTATATAAATGGCAATGGATATTTCAACTCACTGTTTCCTGTAGATTACGGCTATGATTTTTCTTATTACAGACTGGATCCATTTTATGTTTCTGATACGACTACATTTAATTCTTCATATTACAGGAGAAATGATGACGGGACATTTTATTTTGATTCGACAAAGGGATATGAAATTGTAAGAAGTGATATGGTGACAAAGCTTACAGTTGACAATAATACATTCGGGTGGTTTCCGAAAGTTCAGATGACACACAGTCAGGGAAAAGGAAATCTGGTAATGGGAGGTGAGCTGAGATTTCACAATTCAGAGCATTACGGAGAAGTGGTTTTTGGTGAAGCACTTCCTCAGGGTACAGAACCGAATCATCAATATTATTATTATAATGGCGGAAAGAATACTTACTCAATTTTTGCAAATGAAGTTTTTAGTTTTACAAAACAACTCAATGGAATGTTAGGACTTCAGTATATACATCACACATATGAATTGAGTAATGACAAATTTAAGCCTTATGAGTTTTCAGTAGATTATGATTTTTTCACTCCGAGAGCCGGAGTGAATTATAATTTTACAAATAAGTTAAATGCATATATAAATTTTTCCCTGGCTAAGAGAGAGCCAAGATTAAAAGATATTTATGATGCGGAAGATCCGAACAGCGTGCCGAATTTCAGAATAGTGGATGCTGCAAACGGAATATATGAAGATGCACTGATTCAGCCAGAAAAGATGCAGGATCTGGAGATCGGATTTGGTTATGAGTCAGAAATATTGAAAGGAGGAATTAATTTTTATAATATGAATTTCGAAAATGAGATTGTAAATAATGGACAGCTTGATAACGTGGGACAGCCGATTGTTGGAAATGCAGGCAGTTCTGTACATAGAGGACTTGAAGTAGATTTTTTACTCAGACCATTTTTTGAAAAATACTATAATGGATTTACTATAGGTGGAAATCTGACATTGTCGGATAATTATTTTAATGAGTATACTGAAATACTTGGAGCGGATTCAGTTGGAAATATAATTTATGGAAACGACTATTCAGGAAATAAAATAATTCTGACACCTGATGTAATTGGAAATCTTTCTCTCGAATTTTATCCCTCAGCAGGTACAGGTGCATATTTCACAATGCAGTATATAGGCAAGCAGTATCTGGATAATTCGGAGAATGAAAGAAAAGACCCGTCTTTGCGGGATCAAGCCGGTTATGTAGATAAGTTTATAGATGCTTATACAGTATTCAATGCAGGAATTTCAGTTGATATGATGTCATTTTCAAAAAGTAAAAGTATTAAGAATATATTTTCAAAACTTCAACTGGATTTTAAAATAAATAATATATTTAATTCACTGTATGAGACATCGGGATATGTAAGCTACGGAGTACCGTACTGGTTACCGGCTGCTACTACAAATTATTATGCGGAGTTAAAGGTTGGATTTTGATAATTGGGAAAGTCTGGAAAGCATATATAGGAAAATATTATGAGAATAAATTTCGAAGTATATCTTTGTTTGGAAATAAATCCGACATTGGATAATCGATCAGATAGATATAGTATTAGTCGAAACCTGACAGGTTTTCAATATTCCGGTTTCATCTTTAATCTTCACCTGCAAAACTGTCAGGTTTCATTTCCACACTCCAAACCCACCAACTAATTCCGCATCATCCGGCTTCAGTTCACTTTATATTTTATATTTATACCCGCAGAAAGATTCGTCGTACCCGATGGAGTAAATATGCTCATTATATTATTCGTCCCAATATCGATCATCACAGGTCCGGTTTCTATTCCAAGACCGATACTTACTAATGTATTCTCAGCTCCTCCAAAAGTCAGTCCTGCTCTTGTAGAAATTATATCTCCTGCATTATACTCTGCTCCAAGTCCAAATCTAGGTTTAGTTGTACCTCCAAGATTATCTGTAATCCCCTGAATATAATCAAATGATATACTGCCAATTTCAAGTCCTGAAAGTTTTTTATCTTTTTTAGTATAAATTTTATATGTCACGCCAAGTCTTGCTGTAGTTGGCAGACTGATACTGAAATCAGATACAGGTGTTTTCGTTGATTTTACAGCATCCTTAAGAGAATCGATCTGCTCCTGATTTGTTACATCGGTAATAATAAAATTTCCATTATTATAATATGTTGCATTGTTTGTATTCCATTTTATATATCCAATATCAGTTATACTCAATCCAACACTAAGTTTCCCCTGATCCGAAAACTTTTTTAAAATAAAATTAACTCCTGCATCAAATCCTAATCCGAATCCCGCATTTCCTGATGGAAATTTTATAGTGACATCATCTGTAAGCCCTGAATATAGAAATTCAGATTCACCTGTTGATTGTATAGTATTCTGTGAATTAGTTTGTATTGTAAGATTATTTTTTGTGGTCTCAAAATAATATATTCCGAACTGAGGTTTTACAGCCGCACCGATTGCTATGGTTTCGAATAAATTATTTCTTTTGATCTTTAATAATTTAGCAAAAGAAATGTTTAGCTGCCTTGTCCAGTAAACGTTGAGAGAATTATTCTCAAGATTATATAATCTGTCAGGTTCATTTCCATATAACCCCAATTCCCAAAAATCTTTTGTAAGCAAAAAATCCGAAACTATCCTGTCTTCAAGCGAGATACCTATAGTACCAATGTTTCCGTGATTATACAGAAAGGAAAGTAATTTTCCTGATGATGTCAAAGTGGATTTTTGATCACTTGCTGAATTTATAATATTTCGTTTATCAGATTCGGTCAGAGTAGTTGAGCTTCCGTCTGTGTTTTCTCCGAAGTAATCATTATAAAAATCCAATGAAAGATAATCACTGTTGGTTAGAAATTGAAAAGTTGTTAATACATTAAAATAAAATTTAGAATTATTACCACCTCTTTGGAAAACTATATTTGCAGGATTTTGATTAAAGGCATCTACATCGTATGAATTTGACACTGACGTTGAACCCATTGACAGACCTCTGACATCATACAATATCTGTGAATTAATACTGCTTGATAAAAGAATAAAAATTAAAGTGAGAAGTAAATTTTTGATTTTGAAAACTGCTTTTATTTTTTCAATCAAAATCTAATCTGTATGAAAGTGTACCATATCCGGCTATACTAATTTTATCACCCGAACGTATTTTTACATTGTTAAACGGATCAGGTATATAATTTGGGTCTGTAAACAACTGATTCTCAAATATTATCTTACCCATACGTTTGATCTTTGATATATCAGTACTGTCTAACTCAGCACTGTATGAAGTAACTGTTGGTAGAGAAGAATATCCATCCGGACCTACTGATCCTGCATTAAATATAACTGATGAATCCTGATTATTACTTATCATTAATGTTATCGGAAGCAGTGGATTAAAATTTGAATCCAGCACCAAAACTTTCGCCACATTTTTTAATGGAATTCCATTTACAGAAGTTAAAGTGAAAATTAATTTTTTCGCCTTATCAAGATTATTTCTTTGTTCCTCATTATCTATACCCACATCTGCTGTATCTCTGAATATAACCGGCTTCGTAATACTGACATTTAAAGGTACCTGTAAGATCAGCTTTAATGAAAGACTGTCTGTATAATTGACAGCTCCTTCCTGATAATCAAAATTTAAAAAATCAGTTCTCTCGAGAAAGATTTTTTTAGGGATGTTGTTAATAAACTCAAGTATGTTGCTGTTATTTTCATTTATCGGATATGCAAGTGAATCATCTTTTTGAGGTAATGTAAGTGAAAAGATTGTATCAATTTTATCACCCGGCTCACCATACTTCAAATATTTTAATCTGACTCTGTGACCATTTTTATTTTCACCTACTAAAGAAATATTCCTGAAATCGACCTGATATAGTTCAGTAAATTTTTTTACGACAAAGAAATTTTTATCCGGAGTAATATTTGAAAAAGAAAGTTCTCCTTCCGGTACATCTGAACCAAATGGATCAAGTATTTCTTCAAAACTAACTCCTGTATTTAGCGGTTTCAAAATCCCTTGCATGCTCTTAATTGAATACTCCGACAATACATAACTGAATTTTACGGGCACTGGAACTGCGGAGTTAAATAATATTCTTATATAAAGCTGATTATCAGGTTTTTTATTTTTTATATAATGATCTGATAAATTTAAATTTATTGTTAAATTCTTTCCGGAGTTCACAGTTCCGTCTATTCTGACAGTATCATTACTGTTTTTTTGGAATAAATTTTTTATAGTTGCATCAAATGAATAATTGCTTTCAAGGTCATTATAAAATGTAAAGTTTAAATCTCCTGTCAGAAAATCCATACCGGTAACAAAGGTTGAATCATTTATTGTAATTATAGTATCAAGCTCTAATGTACTTGCAGAAGTAACGAATGTCTTTTTTATTCCGTCGAATTTGATATCCTCTCCAAAGATTCTTCTGTAATTTGATTCTCCGTAAATAAACAAAAGATTATTGTTGGAAGAATCTATTCCTATATTATTGCTTCTGTCAATAATGTCAAAAATGTTATAATTTTTTATAGTAAAAGGAATCCTCAGGTCAATGTCGTAATTTGGGAGTGCAGGAGATTTGATCTCACAACTGCAGAACAAAATTGAAATAATAAAAAAAGAAATAAATTTTGCGGTAAAAAATCTGATATGCATAAAGTAGATTGCAATATTGATTCTATAGCAATCTTTGAAAGTTAATAATTTTTTTTATTAATTTAGTTAAATATATTTGAAATTAAACTGAATTATTTAAATTCTCTATATAGCTCTGAATTTCAATTTATGATCTTAGAAAAGAAAAACCATTTTCACAAACATATAAAATTGCAATTTGACTTTCCAATGTAATAACGATAATTTACACCAGTAAGTCTTGATGAAACTCATAATATCAGAGACTTTGAAAATTGAAGATAAAAATCAATATAAACTTTAAATGAAATTGAATATATTAACACACCTAATAATAAATTAAACCAATCAAATAAAATGGCAGAAGATAAAGAATCAAAAATGAAATCTCTCGATTTAGCTCTCGAGCAGATACAGAAGGAATATGGCAAAGGTGCTATTATGAAACTCGGTGATAAGCCGATTTTAAAGCTTGCTTCGATCTCCACTGGTTCGATCTCTTTAGATGCAGCACTGGGAATTGGCGGCGTTCCAAGAGGCAGGATCCTCGAAATTTACGGACAGGAATCATCCGGTAAGACGACCATCTGTCTTCACATAATTGCTGAAGCTCAGAAAAATGGCGGTCTTGCAGCGTTCATTGATACAGAACATGCACTTGATACAGGATATGCTCAGAAGCTGGGTGTCGATGTCAATAATCTGCTGATTTCACAACCCGAATACGGTGAGCAGGCTCTTGAGATCTGCGAAACTCTGGTAAGAAGTAATTCTCTTGATGTTATAGTTGTCGATTCCGTTGCAGCTCTTACACCAAGAGCTGAGATCGAAGGTGAAATGGGTGACGCTGTAATGGGAATGCAGGCTAGGCTTATGTCTCAGGCATTGAGAAAATTAACTGCTGCAGTTTCAAAATCCAATGTTGTTCTTATTTTCACAAATCAGATGAGAGAAAAGATCGGTATTATGTTTGGTGATCCGAATACGACAACAGGCGGTAAAGCTCTTAAATTTTATGCATCTGTGAGAATGGAGATCAAAAGGATCGCTGCTATTAAAGACGGTACTGATGTGATCGGAAACAGAACAAGAGTCAAAGTGGTAAAAAATAAAGTCGCTCCGCCTTTTAAAGAAGTGGAATTTGATATTATTTATAATGAAGGAATTTCAAAGATCGGTGATCTAATCGACATGGCAGTGAATAAAGAAATAATTAAGAAATCCGGAGCGTGGTTTGCTTATGATGATAACAGAATGCAGGGCAGAGACGGTGTGAAAAAATTCATGCAGGAAGACCGAAAGACACTTATGAAATTATATGCTGAAGTAAAAAAATCTCTCGGTATTACAGATGATGCAGAAGAACCTACAAATGGTAAAGCTCCTCTGGCTGAGACGGTTACTGCTGATGAAGATTCATCTTCAAAAAAGAAATAATTAATTTGTGTGAATTATAATATACTGCTGATCTGAAAATGGTCAGCAGTTTTTTTTATGAAAATATCAGGAATAGAAAAACAGAAAAAAGACAAACAAAGATATAATATTCTGATAGATGGTGAGTTTTATACCGGGTTATATGAGGATACTATATTTAAATTTGGTTTGAGGATCGGAGATGAGATCAGTGAAAAGGATATTGAAGATATAAAAGACTATGATGAATTTAATTATGCAAAGACATGTGCATACAGATCACTTGCTTACAGACAGCGAAGTAAAAAGGAATTGATCACAAAACTCAAACAGAAAAAAATTTCTTTACCTGTTATTATGAAAGTAATAGATCTTCTCGAAGAACAGAAATATTTGAACGATGAGGACTTTGCTGAAAATTTTGTGAAAGAAAAAATTAAAAATAAACCATCAGGGAAAAGAACTCTGATATTCAAACTTCAAGAAAAAGGCATTAGCAAAGAGATCTCTGAAGACGTAACTGCTAAGAATTATTCAGCGGAAGATGAATATGCTGCTGCAGCAAAACTACTGACTAAATATATAAAAAAGGGAAGGTTTAAAGATGATTATGATAAAAAATCTAAGTGCTTCAGACATTTAGTATCAAAAGGTTTTAACTTCGATACAGCCAACCGCCTGCTGTCTGAAACAGAGCTCTGAATTTATTGAAATACTTTATTCTATCCATTGAATACTACCTGACATTGCATACTTTAATTGTTTAAGTTATAGTACATCCTATTCTTAAAACCTAATCACTTACTTCTTTTAGGAACTTCAAAATTTCCGAAAACCGGAAATATCAGGACTTAAAATTTCCAATACAATTATGATAATTATCATATTCAGTATTGACCACTGTCATTAAGTAATTGTGTCGATTTTGCTTTATTATTAATAAAATGATGTATCATTTTTATTAATCTTTAAAATAAGTACAGTACAAGCATATGGAAAATATGATTTATTCAGAGTTTTCGAAATATGAAGAAGAACTTAAAGAAAGTTTCAGCCAAAAATACAGTTTACCTGATATTGAGATTGACCTTATTGTAAAAGATCTGCGGACAATAGTAATGCAGATGATCAAGTTAATGAGAGACGGTAAATCGGTTCATGAAAAATTCTTTTCGGATATAATACTGAATTCTGTAGATGCAATTATTGGCTTTGACAATAATTTGAAAATTTTCCTTTGGAACAAAGGCGCGGAGTTAATCTTTGGGTATTCAAAAAATGAAATTATGGGAAAAGAAATTTCTGAATTGGTTCCAGTTTATTTACAGGATAAAGGAGAGATTGAGTTCCTCGTAAAAGAAGTGGATCAAAAAGGATTTATTACAAATTATGAATCAGAAAGATTAACCAAGAAAGGTGAGATTATTAATGTCAGCATAACCAGGTTTACAATTTTTAATGAAAATAAGGAAAAGATCGGATCTGTAGGAACGGTCAGAGACATTACAACAATTAAAAATCTTGAAAAGGAACTGAGAGAAAAGGAAAAACTTGGACTTATTGGAGAAGTCGTTTCAAGTATTGCACACAGTCTGTCAAATCCATTAAACATAATTTCAGGTAATGCAGATTACCTCTTAATGGATAAAAGTGAAAATGATGAAGGGTATGAAGAACTGAAATGTATTCTTGATGAAACTATCAGGATCACAAAATCCATCAGGCATCTGTTAAATTTTTCCAGACCATTAAATATATCCCGTGAGAAAAACAACATTAATGATATAATTGAAAAAGCTGTTTCTGGCAATAAGTTTTTAATTAAAGACAAAAAGATCTCCTTCAGAAAAATCTTAAATCCCGATATCCCGGAGATCAACATTGACAAATCCGAGATAGAAGAGACTATTTGTAATATTTTAACTAATGCTGTACAGGCTATAAAAAATTCAGGCGAGATCACAATTAAAACAGGTTCATGTAACGATCATATCAATATCGAAATCTCTGACAATGGTGAAGGGATCCCAAAGGTAAACCTCGAGAAAATTTTTACTCCATTCTACTCATCCAAAGAATACGGCAAAGGAACAGGTCTTGGTCTTTCAATTGCCAAACGAATTATTGTTGAACACGGAGGAGAGATCTCTGCAACTTCAAAACCCGGTAAAGGTACAAAGTTTTTTATAAAACTACCTGTTAAATAAATTCGGATTACTTAATCTTACTGCTAATTCTTATAATTTATTTTGAAAATTATTTAGCCTGCTTAAATTAATTTTTAAGTAAAAACTCCAGGCAATTTATCACCTCTGACGACTTTGATTGGTCGTTCAAAAAAAGCGTTCTAAACAGTGTTGATTTAAATATCAATAATTTTGTTAAATAAACATTGATGATTCTGATTTAAATTTTTATTTTAAATTTACTTTCTAACAAACTGACTAAATATTTTTAAAATGAAAAAATTATATATTCTGATATTTGTAATTTTATTTTCAGATTTATCTTACTCACAAACAGGAAATTCTCCTTACCCGGTAATTTTTATTCACGGTCTGAATTCAGATGACATGACCTGGAATACAACTTTAAATCAACTCAGCAACACTTGGAATCTCAGTAGTAATAATACTTTCCATGCTGTGCTGAATGCCAGAGGAGGTGACACTACTGAATTTAGTCAGGATGTTATATTCCCTCTCAGAGATGTCAATGGTAATATAGTAAACTCAATTTCAAACTCGGATATATTTTCCATCAATTTCGGAAATTTCTGGAACAGAGATATTACAGACCCCAGAATTATTTTGTATAATAATTCAACACCCGGCAGTAATCAGAATGCAAGTAATCAGTCGGCAATTATCAAACAGGGCTATGCTTTGAAAATTATGATAGACTCAGTTCTTAATGTTACAGGTGCTGAGAAAGTCATACTGGCAGCGCATTCTATGGGCGGACTTGCGATCAGGGAATATCTGCAGAGAAGAGAAAATGGTTTTCATAAATGGTGGATCGATCCGAATGATACACTAAACGGACATAAAGTCGCAAAAGTAATTACTATCGGCTCTCCGCATCAGGGAACTAATGTAACTCTGCAGGTCGGTGGAATTGATTTTAACAGCGAAGCAATCAGAGATATGAGAAGTTCATTTTCAGGAAGTTCAGTCGCCGGGTATATCTTCGGTAATCTGGAATCTGCAGTGCCTTCAACATATTATAATAAAGATCAGAATTGTAACGGAACCGAAAATGATACAATAATAGGAATTAATTCAGGTACAATAGATAATGTAAATATGTCATTACCCGATAATATTCAGTACACCTGGATCATGTCAAACTATCTGGGACTTGGCACTGACCTCGCTGTTCCATACAGCAGTCAGGCAATTTATAACGGAAGTATTTTTGCTCCGCCAGTTGTTTCAGATACTATCAGGACAAATAAAAACCATATTCAGGAAACCAGTGACAGCAGATCTTTGATCAGAGCATTGGATGAACCGGACACAAAAGATTTTGCATATGACATTTCATTCAATAAAAGTTATGCCGGCTTTATTACTCTGCAGAGTAAAGTTATTACAGCAGATTCAGATTATTATAAACTAAAAACATTAACCGGCGGAAAAATTACTGTAACAATGAATTCAGTTAATGCAGGAGTTACAAATATTTCATTGCTCAATCAGGATGGCAGTATAATAGTTTCTAAAAATATTTCAAATTCTCCTGACAGTATTATTTATTTTTCACCACCTGGAGAATATTTTCTTAAAATTATAGGTAACAGTAATCAAAACCTAAATTTGAATTCATATAGTTTTAATACAGGTATTGTGCCGGCTGCCATGTTGAATCTGACTTTGGGTATAGAAGGATTTTGGGATGGAGTTTCACAAATTGAAGATACTGTGAGAGTTTATCTCACAAACAGTTTCTCGCCTTTTGAAATAAAGGACTCTGCATTTGTTGTTCTAAATTCTTCAGGAAACGGTTTGGTTAATTTTATTCATACACCAACCGGATATAATTATGTAAAGATCATTCACAGAAATGCTCTTGAATTATGGAGCAAAGTGCCGATGTCATTTACAGGCGGCATCATTACGGATTTTGATTTTACTTCAGATCAGGAACAGGCTTTCGGAAATAATCAGATCCTGAAATCAGGGAGGTGGTGCATCTACAGTGGTGATACAGATCATGACGGAATTATAGATGTGAGTGATCAGTCTGAAATTGATAATGATGTCTCAAATATTACTACAGGATATGTGAATTCTGACCTTACAGGTGATTCCTTTGTAGATCTGTCTGATGCTTCGATTGCTGATAATAACGGGTTTAATTTTGTAAGTGTAATAAAACCCTGATGATTAATTTTAAATTAAAAATGTTCAACGTTCAATATTTTTAAAATAAACATTGAACATTGAACATTGAACATAAACATTAAATTTTGAACAATTATTTATTCAGTATCATTTTTATCTGCGTAGAATAATTTCCTGAAGTAAGCTTTGCAATATAGACTCCACTTGAAAGTTCGCTGCCGTCAAATTCTGTTTCATAACTACCCGCATTTTGTTTTGAATTTACTAAAGTCTTTACTTCATTTCCAAGAATGTCATATACTTTGATCTTTACTTCGCTTGTGTTAGCAATACTATATCTGATCACAGTTTTAGGATTGAACGGATTTGGATAATTTTGCTCGAGTTTATAACTATCAGGAATTTCATTATTATTTGAAATGCCAACAAGCATATCTGAATTAATTCTTGTGACAGCAAAATTTCCCTGCAGACCTGTCGTCGGAGTATAACTGCTTTGCCAGCAGGCACTGAAGTCAGTTCCGTACCCTGGTATAGCAGTTCCGATTGCATCGACACTTCGTGAAGTACCTGTAAATCCGGTATGTCGAAGTTCAATTAGTAAATTACCGCTTTCATATATCCAACCGGAATCCAGTTCTATTTCCATACCAAATTCATTTGGAGTAGCTCCGCTTTTGAATGAAGCAGAATCAATAATCAATACACCTGACCTGACTAATGTTTGCGGTCCGACTACATTATTAACAAAAGTGAGACTTCTGTTAACCGGATCTACACATCCGCTTAAATAAACATCAAAGTTTGTAAATGTAACGGGAGTTGCCGGCCAGTCAGCAGTAGCTGAAACGGGAATTCTGAAAGTAAAAGAATTTATTCGAGAATTTATCAAAGCTGTGATCTGATTAGCATGAATAAGAAGCTGATAAGACCTTGGTGAATTTGCTAGTGGTCCTAAAAATGTAGCTGTACCGGGTAAATTTGAATATGCAGGCGGGACTACATTAAAATCTGAATTAGAAGTATTAATTGGATCAGGGTAACTATTGGAGTTGTTAAAAATAATTAAAGCAAAACAAAAAAATATTAATAAAGAAATTTTGTGAAAATTTTTCATGATCTCCTCCGTACTTGTTTAATTAATAAAAATTTTTATAATCTGATTTTACTTAAAATAATTAATAGTTAATCAATGTTCAATATTTAATTTTAATAAATAATTGTATATGCGAATTTATTTTATTTACTATGTTATTTATTTTGAGATGAATTCAATTCCAGCAATTAAAAAACTAACTATGGAAAAACCTCGTCCGTTATGTTAGCTAAGAAAAAAACAGAAAGAACTTGTAAATGCAAATGTTGCACACAATGAAGGACTTTCAAAATCGGATCGAGTAGCATTCTGGATAACTGATCATGTAAGCAGTAAGGGATTTTTATATTTCTTCTAGTATGGACTGCTCTATGGCTGGGCTATAATATACATGCACCAATTGTACTTTATGTACCGGCATTTGATCCTGCATTTGTATTGCGGCTTTTCATTTCAAATATGAATCAGATATTTTTAATGCCTCTGATAATGGTCGGACAGAATCTGCAGGGCAAAACATTCAGATGCCAGAGCAGAACCTGATTATGAGATCAATCAAAATCGGAACGTGAGATCGAAGCAATACTTCAGCATGTTAGAAAATCAAAATGAGCTTATAATGAAAATTCTAAAGCATGTTGATGCAAAGACATAACGGGTTTTAAAAAAATGGATTTAGAATTTAAGAATAAAAGAAAAAAATTGCAAAAAATTATCTTTTTGTCTTAATTTATTCTTAAATATTTATTGCAAAAGAGTTAAAAAATATTAAAAGAAGCAGTTTGTTTTTTTTGTATTTTATTTCGAAGTTAAATCTGTAAATATTTTATATTACATATAGTTAGGTGAAAAAATACTTAATATTTCTCTAACAATTTAGTTTGAAAATTGGTATATTTCAATTGGAAATATTCTAAATAATATGTAATTGTTTACACTTCTTACTGAATAACAATTTCATTTTATAAAGCATAATAAGTAATAAATATTTTCAAAAAATATTTTATATTTCTCAATATGTGTCTGTCAAGATTAAAAAATAAGCAAAGTTTAAAATTGTATTCAATATATGCTGAATAAAGAATTATATGCCAGGGATATTTCGGGTGATGTAGTACTGTTGAAAAAAATTTCTACCGGGGATACAGAGTCATTAAGAAAATTATATAATCAGTATTCAGATTATTTGTTTAAAATTGTTTTTTATATTTTAAAAAATGAATCTGATGCAGAGGATACTTTACAGGAAGTATTTATGCAGATCTGGGAGCATTCAGAAAAATACGATGAAAAATTAGGTTCACCGATATCTTGGATAGTAAGAGTAACAAGAAATAAATCAATCGACAAATTAAGAAGTAAAGGTTATAGAGAAAGAGAAAATCAATTTGATATAGACAGGTTTTACAATTTAAGTTCAGATGAACCCAGTGAAAATCCGGATTCAGTAATGACAATTAATTCTACAAGTGAACAAATTAAATCTGCTATCGACACTTTGTCTGACATTCAAAAGGAACTTCTTGAATTTACATATTTCAGAGGCTTTTCTCAAAGTGAGCTGGCTGAACATTTTGAACTTCCTCTTGGTACAGTAAAGACTTGTATCAGAACTGCTATGATAAAGTTAAGAGATAAACTAAAACATTTAATTAATTAAAAATGGAAAATAATAATAATATAATTGACGATCATATAATTTTCAGATCACTTGGAATGGAATTTGGAGAAATTGATTCCGATTCAGGAGTAAATGAAAATAACGATCAAATACAAAAAATCAGGGAATATAATGAAATTGCATCCTTGATTCCTTCTGTGCTGAACGATGTAAATTTCAGCAATACTTTTACTTCGAAAAAAAAAGAAAGCATCTTTGAAAATGTTTTGTCAGAGATAGACAGAAAATCAAAATTAGAAAAAAAGCATGAGAATTTTAGTTTTGTTTTTGACAATAATTCAGAGTGGATCAACTATCCGATAAAAGGTATAAAATTTAAACCATTATCTTTAAACAAAGAAAAAAATTATTTGATGCTTCTATTAAAAGCAGAAGCCGGATGTCAGTATCCATCTCATCATCACAGCGGTGCTGAAGAATGTTACGTTATAGAAGGTGATCTTTGTGCCGAAGGAAAAGTACTTGGTCCAGGAGATTTTCATCATGCAGAAGGAGACAGCGATCATAAATCATTATTTACCAAAAACGGATGTACGCTATTAATTGTAGCTGATCCTGAAGATTATACATAAATATTTAGTAGTTAATATTTAGTAGTCAATATTTAATAGTTAATATTTAGTAGTTAATATAAAACACCCATCACTATTTTTCACTTGTCCTGCCCGGACAATTTTAAATCAAAAAAATTTAGCAATAAAGATTTGTATTAAACGAAGGTGATTATTCTGAAATCAGAATAATATCTTTTAGGTGAGTATTATTTACTGGAAAATTCTTTCGGCTGCCCAGTAGAATGCAATCAGTGCAATGATAAGTGAGCCCGGAATCAATATCCTTTTTCTGTACCAGCTCTCCGCTCTGAACCAAATCCCGACTGTAATAAATGCGGCTAAAACTACCGCGATCTGTCCGAATTCTACTCCAATATTAAATGAGATAAGAGCATTTAAAAATTGTTCCTTTGGGAGTCCAAGGTCTTTTAAGACATCTGCAAATCCAAGTCCGTGAATTAGTCCAAATAAAAATATAACAGTAATTCTGAATGAATTTAATTTCCTTGAATAAATATTTTCTATTGCAATAAATACAATCGATAAAGCTATGATAGGCTCTACAATAAATCCGGGAATATTAACAATATTAAAAACAGCAAGTGAGAGCGTAATCGAATGAGCAATTGTAAATACAGATATCTGTATCAGAAGTGGTTTTAATGACGGGCTGAGGAGAAATAATCCGAGTATAAAAAGTATATGATCCAGACCGTAGGGAATAATGTGAGTAAATCCAAGCTGAACATAAACCCAGCCGGTATCAATTGTTGACATATTTGCCAGGTCATGTATCGGATGTGAAAAAACAATTCCAGGTAGACTGAACAAAGCCATTAAAGCGGTAATAAATATTATATAAATATTTTTGTTTAAGATGTAATTTATATTAAACATTGAAGTAATTTTAATTTTGAACATAAAGTGATTCATAGAACGGATTTATATTTAATGCAAATTTCAGATATTCATTTGCCTCTGAATGTTTACCGGTTTTTTCGAAAATTTTCCCTGCATGATAATATAAAAGTGGATCTTTTGTACCAAGACGAAGTGCCTGACTGATGTAATTTTCTGCTGCATTTGTATTACCGGATTTAAAAGCTGTCCATGCAGCTGCGTGAAAAGTCTTTATGCATCGTGAACCTTCCTGCAGAGATATTTCTGAAATTTCAAAAGACTCATCCACCCTGATTCCATGATCAGCATTAAAAAGAGCCAGCTCAAGATCAGTTTCGACTCCATTTTGTTTGTAAAAAGTAATTAAGAATTTTACTTTGTTATAGGCTTCTTCAGCATTTTCAATCTCCCCGTTTAAAGTATAAGCATCACCAAGAGAGATCAGAAATTCAGGAACAGAATTTTTTTGAACAGCTTTATTATACAGTTCAATAGCCTCACTATATTTATTATAATGCATTTTTATTTTAGCCATTCCTGCATATGCATATGAATATTCAGGATAAGCAAAAATTATCTCCTGAAACAATTCAGATGCAGTGTCAGTGTTTCCTGCATTATACATAAGATTAGCAAGCTGATATTTACACCAGACAGTGTTTTCCGCAACCGGTGAACCTGCATTAACAGCGGATCTCATTGCTTCTATAGATCCTTCAGTGTCACCGAATAATTCTCTGACATAAGAAATTCTAGAATAGGAACTAAGATCAGGTCTAAGATCAACCATTTTCTGAAGACTGATAATGGCTTCGTCATACATTCCAAGTTCAACCTGAGCATCAACTAACACACCATATGAATAAGCACTGTATGGATTTTGAGTAAGTGATTTTTCTGAAAGTTCAAGTGCTTCCCTGAAGTGATGACGGGATAGTTTAACTGAACCGAGCTCTGCATAAGCCAGAAAATTTTCCTGTTGCAGATCTAAGGATCTGTTCAATACATTTTCAGCAGATGCATAGTATTCTGGATCGTTTGTTTCACGGGCTTTTTGGATATAAGCAGCACCGAGTTTGTTTAGGATGTTTGTATTTTCAGGAGCTTCTGTCAACTGTTCCTTTAAAATAGAAATGTATCTGTCAGCGGAAGAGTTAGTATTGCTGATATAATTAATATCATTATCATAAATACCCTGTGGCGAAACAGTCTGTTCAGTGTTTTTGTCAAAGACTTTCCAGGTAATTAATGATAAGACAATTATTACAGAGGATATTATAAATATTTTTTTCATATGTAAAAAAATTAAAAAGCAGTCTGTCTTACAGGGACAGACTGCATATTAGAATTATTTTAAGAGCAACATTTTCTTTGAATCTACTCCTGAGGAAGTTACAAGCTTTACAAAATATGTACCGGAAGCTACTGCAACGCCGTTATTATTCATTCCATCCCACACTACTACTCTTTCGCCTGGTGCAAGCTTTTCACTTACAAGAGTTCTGACTTCTTTTCCAAGAATATCATAGATCCTGATGTCAACATTATCAGCCTTGAGCAGATTATATTTTATGTTAGTCGAAGGATTAAATGGATTTGGATAATTTTGTATCAATCCGAATTTTTCGGGGTTAATATTTTGATTGCTGTTTGCAGCTATAGAAACAATTGTACCGTGACTGTTTTCATAACCTTCGCTTGGGATAGCCAGATATGGAAAAGCTGAAGCAAAGGATTTATCATTTCTCTGTACAGCATCCCCGAGCTGAGCATTTATACCGGTACTAAACGGAGGTCCTAATAACACACCGCCGACCACTCTAAGAGCTATGTCAATTACATCATCTTTAAGTCGTCTTCCATTTGGGAATCCGGCAACATCGCCGTCTATTACACCAAGCCTGTTCTCATTTTCAAAAGCAACAGGAGGAATACCAAGATTAATTCTTAATTGCTCTGAAGGAGTTCTTGTATCCTGAGGTCTTTGAGTAAGTCCCGGGACACCTGTTAAAAAAACTGCAACGAGATCAGTTCTGTTTGTAGTAGGAATATCATCAGTTACAGGATAGAGTGAGTTAATGATACCTGCAAGTTCAGGTGAAGTAACATAATTAAGAAACTGAACATCGTCTACCGGCTTTGAAGCATTCCATTTATCTTTTTGACTTAGAGGAAGTACAACTTCATTCACCAATGGCATACCAAGTCTTGAAACACCGACCCAGTTTCCGCTACCGGTTCTTGTACCATTGCTGTTTATTACAGTTGTAGCTTTTCTGCTGGCAGTAGCCCATACACCTACGATAGCATTGGAATCATTCTGATTAGGATTTGGACTACCGTTTCTTGTAACCTGTGCGATTGGGACTTTGATCGAGATTGAGTGAACATTATATCCGGCAAGAGCATCTTTACCGCCGCCACCGTTACCAGGAGCACCCGGTCTTATTTTCAAAAGATCAAATGCTGCACCAAGATCGACAAAGAAAGGATCATCTGTCGGACCGGCAAAAACTTTTCCGCCGGAGCTAGGAAGATCTCTTACACCTTCTGACATGAGTCCTGCATAGTTTGGCATTGAAGAAGGTCCGGCATAATTTGGATCATTGTGAGAATTTCCACCAACATAGTTAGGTGTGACAGGCAGTGGAGATGAAGTCCACTCGGTAACTCCGTTAACAACTCTCTTTACTGTGTAGGTTTGTTTTACATTCAGATCAGGATCCCCTAAGGTAGAGACTTCACCAGTGTTATAAAGGAATGTATTTCCATTTCCTACTAAGTCTGTAAATTCAAACTGATAACTTATGTGATCAATTCTGTCTCCGACGTTATCAATTTTAATTTCATACAAAACATCAGTACCGAACTTATGGAAATTAGGACCACCGGCCGGTTCCTCAAGAGGATTATAACAAGCGATCAGGCAGACCATTCCGGGATCATCAGCCGGTCTGAATGCATAGACATCTGTATTGTCCGCTACTGGATCTGTAGAAATGATCGGTGCTTCCCTGTGACTGGAAGCGTCTGTCCATTGTGACAGACTAAAGAGTGCAGTGCAAACTGCAAGTACTCCAAACAAAGAGTATAAAAATTTTTTTTTCAACATTTCAGTTTCCTTTTCTTTTAATTATTAATTATTATTGTTTGTGTTCATATTTAACAACGAAATAAAAAATTGATTGGATTTAATAAAGAATGTAAAAAAATCAGAGTGGAATTATCGGAAAAAAATATTCCGCATACTTTTCAGTTGTAATGCAATTTATATGATACTGGTCATAGCGGATTATAGTAAGTTTTATTAGTTTCCGTTTATTAATGAATTCAAATAACGGAAAATATTATAAAAAAATCTTTTTATATTATTGCCGTTCTGATTTTTTTTGTGACAGGTGTTTCCAGATCACAGATCCATTCAGAAAAAGGCAGTTTTTTATGTTCAGAAAAAAATCTTCTTCAGATTACAATCTGTTCAACCCCGACTTTTGAGGCACAGAATTTTTCTGAAACCAGGAAAATGATCATAGTAAAATAATTTTTGTAATTAACCCTCGTCAGAGTTCATTTGATTTTTAAGAACTCTGATGAGAGGTTGATATTTTATGATTCATTTCAAATCAGAAAACTAATAATTAAGAAATTGAATGGGTAATAATTTCCGTAATGTGTAATAAACCCACAGTTATATTTTTTACATTGAAAAACGAATAGAAATAGCACTTTTAAACGGTATAAGAATTGAAGTTAAATTCAACATAATTTAAAAACTTAAACAATAGAAAAATGAAAAAAGCATTTCTAATTTCAATAGTTACGTTTGTGATAATACTAACAAACAGTATATTGGTTTATACATATGAAGACGGGATAACAGGAAGGACAAAAAAGACCAGTGCAAATGGATGTTCATGTCATTCTATGAATACAAATATAACTGGAGTTTTTTCCGGACCTGATACAGTATCTGCAGGTGAGACAGTGGTTTATAGTTTTACAATAAACAGATCCGGCTCCGGAGCCGGTGGGGGAGCAGATATTTCTACACGACTTGGTGCGCTTGGAGTAGGTCCCGGAGCTTCTTATCTCAGAATTCAAAACGGAGAACTGACTCATCAGAGTCCATTGAACTTATCCGGAGGAAGCTTTACAGGACAGTTCAATTATACTGCACCATCTTCACCGGGAACTGATACTTTATGGATCAGTTCTGCTGTAGGGTATCAAAACGGCTGGAACTGGGGTACAGAAAAAAGAATAGTAGTAAAAAATCTTGTTGGAATTAATAATTTAAACAATCCTGTCTATTATAAATTATATCAGAATTTTCCAAATCCGTTCAATCCTTCGACTAACATAAGATTTGAAATACCTAAGTCAGAATTTGTCAGTTTGAAAATATTTGATATAACGGGAAAAGAAATTTCTTCTCTTGTTAATGAAAATCTTCAGGCAGGCGTTTACAATATCAGATTTGATCTTAACAATTCAATTTATCATCAGTTGACAAGCGGAATTTATTATTACATCTTAAAGACTGAGAATTTTACTGAGACGAAGAAAATGATGCTTGTCAAGTAAATTATAAATTGTAAATTGTAAATTTTTATGCGCAATGTTGATACAGGCTATAGCCTGTATCAACCATAGACTGTATCAACAGGCATTTTTATAAATTGCTACCCATCTTTTATTAAAGTAAATTAATAATATTTTATAAGCCGATTTTTTTTATAATGGATAAAATTAGCGAACTTCTTTCACACAAAGAATTTACTTCAGAATGGGAAAAGTCAAATAAAGATATCAATGCCGCTAAGCTGCTGACTTTAAGGCAGGTTGAAAAATTTGAAGAAATAGTTGCTGATGATGACAGCTGGGAAAAGCTTTTGGAAATATTTAACAGCGGCAGGGAGACTGACGTCTGGCTTGCAATGGACTGGCCAGAAGGATTTGATGAGCTGATATTATGTCTTCCGATGTGTAAGATCGTTGACTTTGAATGCATCAGATGCACAATAGGAATTAGGCAGGAAAATAATTCCTGTGCAAATGATTTTTCATTATTTGGATATATTGCTGAGCTTTTGAAAGCTGCTGACAGAAAAGGTTTGAAGGATCATCTTGGATCTGTGAAGAAGATACTTCTTCTTGAAAACTTCAGATGGAATATCAAAGAGAAAAGGACAGAAGAAATAATTTAATGATATTTTTATAAATTTATTTTAATAAAACCATACG
>Ga0209477_1000585_pt1 | contig 22770 bp, 19 predicted proteins | sample KloWWTupernatant_FD_187180 | JGI IMG/M metagenome (GOLD analysis project Ga0209477, IMG submission 187180) | Active sludge microbial communities from Klosterneuburg, Austria, studying microevolution and ecology of nitrifiers - Klosterneuburg... | ecosystem: Engineered > WWTP > Aerobic digester >... | reverse complement strand
CCAGGCGAGTTCAACAGCGGGTCCGGCCGGCCCGTTCAGAGCGGTCAGCGACCAGGTGTTCATCGTCGCGGCCCGCAGCCCGCGCGCGTCGAAGAGGCCACGCAGTCGCTGGCGTCCCGCATCGTCGAGGGCAACCGGGTCGGCATGCGGGCAAAAGCGCGGGATGAGGGCCAGATCAACCGTCGTGTAGCCTTCGGCCGCGATCCAGTCCAGCGCGCTCGCCAGATCAAGCGCGCGAAACGTAATAGTCGAAACAGCCAGCTCGTTCATGCCTCGCGCCTATCCCTTCACCGCCCCGGCGGTCAGCCCGGCGATAAACGAGCGCATCGTGACCAGGAACAGGATCAGCATCGGCACCGCGGCGATCACGGCAGCGGCCATGCCCGCCCCCGGCTCGGGACGCGAGAAGTCATTAAAGTAGATCAATCCGGTGACGGCCGTGCGGGCCTCGTTCGAGTTGGCGACCAGCGATGGCCAGGCGTAGTCGTTCCAGATCTGCCAGACCTGGAAGATCGCCATCGCGCTGATGATCGGCCAGGACAACGGTATGGCGATCCGCATGTATTCCTGGAAGGCCGATGCGCCATCGACCTTGGCCGCGTCGAACATCTCCGAAGGCAGTTCCTCGAAGAAGGTCCGCAGCACCACCAGGGTGAAGACCTGCTGGGCGGCGTAGGGCAGGATCAGCGCCATCAGCGTGTTTTGAACCTTCAGATTGATGATGAGAACGTAGTTGGGCACCAGCAGCACCGTGCCCGGGACGAAGAGCAGAATCCCAACGAGCGAAAACAGCACATTCCGGAAGGGGAAGTCGTGGCGGGCAAACACATAGGCGCTCAGCGAGGCCATGAACAGGTTGGCGCTTACGGCGGCGGTCGCGACGATGATGTTATGGGCCAGCGGATCGCGCATGAACGCCCAGGCCATTTCATAGTTCTTCCATTCCAGGGGGAACGTCAGGCCGATGGGCTGGTTGATGAACTGATAGGTGTCCTTGAGCGACAGCGCAAGGAGGGTCAGCACCGGTACAAAGGTGAAGGTTGCCAACAGGACGAGAACCGTGTGGATGAAGGCCTGTCCGCCGTCGAACCGGAAACGATGCCGGGTCATGCCTGCCCCCCGCGTTTTTGATCGTTCCGCGCAATCCGGGCCCGCACGGCGAAATTGATAAAGGTCAGCGCGATCATGACAACAAAGAGAACGGTGCCGATGGCCGAGCCATAGCCCAGATCGAGGTCATCCCGGATCGCCCGATACATCTGCAGACCAGGCACCAGCGTCCCGGCCGTGCCCGGCCCGCCGTTGGTCATGATCAGCGGCGCGTCAAACGAGCGCAGGTAGAAGATGAAGGTCAGGATGATGAGGAGCACGATTTGGGGGCGGACGAGCGGCAGTTCGACCGAGAAAAAGCGCCGGATCGGGCCGGCGCCATCAACCTTGGAAGCATCGATGACTTCGCCCGGGATGGATTGCAGCGCGGCCAGATAGATCAGGAAATTCAGCCCGGCCACCCAGGGAAAGCCGACCGCAATGATGGCGGGCAGGGCGGTGCTGATCTCACCCAGCCAGATCCGGGTCCAGCTGCTCAAGCCAACCGCGCGAAGCAGGAGGTTGAAACCGCCGTCGACGCCATAGAACCAGCGCCACACGAAGACGACGACCGTGCCAGGCACAACGATCGGAAGCACGAAGATGATCCGCCACAGATATTGCATCCGCCCGCCCGTGAGTCGGAACACAAGCAGCGCCCCAAGCAGAGGCATGCTGGAGACGATGACCAGTTGCGAGAGCAGGATGACGGCCATGTTGCGCCAGGCGGCCAGCGCGGCGGTCTCCTCGAACATGCGGGTGTAGTTTTCAAGCCCGATGAAGATGTCCTGCTTGAGATCCCAGTAGCGGAAAGAGTGCCACAGCCCGGACAGTAACGGCCCGTAGTAGAAGGTGATGAGGCTGATGGCGGTGGGCAGGAGCAGCAGGTAGAGCACCCGGCTGCGCCACATTTTGCGGGCGAGGCGCGCCCATCGGCCCGAGGGCCCGGCGAGTTTTGGTGTCGCGGCTGTCATGGAACTCCAGTCGGGCGATCTTCGAATGAGGGTTTGGAAGCGATCACCCCCGGTTGCGCCGGGGGTGATCGCTTCCGATAGCCAGTTGCGACCGTCAGACTACTTCCAGGTGTCGGCCTTCCACTCGGGGTGCTGGCGGACGGCGGTCTCGGCCAGGGTGTCGAGCAGCTTCTGATAGGCGACCAGAGACTGATCGAGGGTGGCTGTCCCGCCGAGGTAGTCCTGGAAGATCTTGATCTCGGCCACGGTGCTGGCCTGGGCGAATGCGTTGTTGATGTCCATGAAGCTGGCCCGCGAGGTCGAAGCCGGCGGATCGATGAAACCGCTATAGCGCTTGGCCTGCTGTGGGTTGCCGGCGAAGACCTTCTCGGGCGCGGTGCCCGAGACGAAGCACGGCACGCTCTGCAGACCGCACCAGTAGTCGTTGCCCTTGGCGCTGGTGACGTACTGCAGCAGGTCCAGGGCCAGGTCGAGCTTGCCCTTTTCGACGGTGGTCTTGGGGATGAACAGATACTGCGAACCCGAGCCCAGACCGGCGTTGCCAATCCGCTTGGGGGTGCCGCCCTTGAGCGACGGAAGATAGAAGGTCCCCCAATTGAACTTGACGTTAGGATCGCCCTCGATGATGGGCATATTCAGCCGCACGATCGGGTAGAAGGCGACCTTGCCCTGGGTGAACAGGTTGCCCGGGGCGGGCGGCGCGAGGTATCCCTCGTGGAAGTAGGGCGACCAGTCCTTGAAGGTGGTGAACAGCGCCTGGACACCCGGGTCCTTGACGTTCCACTTGCCGGTCTTGATGCACCACACGGCCTCCTTCTGGCTGATCAGCCCGTCCTTCTTCTCATCGACCTGGCCATCGCAGGCCTTGACGATGTCGGGCATGAGCTCGTCAGTCATGATGCCGACATACCAGGAGAAGACATAGGCCTCGTTGCCGGCCGTGGGCATGAAGAAGGGCTGGATGCCGGCGGCCTTCAGCTTCTTCTGGGCGTCGACGAGCTCGGCCCAGGTCTTGGGCAGGGCGGTGATGCCGGCCTTGTTGAGCAGGTCCATGTTGTAGAGCACGGCCGTGTCGCCCAGGTCGCCGACGAAGGTCGTGCCCACCATCACGGTCTTGCCGCCGGTCGTTACGCCGTCCAAGGCGATGGCCTTGAGCGGGAAGTCATCCTTCCAGGTCGGGTTCGCGCTGTACGGGTTGGGCTTGGCCAGGTCGGCCGTGAAGTCATACTGCAGATCGACGTCGATCTGGGCGGGCGAGGGGAAGTACTGCATCACGACATCGGCCAGGGTCTTCGAGCGCAGGTTGGTGGTGATGAAGCCGAAGATATCGGTGACGTTGCCAAGCATGGGCTGCAGGGTGAGCTTGACGTTGGGGTGATTCTTCGCCCACTGCTGCATCAGCAGATACATCGTGTAGGACGGATGCTTCGGATCGGCCGAGATGTCGCGCCAGGTGTTGATGACCAGTTCGCCCTTGAGATCGGGCCGGCTGGCCGCGGTGGCGACAGGCGCGGGCGGGAAGGTCGGCGCGACCGGAACGGCCGTAGCTGCCGGCGCAGCGGTCGCGGCTGGCGCCGCAGGTGCCGTCGTGGCAGCCGGCGCAGCGGGCGCCGTGGTCGCGGCGGGCTTGGGCGCATCAGTGGGCTTAGCGGGGGCCGCCGTCGGGGCGGGCGTGGCGGCGCCGCAGGCGGCAAGCAACAGGGCGGCGGTGATGCCGACGCCCAGCCACTTCGCGCGGCGAGCAGAGGAAGGTGGATGTTCCATCGCGGGTTTCTCCTTTTGAATCAGGCGGTTGGTTTCGATATCTTACTGTTTCTTTCGATATCTGTCAAGAAGGCGCCGCTTTCGAAAGATATTGACAAGATTTCGAAAGCCTTTTACAATGTCGGCGTGTCTGCCCACCTCTCGATCCTGCGCAAGGACAAAATCCTGGAATACCTTCGGACGCGCAGCACGGCCAGTGTCACCGAGTTGAGCAGTCTGCTTGATGTGTCCGAGGTGACCGTGCGACAGGATCTCAACACCCTGGCCGCGGAGGGTTTCCTGGCTCGCACCCGCGGCGGCGCGATGCTCAGCAGCCGCTCCACCAACGAGTTCACCTTCGGCGCGCGGGTGGCCATCAACGCCGAGGTGAAGCAACGCATCGGCGAGGCCGGAGCCAGCCTGATCAACCCGGGCGATTCAATCATCCTCGATGCCAGCACGACCGGCCTGTATGTGGTTCGGGCGTTGCTCACCCGGCGCGATCTGCACGACATCACCATCATCACGAATGGCATCCAGACCGCGCTCGAGCTGGTCAATCGCCCGGACATCACCACCATCCTGACCGGCGGGCAACTGCGCATGACGGCGGTGTCGTTGATCGGCTCGGTAGCCTGGGACATGCTGGCCGGCATCAATGCGACGATTGGCTTCTTCGGCGCGCGCGGCATCACGGTCGAACATGGCTTGACTGACGTGCACCTGCAGGAATCCAACGTCAAGGTCAAAATGATCGAGCGCTGCCAGCAAGTGGTCGGCCTCGTCGATGCCACGAAATTTGGAGAAGTGTCCCTCATCAGCTTCGCGCCAATCGACAAGGTGCAGCGGATCATCACCGATACGGCCGCGCCCGCGGACCAGGTGACGGATCTGCGCGCCCGCGGCGTCAACGTACTGCTGGCCTGATCCGCACGCGCCGTGTCAGCGGCCCAAACCCAAACCATGAGCAAACTCCTCAGGATCCCCTCCGACGGGCTTGAGATCGTGGCCGAGACTTTCGGCGACGGTCCGGCCCTGGTCTTCGCCCACGGCCTGTCCGGCAATCGGCACGGCGTGCGCCGGCAACTCGCCGCCCTGGCCGACCGCTATCGCATCGTCATCTTCGACCAGCGCGGGCATGGGGACTCGAGCCCGGTAACCGATCCGGCGCTCTTCACCCCCGAAGCGATGGCCGAGGACATGGCCGCGGTGATGGATGCGTTGAACATCGACAAGGCCATCGTCGGCGGCGAATCAATGGGCGCCGATACCACCTTGACCTTCGCCCTGCGCCACCCTGAGCGGGTCCAGGCGCTGCTGCTGACCGTGCCGGCGTTTGGCGACGCAGTCAACTCGGAAGCGCCCCGCATGATTGAGATGGCCGGCCGCATCCAGACCCTCGGCCTGCCCGCGTTTCTGGCCGCCGCGCGCGAGGTCTGGCGCGACCAATTCTTCTGGCCCGAGGACGTCATCGAGGTCGTCGGCGGAACCTTCGCCTCGCATCAGTCGGACAGCCTGGCCACCGCCATGCGCACCGTCATGAACTGGACGATGCCCGATATGGAGCCGTTGCGCGCGCTGCGCTGCCCAACCTGCGTCATCGGCTGGCCCGACGACCCGCTGCACCCGCTCGCGCTGGCCGAACGGATCGCGGCGCTCATCCCGCGCGCTCAGCTTGAAATCATGCCCACCCTGCCCGAGGTGTTCCACAATCCCGGCCTGGTCGGGGCCATCTACGGGCGCTATCTTTCGCAAATTCATTAAGCCGTCATGTCCAACGCGCAACGCTATTCCCTTCTGGCCGAACAACTTGCCGAAACCGGCGTCGATATCGAGGTTGCCAGGGCGGCCCTCAAACAACAGCGAATCGAGACGCCTTCGTGGGGCTATGCCAACAGCGGCACCCGCTTCAAGGTCTACCCCTGGCCCGGCGCGGCCCGCAGCGTGCCCGAGAAACTCGATGACGCCGCCCTGGTCCACAGCCTGTGCGGTATTGCCCCGACCGTCGCCATCCACATCCCGTGGGATCGCCCGCCCGACGACGACTATGCCGGCATGCGCCAATATGCCGAGGCAAAGGGCATCGCCATCGGGGCGGTCAATCCGAATGTCTTCCAGTCCGAGGACTATCGGCTTGGATCGTTGGGTAACCCGTCCGCGGCGATTCGCGAGGCCGCCCTCGACCACATCATCGAGTGCTGCGAGATCATGCCGAAGGTCAACAGCGACATCCTCAGCCTGTGGTTTGCCGACGGCACCAACTACGCCGGGCAGGACGACCTGCGCGCGCGCAAACAGCGCTTCGAGCAAGGGCTTGGCGTGGCCTACAGCCGCCTGCCTGGCGGGTCGCGGATGATGATCGAGTACAAATTCTTTGAGCCCGCCTTCTACAGCACAGATGTGGCCGACTGGGGCATGGCCCTGGTTATGGCCCTCAAGCTCGGGCCGCAGGCCCAGGTGCTGGTCGATCTGGGCCACCACGCCCAGGGGGTCAACATCGAGCAGATCGTCGCGGCGCTGCTGGACGAGGGCCGTCTGGGCGGCTTTCACTTCAACAACCGCAAATACGCCGACGACGATTTGATCGTGGGCAGCGTCAACCCGTATGAGCTCTTCCTGATCTACAACGAACTGGTGGCTGCCGGCGAGGCGGCCCGGGATGTGGCCTACATGATCGACCAGTCGCACAACATCGAGGGCAAGATCGGCCCGATGCTGCAGTCGGTGCTGAACTGCCAGGAAGCGCTGGCCAAGGCCCTGATCGTCCCGCGCGCGCGCCTGGCCGCCGCCCAGTCCGCTGGTGACGTGCTGCAGGCCCATCGCCTGCTGACCGACGCCTTTCGGGCTGATGTGCGGCCGCTCCTGATCGCGGTCCGCGAGGAGATGGGCGTGCCGGCCGACCCGATCGCCGCTTACCGGGCCGGCAACTACGAGGCCCAACGGGCCGAGGCGCGCGGAAGCCAGCTTGGCTCAGGCGGTTACGCGGTCTGAACCCCGTCCCGAGATGCAGACGGACACCCGCTTTGCCCGGCGCGCCGACTGGATCTGGCGCGCGCGCGGGTTGAGCCAACCCGGATTTGCCAACACCGCCCCGCCCGCCGAGGGCGAGGCGAATCGCTTCGTCTATTTCCGGCGGACGTTTGACCTGATCGAGGTCCCGGCCTCCGCGCAGGTGTGGGCATCGGCCGATGGCCGGTATCAGCTCATCGTCAATGGCCACAGGGTCGGGCGCGGGCCGGCCCGCAGCAATCCGGCCTGGCAGTGCGTTGATCCGTATGACATCGCGCCCCATCTGAAGCCCGGCCAGAACGTGATCGCCGCGCTCGCCCATTCGTATGGCCGCAACACGGCCTGGTATGAGCTGCCACAGTGGGAGGCCGCCCGGGCCTTTGGCTGCGGCGGTTTTTTTCTGCAAGGCGATGCCGGGGACATCCGGCTCGATACCGGCCCGGTCTGGCGCCATCTCGTGTCCGAGGCCTGGCAGCAGAACACGCCCTCGGGCAGCCTGGGCTATGTCGAAATCTACGACGCCCGGCGCGCGCCAACGGACTGGGCCGACCCGCAGTTTGATGACTCGGGCTGGCAGCCGGCCGAAGCGCTGCGCGCGCCCGGCCGCAACACCAACGCCGTCATCACCCCGTTCTCGGTCATGGTCCCGCGGGCCATCCCGGCCCTGCGCGAGGCGATCGCCCAGCCGGTTCGGATCGTCGCCATCGGCGAGACCCTTGGCGGACGGGCCGAGCCGGATGTGGCCGCCCAGCTCGCCCGCGAACGCCTGGAGCCGCTCAGAGAGGGCCAGGTCGTGGGCGCCGAGTCATTGCTGAGCAAGGACGGCGCCGCGGTATTCCGCGCCGACGCCGAACACGCGCTCAGCATCGTGCTCGATTTTGGCCGGATCGTCACAGGGCACATTCATTTTGAACTGGACGGCCCGGCCGGCGCGACGGCAGATTTCATCTGCGACGAGCGCCTGCAGGACGACGGCCGGGTGCGCCTGGGCGAGGGCATCCCGGGCTTCGACATCCGGCTAGCCCACCGCTACACCTTGCGCGAGGGCGCCCAAACCTGGGAACGCTTCGAGTGGAGCGGCTTCCGCTATCTGCAGGTGACCTTCCGCAACCTGAGCGCCCCCCTGCGCGCGCGGGCGATTGCGGTGAACACGTGCGGGTATCCAGTCGAGGCCCGGGGCGCGTTCGAATGCTCCGACCCGCTCCTGAATCGGCTGTGGCAGGCGGGCGCCGACACGCTCAGGCCATCGATGCAGGACGCCTATTTGGACTGCCCCTCGCGCGAGCAGCGCCAGTGGGTGGGCGATGGCTATGTCGAGACGTTGATTAATTACGTTGCGTTTGGCGATGCGCGCCTGGCCGCCCAGTATCTGCGCCACACCGCCCAGTCGCAGCGCCAAAACGGGCTGACCACGGCGGTGGCCCCGGGGGATTTCGGGGCCTGGAGTTTCTTCAACATCCCGGATTTTTGTCTGCACTGGATTCTGGCCATCGAGCAATACGTGCTCTACACCGGACGAACGGATATCCTGGATGAGCTTTTTCCGTCGGTGATCAAGGCCCTGGCCTGGTTCGAGCGGCATCTCAACCCAGAGGAACTGCTGACCGACGTGCCGCACTGGGTGATGATCGATTGGGCCGAGCTGGACAAGGCCGGCCAGGTTACGGCCCTGAACGCCCACTTTGTCGCCGCGCTGCGGGCGGCGGCCGGGATGGCCGCGCGGGTCGGCGCGCCGCGCGAGGCGGCCCGCCTGAGCCGGCTGGCCGAACGCATCACGGATGCCATCAACCTTCTGCTTTGGGACGACGCGCGGGGGGTCTACGCCGACGCTCGCAATGGCGGCCGGTTGAGCCGGCGGATCAGCCAGCAGACCAACGCGGCGGTCTTCGCCTTTGGAGTCGCGCCCGCCGAACGCCGGGGGGCCGCGTTGAGCCACGTCCTAAGTGAACACCGCCTGGTGCTGACCCGCGCCCTGGACAAGGATCGCCAGCCCGAGGTCGCCTTTGACGAGGAAGACGATGTCGTCCTCGCCCAGCCGTTTTACATGCACTTTCTGCACCGGGCGATGGCCCAGGCCGGCCTGCACACCGCAATCCTGGACAACCTCCGGCGGCGCTGGGCGCCAATGCTGGCCGAGGGCGGCACCTTCTGGGAAAGCTGGGCGCTGATCCCAATCACCAGCATGTGCCACGCGTTCTCGGCCACCCCGACCTTCGACCTGACGACCGAGACCCTGGGCGTGACGCCGCTCCAGCCGGGATTCGCCCGCTTTCGGGTCGCGCCGCAGCCGGCCGATCTGGGCTGGGCGCGCGGCGTTGTGCCGTCGCCCCACGGCGACATCCGCGTGGGATGGGTGCGGGCCGGAGACGGGCTGACCCTCACGCTTGATATCCCGAACGGTACGACCGCCGAGGTGCTCACGCCTGCTGGTCTGCGCTGGACAGACATCGACGGACAGGCCGTCAACACCCGCGCGGTTAGCGCGGACGCGGGCCGGCACCAGTTCACCGCCATGCCTGAAACCAAGGAACACCCATGAACAATCCGAACGCGCGCGATCTGCACCATGAGTCGATCATCATTGACGGCCTGAACGCCAGTAACTTCTTCGATCCGCGCGTGTTTCCACGCCTCTTTGCGGGCGGCATCACGGCCGTGAACGCGACCGTGGCAGCCTGGCATACCCCCGAGGAGGCCGTCAATCTGATGGCCAACCTGTTGAACGTCATCGCCGAGCGGTCGGACATCCTGATGCAGGCGAGAAGCGTGGCCGACATCCGGGCGGCCAAGGCCTCGGGACGGGTCGGCGTCATTGCCGGCTTTCAGGGCGCCGAGCCGATCGGGGCCAACCTCAACATGCTGAAGCTGTACCACGCCCTGGGCGTGCGGATCATCCAGCTCACCTACAACTTCCGAAACCTGATCGGCTGCGGCTGCCAGGAGCCCGAAGACACGGGATTGAGTGCCTTCGGTCGAGAGGCGATCGCCGAGATGAACCGGCTGGGGATTCTGATCGACCTGTCGCACTGCGGCATCCGCACCACCCGCGAGGCCATCGACGCGTCCGCGGGGCCGGTGGCCTTCACCCACGCGAACGCGCTGGCCCTGTGCGCGATGCGGCGCAACAAGAGTGACGAGGCCGTCAAGGCGGTCGCCGCGCGGGGCGGCATGGTCGGCGTGGTTGTCTTCCCGCCCATGCTGACCTGCTCGCCCAACGCCAGCCTAGACGACTACGTGCGGATGATCGACCACTACGTCAACCTTGTGGGCGTCGATCACGTCGGGCTGGGGCCGGACTTCATGGAAGACATGGATCCGCTGGTCGCGGCCGCGTCGCTGAAGGGCCTGCCGGCCGACACGCTGAAGGCGTTCGCCGCCATTCCGCCCACCGTCGGGTTTGAATCCATCAGCGCCTGCGCGAATGTCACTGCCGCGCTGCTCGCCCGCGGGTATTCAGCGGCCGACACACGCAAGATCATGGGCGAGAACTGGCTGAATCTGTATCAGACCGTCTGGAAATAACACTCACATATGCCGCAACATCTTTGGAACGACACCGACTTCTCGGCGCTGCCCGATCTCGACGGGCTGGTCTATCGCTCGAACCTGCTCGGGCGTGATCGGAGCGTCATCAACATCTACGGCGGCAACACCAGCGCCAAGATCGCGCAGGCTGATTTTGCGGGGCGCATGACGCCGGTGTTGTATGTCAAGGCCTCGGGCTCGGACGTGGCGACGATGAAGGCCCGCGACTTCGCCGCACTGCGCCTGAACGACATTCTGCCCCTGATGTCACGCGCGGCGATGAGCGACGAAGAAATGGTCGCCTACTTGAATCACACCGCGTTCGAGCCAGGCCGGCCGCGCCAATCAATCGAGACCCTGCTGCACGCCTTTCTGCCGTTTCCGCATGTCGATCACAGCCATCCGGACGCCCTCATCAGCCTGGCCTGCACACCATTTGGCGAAGCGACTGCGCGCAAGGTGTTTGGGGCGCGGATGGCCTGGGTCGACTACATCCGGCCGGGTTTCACCCTCAGCCAGCAGATCGCCAAAGGCGTGCTCGATCACCCGGGCGTGGAGTGCGTGGTGATGGGCAAACACGGCCTGGTGACCTGGGGGGATACGGCCAAACAGTGCTACGACACTACGATCCGCATCATCGCCGAGGCCGAGGACTACATCAACGCCCAGCGCCAGGGGAAAGCCGTCTTTGGCGGGGTCAGGACGAGCGGCCTATCGCGCGCCGAGCGCGAGACCCTGGCCGCCGAAGTCCTGCCGTTGGCGCGCGGGCTGGTATCGGCCCAGCGCAGCGCGATCCTGAGTTGGGACGACGCCCCTGAGACGCTCGACTTTGTCAGCCGCGAGCGCGCGCCTGAGCTTTCGCAGTTGGGCGCGGCCTGCCCCGACCATCTTGTCCACGTCAAGCGCCAGCCCTTGTTTGTGGACTGGGCGCCCGAGCAGGGCGCGGCCGCGCTGCGGGCAAAACTGAGCGAGGGCGTGGCGGATTTCGTCGCGCGCTACACCGCCTATTTCGAGCAGCACAAAGGTCCGGGCGATGAACTGCGCGACCCATCCCCGCGGGTGATCCTGGTGCCCGGGCTGGGGATGATCAATACCGGCAAGGACGCGACCGAGGCGGATGTCAGCCGGCAGCTTTATCATCGCGCGATCAGCGTGATTGGGGCCAGCGAGGCCGTGGGCGGGTTTGAGAGCCTGAGCCCGGCCGAGGCGTATGGGATTGAGTACTGGCCGCTGGAGTTGTACAAGCTCAAGCTGCGCCCGCCCGACCGCGATCTGGCCGGCAAAGTCGCCCTGATCACCGGCGCCGCGAGCGGGATTGGCCGGGCCACCGCCGAGCGCTTCATCGCCGAGGGCGCCCATGTCGTGATCGCTGACATCAATATAGAGGGGGCCCGCAAGGCGGCCGCCGATCTGGCCGCGAAATACGGATTCCGGCGGGCCATGGCCGTGACCTGCGACGTGACCCGCGAAGAACAGGTTGTGGGCGCGTTTGCGGCCGCGACGCTGGCCTACGGCGGGATCGACATCATCGTCAACAACGCCGGCATCGCGGGCGGCAAGCTCATCGAGGACACCAGCCTGGCCGATTGGCAGCGCAATATCGACATCCTGGCCACGGGTTACTTTCTGGTCGCGCGCGAGGGGTTCCGGCTGCTGAAGAGACAGGCCCGGGGCGGCGCGCTGGTCTTTGTGTGCAGCAAGAACAGCATCGGCGCGGGAAAGGGCGCCTCGGCCTACAGCGCGGCCAAGGCGGCCGAGCTGCATCTGGCCCGTTGCCTGGCCGAAGAGGGCGGCGAGTTTGGGATCCGGGTCAACAGCGTGCTGCCCGACGGGGTGATCCAGGGCTCGTCGATTTGGAACAGCGAATGGCGCGAAGCCCGCGCGCGCAATTATGGGGTCAAGCCCGAGGAGATCGAGGAGCTGTATCGCAAGCGCAACACGCTCAAAGTTAACGTCACGCCGGCCGACATCGCCGAGGCGATCCTGTGGCTGGCCGGCCCGCGCAGCGCCAAGACCACCGGCGGGGTGATTACGGTGGACGGCGGCAACGCCACGGCGTATGTGCGCTGAAATGCCCCTCTCCCGGCGGGTGCGCGCGAAGCGCGCGGGTGAGGGGCGCGTTACCTCGCGCACGAGCGGCGACGGCAGTGCGCTAGCCGAGGGGAGTCGCCCCTCACCCGCTGGGAGCGGGTATGGGGGGCTGGAGTGAGGGGCATATGAAGACTGTCCTCGCTATCGACCTCGGCGCCGAAAGCGGGCGGGTGGTGGCCGCCCGCTTTGACGGACAGCGCCTGACCTGCGAAGAGATCCACCGCTTCCCCAACGGCCCGGTCAATGTGCGCGGTGCGCTGCAGTGGGATGTGCTCCGGCTGTGGCAGGAGATCCAGACCGGCATCGCCCGGGCGGCCCGCGGTGATGCCCGGATTGACGCCATCGGCCTCGACACCTGGGGAGTGGATTTCGCGCTGCTCGACCGGGATGGGAATCTGTTGGCCAATCCCACCCACTATCGCGACAGCCGCACCCAGGGCATGCCCGAGTGGGTGTTCGAACGCATCCCGCGCGAGCGTGTGTTCATGCAGACTGGGATCCAGATCATGCAGATCAACTCGCTGTATCAACTGGCCAGCCTGGTCCGTAATCACAGCCCGCTGCTCGAGACCGCCCAACGCCTGCTCACCATCCCGGATTTGCTCACCGGCTGGATGACGGGCGCGCCCGTGAATGAGTACACCAACGCAACCACGACCCAATGCTTTGACGTTGGAACGGGTGATTGGGCGTGGGACATTCTGGATGGCATCGGCATTCCGCGCCGGCTCTTCCAGCCGGTGACGCAACCCGGGCGCATTCATGGGGCGTATGAGGGCATCCCAGTGGTGCTGACCCCCCACCACGACACGGCCTGCGCCGTGCTGGGCGTGCCGGCGGCCGACGCGAACTTTGCCTATCTCTCATCGGGCACCTGGTCGCTGCTCGGGCTTGAGCTGCCCCACCCGATCATTACCCCGGCCGCGCTGGCCGCCAATGTCACCAACGAGGGCGGCTACGGCGGCACTGTGCGTCTGCTCAAGAACATCATGGGGCTGTGGCTGCTCCAGGAATGCCGGCGCGTCTGGGCGGGGCGAGGTGAAGAGACAGGCTACGAGGCGCTGGCGAGTTTGGCGGAAGAAGCTGCGCCGATGCGCAGCCTGGTCGATCCGGATGCGCCCGCGTTCATCAGCCCGGGCGATATGCCAGCCCGCCTGCGGGCCTGGTGCGCGCAAAGCGGCCAGCCCGCGCCACGCACGCAGGGCGAGATCGCCCGTTGTATCTTCGAGAGCCTGGCCCTGAAATACCGCCAGGTGCTCGATAACCTCAAAGCGCTCTCGGGCCAGCGGGTGGACGTGTTGCATGTGGTTGGCGGCGGGTCGCGGAATGCCCTGCTGTGCCAGATGACGGCCGACGCCACCGGTTGCGTCGTCGTCGCCGGGCCGGCCGAGGCGACCGCCATGGGCAACGCCGCCGCTCAGCTCATCGCGCTGGGCGAATTGGGCGGCGTCGCCGAGGCCCGCGCGCTCATCCGCGACTCGAGCGCGCTGCAAACCTATGCTCCCCGCGATGGCGAACGATGGCAGGCGGGCCTGGCCCGTTTCCAGGCGCTGCTCGCCGGATAACGCTACCCACCCACACATACATATGGCTTCCTTCACCGTTGCCCAGCTGCGCTGCGAATACCGGGAGAACCCGTTGGGGATCGATGAGTTGCGCCCGCGCCTGGCCTGGCAGATGCGGACCCGCCGGCGCGGGGCGCGCCAGAGCGCCTTTCAGATCCTGGCCAGGGACGAGGCCGGACAGACACTCTGGGACAGCGGGAAAATCGAATCTGACCAATCGACACAAATCGAATACGCTGGCCCTGAGCTGCGTTCGCGCCAACGGGTGACCTGGCAGGTGCGGGTATGGGACGAGGGCGGCGTCAGCGTTTTGTCGCGCCCGGCCTGGTGGGAAATGGGGCTGCTCGAGCCCGCCGATTGGACCGCCGGCTGGATCCAGGGCGGACTGGTCGGCGGCCCGCGCACGATCGTCCCGGCTCCGCTTCTGCGCAAATCTTTCACGTTGGCCAAGCCGGTGGCGGCGGCGCGGCTATACGTCAGCGCGCTCGGTCTTTTTGAGGCGCGCCTGAACGGCCAGCCTGTCGGCGAGGATGCGCTGGCACCAGGCTGGACAGAATACGCCAAACGGGTGCGCTATCACGTCCATGATGTAGGCAGCCTGCTGGTCCCCGGCGAGAACGTGATCGGGGCGCTGCTCGGCGACGGCTGGTATTGCGGTCACGTTGGTTTTCAGGGCCGCCAGCGCTACGGCGAACGCCCGCGCCTGATCGCCCAGCTCGAGGTCGTGCACCCGGACGGGTCGCGCACAACGCTTGGAACAGACGGTTCCTGGGCAGTGGCGTATGGACCCCTGCTGCAGGCCGACCTGCTCATGGGCGAGCACTGGGACGCCCGGCTCGAAATGTCCGGCTGGGACGCGCCGGGGTTCGACGCCGCGGGATGGCAGGCGGCCGAGACCTGGCAGGGTGCCGCTCCGAGCCTGGTGGCCCGCAATGGGCCGGCCATTCGCCGCATTCAGGAGCTTGCCCCGGTGGCCGATCCGCAGCCGATCGAGGACTTTGGGGTGGCGCGCTGGCTGTTTGATTTCGGCCAGAATCTCGTGGGCGTGGTCCGGCTGCAGGCGACCCTGGCCTCGGGCGTGACCTTGACCCTGCGCCATGCCGAAGTGCTTGACGCGGACGGACGGATCTACACCGCGAACCTGCGCAGCGCGCAGCAGACCGACATCTACACCTCGCGCGGAGGCGCCCAGGTCTATGAGCCGCGCTTCACCTTCCACGGCTTTCGGTATGTCGAGGTCCATGGCTATCCGGGAGCCCCGCCACGCGATCTGCTGACCGCCGTCGTCATCCATTCCGATATGCCGCCGACGGGCGCCTTCAGTTGCTCGAATCCCCTGATCAACCAACTGCAACGTAACATCGTATGGGGCCAGAAAGGCAACTTTGTGGATGTGCCCACCGACTGCCCGCAACGCGACGAGCGCCTGGGCTGGACGGGCGACGCGCAGGTATTTGCCCCCACGGCGGCCTTCAACATGGACGTGGCCGCCTTCTTCAGCAAGTGGCAGCAGGATCTGGCCGACGCCCAGCACGAGAATGGGCGCATCCCGCCGATTGCCCCGGACACCCGTTTTGGCCATGAGGATGGCGGCCCGGCCTGGGCCGATGCCATCGTCATCGTGCCCTGGACGATGTATCAGCGCTACGGTGATGCGCGCCTGCTGGCGCGCCACTACGCCTCTATGAAGGCTTGGATGGCCTATCTGGCCGAGACCAGCCCCGGGCGCATTCGGGCCCATCCCGACGGGGTGCCGCGCCAGGGCTATGGCGATTGGCTGGCCCTGGATGGCAGCGGCGGCACGCAAGGCGCGACACCCAGGGATCTGATCGGGACCGCCTATTACGCGCAGGGCGCCCGATTGATGGGCCAAATTGCGCAGGCGCTGGGCAAGACGGGGGACGCAAAGCGTTATGCGCGCCTGTTCGAGGCCATCCGGCGGGCCTTCATCCATCGTTTTGTCACCGACGACGGCCTGCTGATCGGACAGACCCAGACGGCCTGCGCGCTGGCCCTGCGCTTTGGTCTGCTGCCAGCCAAGGCGCGGTCGGGCGTGTTCAGCGCGTTGGCGCGCGATATCGCGGCCCGCGGCAATCGCCTCTCGACCGGCTTTGTCGGCACCCCCCACCTGCCCTTTGCGCTCAGCGAGAACGGGCGAGCCGATATCGCCTACGCGCTGCTGAATCAGCGCGACTGGCCGTCGTGGCTGTACTCGGTCACCCAGGGCGCGACGACGATCTGGGAGCGTTGGGACGGTTGGACAAAGGATAAGGGGTTCCAGACCCCGAGCATGAATTCGTTCAACCACTATGCGTATGGCGCGATCGGGGCCTGGCTGTATGCGGTGGCGGCTGGAATCGACGTGGACGAGACGCAGCCCGGCTTCAAGCGCATCGTGTTCCGGCCGCAGCCTGGCGGCGGGCTCACCGCCGTGACCGCCCACCTGGACGGGCCGTATGGCCGGATCGAGAGCGCCTGGCGCGCCCGCGGGGCGGTCTGGCGCTGGCGGGTCGTGGTGCCGCCGAACTCGACCGCGCTCGCGCACGTGCCGGCCAGGGAGAACGCCGCGATCAGCGCCGACGGCGGCGCGCTCGTCGCGCGCAACGCCACACAGGCGATCTACGCACTGGAGGCCGGCGCATACGCGTTTGTGGTCAAATAAGCGCGGAGGATTCATGTCAATCGAAGCTCCCTACCCTGAACTGGTTGAGTTGTTGACGATGATGGGCGAGGCGGGCAGCCGCCTGTCCGAGATCAACGCGAGCGAGGGCGCAGCCGGCAATATCTCGTTGGGCGTGGGCTGGCCGATCGAGCCGCGCCGGCAATTCCCGATCTCCGAGACCCTTCCCCTGCCCCAGACCGCGCCGCACCTGGCCGGCTGGGCGTTCCTGGTCACCGGATCCGGCCGGCGCCTGCGCGAGATCATCCACGACCCGGCCGCCAACGTCGGCGTGCTGGTGGTCGGCGAGGGCGGCGCAAGCGGCACGCTGCACACCTCGCCGCGACGGGCCTTCGCCCGGTTGACCAGCGAATTCAACTCGCATCTGGCCGTGCACGCCGATCAGATTCAGCGCAGCCAGACCAATTTTCATGCGGTGGTGCACGCCCAGCCGCAACACCTCACCTTTCTCAGCCACATCGCCCGGTATCGCGATGAGGCGACCCTGAATCGGCGGCTGCTGCGCTGGCAGCCCGAGTTGATCATCCAGTTGCCGATGGGGGTGCGAAGCATTCCGTTCATGCTGCCTGGCTCAGCTGAGCTCATGGCCGCCAACGTCGAGGCGCTGGCTGAGCATCCGTTGGCAATCTGGAGCAAGCACGGGGTGATGGCCCGCTCACCCGTGTCGGTCAAGCGCGCGGCGGATCTGATCGAGTATGCCGAGACCGCGGCCCGCTACGAGTACATGAACCTGCTCAGCGGCGAGCCGGCCGATTGTCTGAGCGAGGACGAGATGCGCCGCATCGCGCATGCCTTTGGCGCCCCGCGCACGTTTTTGGATGCCCCGTAGAGCCGGCCTGGCGGGCCGGCTCCCCTGTGCCTTACGTACTCCGCGGGACCATCGCGCGCCCCTGCCGCGCTGGAGCCGGCTCCCCCGTGCCTTACGTACTCCGCGGGACCATCGCGCGCCCCTGCCGCGCTGGAGCCGGCCCGCCGGGCCGGCTCTACGGGTCACCGCATGGGACCGTCGGGGTTGTCGCGATGACGCTCCCATTCGGCCGGGTTGTCCTGAATGTACTGGCGCGCTGCCATAAGCGCCTTCTCGTTCCGCAGAATGCGGTCATGAAACCGGGCCTGCCATTCGAATGCGGGAAAGCCCGCGGCCCAAATGCGTTTCGTGGCGATGGATTTGATCTGGCCGATGATTGCGCCCAACGACCCAGCCAGCAACCGTGACGGGCCCGTCTCCTCCTCCCGGTGGGCCGTCTCCTCCCGGTGGGCCGTCTCCTCCCGGTGGGCCGTCGCTTCGGCATCAGGCAGGATGAGAATCCCGTGGACGTGGTCGGGCATCACCACCCACGCATCCAATGTCACATTCGGGCGAACGATGGCGGTCTTGTGCCATTCGTCATCAACAATCATGCCAACCGAGGTTGGAAATGATTGACCCTCGTCGATGCGGGCCAGGCACTCCACGCGACCCTTGACACACCACGTGACAAAGAACGCCCCGGCCGTGTAGTCGCCGCCCACCTTGCGAGCGGTGGGGATGCGGAATATGCCCCGCCAGCGCAAGTCAGGATTTATCGCGTCGCTCGGCGGTCGAGGTCCTATCCACGCGCCTCAAACAGTTCGATCGGATTGCCCGACGGATCATCCACCAGGACCTGGCGCCCGCCCGGCCCGGCGATGGGATCACTCCTGAAATGCGCGCCCGCCGCTGTCAGCGCGGCCAGGGTCGCGTCCAGATCAGCGACCTCGATCACCAACCGATTCCATCCGCCGGGCGCCGGTTGCGCGCCGCTGGCCAGCGGCTTTGCAGCAGAGGTTCCCGGCCCGCTCAGCCACAGGCGCAGATCATCGCGCTTGACGATCGCAAAAGGCGGCCCCCAGCGCTCATCGAGGGCAAAGCCCAGCATCGCGTAAAAACTCAACGCCGCATCCACGTCGCGCACAAGATAACGAACAGAAGCCATGTATCACCTCCGAAAGCGCAGTCGATTCTACTTTGCAAGCCGCTGCCGGACGGCGTCACTGCGCAACTCGCGCAAAGCGTCGGCGGCAATCCAGCGGGCCGCCTTCGAATCCTGCCGCTGGATCTGCTCAGCCGTGCTGACGGCGGCTCGATTCAGGGCCGCATTTCGCTTTCCGATATTGCGCAGCGCCCAGTTCACCGCCTTGCGCACGAAGTTGCGCTCATCGCTGGCGGCGCCAGCGATCAACGGGAGCCAGGCGATGAACTCGGCGTCGGGCGCGTTCTTGTCATGCCACACCACGCAGGCGATCAGGACAAAGGCCGCGCGTTTGACATACTCCTCGCTGCGTGTCGACCACTCTTGAATCTTGCGCCGCGCAAAGGGCGTCTTGTCAAACAAGTTGCTGCACACCTGATCAACCACGTCCCAGGAATCGAAATCCAGGGCCCAGGCCTCCATGTCGCGCTCGCTGAGTTTCGCCGGATCAGCGATCATCGACGCGACAATCCGCGCGTCAGCGATGCCGGTTTTCCACAGCGCCAGGGCCAGCGCATGATCGCGTCCAATCGCCTTGGCAATCCGGCGCATCGCGGGCACCGACACGCCCAGGCGCTGGGCGCCAACGATGCCAACCCGGGCCATTTCGGCGCGATTAGCTGGATTGGCCGCGGCGTGAAGCTGGGCGACAACCGTGGATAAGGGAGCCATTATCCCTGTGCACTACTCCAGCCCGTAACGATGCAGAAGCGCCGTATCGCCGAGGATGTCCGCGGTCGAGCCATCGGCGACGATCAGGCCGTTGTCCATCACCACGGTCCGGCGGAACAGCTCGCGCACCATCGGCAGATCGTGGGTCGAGACCAGCATGGTCTGGGGCAGCGCATCGAGCAGGTGGATCAGCCCGCGCCGTGAGCGCGGATCGAGGCCGGCCGTTGGCTCATCCAGGACCAGGATTTCCGGCTGCATGGCCAGCACACAGGCGATGGCGACCCGCTTCTTTTGCCCAATGCTGAGGTGATGCGACACGCGCGGGCCAAAACCGCCCATGCCCACGTCGGCCAGGGCGGCATCCACCCGCTTGCGCACTTCGGCCTCGGTCAAGCCTTGATAGATCGGACCAAAAGCCACGTCGTCAAACACAGTGGGCGAGAATAGCTGATCATCCGGCATCTGGAACACCAGCCCGACCGCCGCCCGCACGCGCGAGAGGGTCTTGTCGTTGACGTCCATCCCGGCCACCTGGATGCTCCCGCTGCGAGGCCGCAGGATGCCGTTCAGGTGAAGCATGAGGGTGGACTTGCCGGCCCCGTTCTGGCCGACCAAAGCCACCTTCTCACCCGCCTCGATCTTCAGCGACACGCCGCGGAGCGCCTCCTGCCCGTCGGGGTATGCGAAAGCGGCGTCTTCAATTTCAATTCGATGATGCACGGTTATTCCAAAGTTGCGTTCCGCCAAAGGCGGATTCAGAACACGAGGGACAAGCCCAGCAAAAGCGCCAGGACGAAAAAGGCAGCAAACAAGACGACCCATTGCGCGCGCGGGATGACGGGCATGGGGAAGGAACGGATCTCGCCGTCGTAGCCGCGCGAGGCCATGGCCAGATAGATCCGGTCGCCGCGCTCGATTGCGCGCAGGAAGAGGCTCCCCGCCATCGCCCCTGCGACCCGGGCTCGCCAGATCACGCTCCCACCGACTTTGCGGCCGGGCTCACCCGACACCCCGCTGCGGGCGGCCCGCGCGCGGAGCATGCGCTGGGTTTCATCTGCCAGAACGAACAGATAGCGCCACATCAGGCCGAAGGTGGCGACGAAGAGCTTGGGCACCCGCAACGCGCGCATGGCCAGCAGCAGCTGGGGGAAGGAGGTGGCCGAGGCGAGCACAATCGCCATCTGGAGCGACAGCCAGGACTTGATGGCGATGCTGGCAAAGCGCGCCGCGCCGGGGGCGCTGATCGGAATGCCGCCGCCGATCGGGAGCGTAACGAGTGTTGGTAACCCACCGGTGATCAGCAGCGGAGCGGCCGCCAACACAAAGGGCAGGGCCAAAACCGAGCGCTTGAGCACCGGCCCGACACCCAGTTCCGACAGCACAATCACCGACAGCGAAAGCGCCAGGAGCAGCGCATACAACGCCCACGCGCCCATCGGCATCAACGCCACAACAAGGATGAAGGCGACCGCCAGGCTTAGCTTGATGCGCGCATCGAGGGCGTGGACGACGCTGTCGCGCGGTTGATACGGATCGAGATAGTGAAGATGCATGAACTGCGGCGCGGCCAAAAAGATCCTAGACGCTCGGCGTTGCGCGCTTGCGGCGCGACCAGGCCAGAGCGCTGGCCGCGCCGAGGACGATCAGCATACCCAGCAACCCGGCGGCAATCGTCGCCAGAGCCTCATTCTGTATGCCCGGCACAACGTAATCAGGAAACAGTTCGAAGGCCGGCCCCTGGGCCTTATCGAGGAAGCCCTGCTGTTCGGCCACCCACTCGAGGCCGTCCGGGAAAGCCGACGCAAGCGGAGATGCGACCGCCAGCAGAACCGCAATCAGGACGCCACCGATGACCAGGCCGCGATTGCCGCCCTTGGCGGGCGCATCTCCGGTCACGAGGTCACGCCGGGCGGCATAGACCACGGAGAGCGCGCCAACCGTAATGAGGCCCTCGCCAATGCCGATCAGCATATGCACAACGCCCATGGTTGGGACTGCGATGTTGGCCGTTGTGGTCCCCGACGCTGCCAGCTGCAGCGCGACCGCAAGCGCGGCCACCACGATTGACGTCCACCCCGCTGTAAAGCCACTCAGAAAGACGCCCACCCGCCGCTCGCCTGCCAGGCGCTTGATAACCGTGAAGATGCCATACGACACGAACGAACCAATGATGCCCATGTTGACGATGTTGCCGCCCAACGCGAGCAGTCCCCCATCCTGGAACAGCAGGGCCTGGGCGCCAACCACGCAGGTCATCACCAGAATCGACGCCCACGGCCCGATCAGGATGGTGGCCAAGGCCGCGCCCATGAGATGGCCCGAAGTGCCGCCAGCGACGGTGAAGTTGAGCATCTGGCCGGCGAAGATGCAGGCCGCCAGCACGCCCATCAGCGGCACCTGGCGCTCGCCCAGGGACTGGTTGACCTTGCGCAACGAGATCGCGATGAAAATCAGGGCGACGATCCACAGCGCAATCGAAACACCCACGGACAAGAAGCCGTCGGGGATATGCATTTCAGCGGGCTTGCTCAACATATTGATTCCTTGGACAATAGCAACAGCGCAAACCAATTGCGCCACTTCTGTGTGTTTGGATTATCGCCCCGAAATCCTTATTGCGACAATTCGCAACGGCGCTAACAAGCTTCTCAGTTTCAGCCGTTCTCAGGAGCCGCTCACCAATTCGTTGATTGGAGGCGATATTCCCCGCGCCGGCGCGCGTCGACGCGGGGAATCCGCCTCAACGGATCGCCGTGACCGGCGCTATTTTTTCGCCGGGGACGCGGCGCGCTGGCATGCGGCGCACAGGCCGGTCAGGACGAGATGCGGGGTCGAGATGGCGAAGTCCGCCTGGCGCCGGACCGCCCGCACAAAGGCGGCGACGGGGGCATCGTCAAGAACAACCGTTGTGCCGCAATTCTGGCAGACCAGGTGGTGATGCGGGCGCTCGCCGATGACTTCAAATACGCGCTGGTCGTCGATCTCGGACTGGCTGATCAGCCCGAGGTCGCGCAAGAAATACAACGTGCGATAGACCGTGGCCCGGTCGATCCCGGCCGTCTTTCGGCGCACCCGGGCGTAGATGGCGTCGGCGGTCAGATGGGCGCCAGCCCGCCCGCTCAGGGCGTCGTAGACGATCTGTCGCTGCGGCGTGGCGCGCAGGCCATGCTGATGGAGCAGATCGCCCAGGTCCCGGCTGCGGGGCAATGGGGGAGTGCGAGGCTTCACGGGAGGGACAGGATACCGCAGCCCATCTCACCAGGACCTTACCCAGCGCTCGAGCAGGCAAAAATCGGTGAAACCCACTGAGGCGTACAAACCATTGGCGGCGGCCGAATACGCGCTTACCGTCGCCTGGGTCGCTCCGAGGCGCTGCAAACGATGCAGCGCCTCAGTCATTACCGCTGTTGCCAATCCCAGGCGCTGGTGCT
>Ga0209477_1000583_pt1 | contig 22781 bp, 30 predicted proteins | sample KloWWTupernatant_FD_187180 | JGI IMG/M metagenome (GOLD analysis project Ga0209477, IMG submission 187180) | Active sludge microbial communities from Klosterneuburg, Austria, studying microevolution and ecology of nitrifiers - Klosterneuburg... | ecosystem: Engineered > WWTP > Aerobic digester >... | reverse complement strand
AAAAGAAAAATATATATTGTTTTGAACTTCACTTTATACATAAGGATTTTTTTTAAAATTGAAAAAAATGAACTCAATATTTTTAAAAATTAAACAAATCAAATTCATTATTTATTTTGAATCTTTAATTTTTCAAACTTTTTAAAGCTCCGTACACGGCTCAGATAACTATTTAAAAGTAAAAAACCCATTTTGACTTTGTGAAACAAAGGGATTTTGAATTTTGAATTTGTTTACTGCATAATCATTAACAGTACTGAATGTTCCTTTCTTTGATACAAACCAGGTGAAGTTATCACCACTGAAGTTTTCATTTCCTGTTTCCTCAAGCCCATTTAGTGTAAAATTATTTTCAGTAGTGAATATTTGGTAATTTGCTCCGCTGACATTATTAAATATAGTAATTTCATAAATCCCGCTGCCTTCTCCCGCGCTGAATGAAAACGGTGTAGAATTATTTACATCCGCAGCATTATTTGGCGGAGATATAAGTTCACACGGACTGTTTACTTTTATATAATTTGTATTTGGGACTAAAGAAATGTTACCACTGGTACTGCCAACATTATAATTGACAACAGAATAAAAAGCATCAGGAATTCCGGTTGGAATTTTAACCTGAAAATTATTACCAGTCATTTGTGAAAAAGTTGAGTTAATATAAAGATAATTTTTAGGTGAAAAAGTTAAATAAAAACTATTCAATGAACTGAAATTATTAGGTTCTATATTACATTCAACATCCTTTTCACCCGGGTTCAAAGATAACTGATCATTTGTAAATATATAATTTATAACATTACCTCTGTTAAGTACTATTTCAGGACTGGTACCATAATTTTCATAAGAAAGAATTCTGTGACTGGAATCAATTTTATAAGTCAAAACATGTACTTTACCATTAATGACATTATTAAAAACAGGTACTGGTATAATGGCATTCTGATTAGGAGAAAGCAGAGTGCTGTAAATGTTTGTAAATTCTTTATCGGAAAAAATAACTTTGCAGATTATATCCTGCTGAAATATTTCAACTGGTAATTCAGCATTTATATATGCATAATAATTAATGTCCGGATATTTATTAAATCCAAGTTCTAAATATGATGCACTTAAACCTTTATAAATATCTGTATTGAGATTAAAAGCAGAATCAGAGACTGTCAGATCATAAGGTATTGATATTCCACTAAGATTAAAACTTCCGTCTTCCGAAGTCAGGACAGTCTTACCCTGCGTGGAGACTTTTACATTTGATAAAGGTACATGAAATTCATTATGAATTATACCTGAGACGACGGATTCCGGACCGGATGAATTATCACAGCTAAGGTGAAAGAAAGAAATTGTGAAAATTGAAATGAATATTGTGAGTGATAAAAATTTGTTCTTTTTCATAAAAAATAAAATTAATTATTTTAATAAAAATTAATGTTTGATTTTTTAAAAAAAATATAAAATCAATGTTAGGAATAATTTTTTTTTAAAAAAACTCAACAGACAATTAATAAAGCAAAGTTATTTAATCTTAAACTGAAATACAACATTAAATCAGATTAACACTGAATCCAAATTTCTTTTATCAAAAGCAATGTGTAAAATCTTATCTTAAATACATCCCGGGATAAAGAAAAAAGTGAGGGTGTCCATAATTTCCTGTATTGACTTTTCTAACCATTTTCCGTAATTTGAAGTTTTCCCCAAAAAGGAACTTTATTGAATTTTGTCTAAAATTCAGAATTTTTATATAATATTAAGATGGCACTTAGAAAACTAAAACCAATGACGCCCGCGACGAGATACTATAGTATCTCATCATTTGATGAAATTACAAAATCCACACCGGAGAAATCTCTGCTAAGACCTTTGAAAAAATCAGGCGGCAGAAACAATCTTGGAAGGATCACATCAAGACACAGAGGCGGCGGTCACAAGAGAAGATACAGACTAATTGATTTTAAAAGAAACGGAACCGGTGATTTTGAAATACTGGCTATAGAATACGATCCGAACAGAACTGCAAGGATCGCACTTGTCGCAGATGAAAAGGGAGTAAAGAGTTATATCATAGCACCTGACGGAATTAAGGTCGGGGAAAAGATTGTAAATTCAAATGAAGCAGAAGTCAAATCCGGAAACGCACTTATCTTAAAAGTAATACCGGTAGGAACATTCATACATAATATAGAGATGAAACCCGGCAAAGGTGCTCAGATCGCAAGGAGCGCAGGGACATCAGCGCAGATAATTGCTAAGGATGAAAAATATTCACAAGTGAAACTTCCTTCGGGAGAAGTAAGACTTATCAATAATGACTGCAAGGCAACAATAGGAATTGTAAGTAATACAGATCACGAGAATATAAGTATAGGAAAAGCAGGAAGATCAAGATGGATGGGAAGAAGACCACATGTAAGAGGAGTAGCTATGAATCCTGTAGATCATCCGATGGGCGGCGGTGAAGGTAAGACTTCAGGCGGCGGACATCCGGTAAGTCCATGGGGATTACCTGCAAAAGGTTATAAGACGAGAAAAAAGAAAAATATTTCAAATAAGTTTATAGTTAAGAAAAGGAAATAATTAATGTCAAGATCGCTCAAAAAAGGTCCAAATCTGGACTACAAGCTTCTGGATAAAGTGGATAAGTTAAATTCACAAAATCAGAAAAAAGTAATAAAGACCTGGTCAAGAGCATGTACCATTACTCCTGATTTTGTAGGTCATACTTTTGCAGTACATAATGGAAATAAATTCATACCTGTATATGTGTCAGAAAATATGGTAGGTCATAAACTCGGAGAGTTTTCACATACCAGGACATTCAGAGCTCATTCAGGACAAAGAAAAGATGAAAAGGCAGGGGGTAGATAAATGGAAGCCAGAGCATTAAAAAGACATATAGGAACATCACCGAGAAAGATGAGACTTGTAGTAGATCTTATCAGAAATAAAAGAGTTGACGATGCAGTGAATTTACTTATGTTCACTAATAAAAGCGCAGCTAAAGTTGTGGAAATGACTGTTAGGTCAGCATACAGCAATCTTGTTAACAAGCTTGATTCAGGCAGACTGAGTCAGGGCGATGTGATAATTAAAGAAGCTTATGTAAATGAAGGTCCGTCAATGAAGAGAATATTGCCGGCTCCTCAGGGAAGAGCTTTTAGAATTCAGAAAAGATCTGCACACTTGACTATAGTAGTCGAGCAGGCAGAAGAGAAATAATATCTATTATAAAAAATTATAAACAACTATAAATTATAATCTTCAGGATTATTAAGGAGTATTTTTGGGACAAAAGACACACCCCGTCGGATTTAGATTAGGAGTTATCAATACCTGGGATTCAAACTGGTATGATGACAAAAGTTTTGCAAAGAAACTCATGGAAGATTCCGTGATCAGGTCATATATAAAGAAGAGACTTGAGAAAGCCGGAATTGCGAAAATTGCCATTGAGAGAACTTTGAAAAAGATAACTCTGACGATACATACGTCCCGTCCCGGATTTGTTATCGGAAAAAGCGGTAAAGAGATCACACAGCTTGAAAGTGAGATCAAGAAGATCACAGGAAAAGAAGTTAAGATCAATGTAGCTGAGATCAAGAAACCTGAACTGAATGCTACATTAGTAGCGGAAAACATTGCAGGTCAGCTTGCAAACAGAGTATCATTCCGAAGAGCAATGAAATCAGCGATTACAAATACTATGAGAATGGGTGCAGAGGGAATTAAGATAATGTGCGGCGGAAGATTAGGCGGAGCGGAGATCGCGAGATCTGAGCAGTATAAAGAAGGAAGGATTCCATTGCAGACAATTAGAGCGGACATTGATTATGCATCAGTAACATCACATACGATTTACGGAGCTATTGGAGTGAAAGTATGGATATGCAGAGGTGAAAAATTGTCAAGAAATTAATTAAGAAACTAAATCAGAAATTAAAAATATACCGGAGATTTTATTATGTTAATGCCCAAAAGGGTTAAATTCAGAAAAGCGCAGAGGGGACATTTAAGAGGAAATGCAGGCAGAGGATTTACTATGAATTTCGGAACATACGGATTAAAGTCAATGGAGCCGGGCTGGATCACAGACAGACAGATCGAGGCTGCAAGGATCGCTTTGACAAGATACATGAAAAGAGACGGAAGAGTTTACATCAGAATATTCCCGGATAAGCCAGTTTCAAAGAAGCCGGCGGAAACAAGGATGGGTAAAGGAAAAGGCGCACCGGAATTTTGGGTTGCAGTAATCAGACCGGGCAGAATAATGTTTGAAATTGATGGTGTATCCAGAGCTATTGCAGAAGAGGCATTCAGATTAGCTTCTCACAAGCTTCCGCTTAAGACGAAATTTATAGCAAGGATAGATTAAGTAAGTTTGGAAGTAAAATAAATTATTAAGATTAAGTTCTAAAAAAATAAAATGAAAATCAATCAAGTAAGAGAAATGACAGATGAAGATCTTAAGATTGCGCTTAAAGACAATCACGAAGCACTTCAGAATTACAGATTTCAGTTAGCTACCGGACAACTGGAAAATTACAAATCATTGTCAGCAACGAAAAAAGACATTGCAAGGATCCATACAATTATCAAAGAAAAACAGATCAAAGCAAAATCTTAAATCAATTATAAAGCTTAAATAACAATAACAGATGTCTGAAGATACAAAAGAAGAAGTCAACGAAACACCGGAAAACACACCTGAAGAAACTACATCAGATGCTCCTGCAGAAAATTCATCTGAGGATGCAGTAAATACTCCGGCAGAAACTCCTGCAGTAAACTCAACTGAAGATGCAGTAAATACTCCGGCAGAAACTCCTGTGGAGACAGCTGAAGTAAAATCAGAAGTTAAAACTGAAGAAGTAAAAAAGAAGACTTCCCATTCAGGATTAAGAAAAACAAGAGTATGCTTAGTCCTTAGCAATAAAATGGATAAGACAATAATCGTCAGTGATGAGAGAAGGATCCAGCATCCGATATATAAGAAGTTTTATAAAAAGACTACGAAATTTGCAGCGCATGATCCGGAAAATAAATGTGATATCGGAGATAAAGTAAAAATAATGGAAACCAGACCTTTGAGTAAAACAAAGAGATGGAGACTTGTAGAAATAGTAGAAAAAGTTAAATAACACAATTTTATATAAAATAGATTATCAATAATGATACAGGAAGAAACCAATTTAAACGTCGCTGATAACTCCGGAGCCAAATCAGTAAGATGCATTAGAGTTCTCGGAGGATCTGACAGAAGATACGCAGGTGTCGGTGATGTAATAGTGGTTACGGTAAAGTCAGCAATACCGGGTGGAACAGTAAAGAAAGGGTCAGTTTCAAGAGCAGTAATAGTAAGAACTGCAAAAGAGACCAGAAGAAACGACGGAACATATATTAAGTTTGATGAAAATGCAGCAGTACTGATCAATAATAACAATGAGCCGATGGGAACAAGGATCTTTGGACCAGTAGCAAGAGAGTTAAGAGATAAACAATTCATGAAAATTATATCATTAGCACCGGAGGTTATTTAAAAATGGCAGATAAAAGAAAAACATCAAAAACAAGATTGAAAAAGAATGACACTGTAAAGGTCATTTCCGGCAACTCAAGAGGTGCAGTCGGTAAAGTTCTATTTATAAATAGTGAAAAAGGATCTTTGATAGTGGAAGGTGTGAACATTGTTCACAGACATACAAAACCAAATCAAAAAAATCCACAGGGCGGCATAGTAAAAAGAGAAGCTCCTATTAATTTATCAAATGTAATGCTGATGTGTCCAAAGACAAACCAGCCTACGAGAATTGGAATGCAGTTAATAAATGAAGATAAAAAATCTTCAAAAAAGACTAAGATGAGATTCAGCAAAAAAGCTCAGGAAATAATTATCAGTTAAATCATAAATGGCTAAAACTAAACAAGACAGAAAAAAAGAAACCGACGGAGCAGAGAAAGAAGGAAAAGACTCTAAATCCAAAGAAGGTTTTAAAGAAGAAAAAGTTGATATTAATCTTCTTCATACATACAGGGATAATATTGTACCTGAATTGAAAAAGAAGTTTAATTATAAAAATGTAATGCAGGTGCCAAAGCTCGAAAAGATCAATATAAATGTCGGGGTAGGTGCAGCAACAACAGACGCGAAACTTATAGAGACAACTGTAAAAGAGCTTGAAGCAATCACGGGTCAAAAGCCTACAGTAGTAAAAGCAAAAAAGTCTGTATCGAATTTTAAGCTCAGAGAAGGCGTGGATATTGGAGTAAAGCTAACGCTGAGAAATGCAAGAATGTATGAATTCCTTGAAAGGTTCATCAGAATTTCTATTCCAAGGGTAAGAGATTTCAGAGGTCTATCGGATAAGAGTTTTGACGGCAGAGGAAATTACAGTTTGGGTATTAAAGAACAGATCATATTTCCTGAAATAAATGTTGACAATGTGAACAGGATCTCAGGAATGGATATTACTTTTGTTACTTCTGCAAATACAGATGAAGAATCATTAGCGTTGCTTAAAGCATTTGGACTTCCATTTATAAAAAGGCAAACAACTAATTAATTAAGATTATAGAATAATGGCTAGAAAAGCATTAATAGCAAAACAAAAAAGAAGAGAGTATCTGGTAGAAAAATATGCTAAGATAAGAAAGGAACTGAAAGACAACGGTGATTATGAAGGTCTTCAGAAACTTCCGAGAAACAGCAGTCCGAGCAGACTTAACAACAGGTGTAATGTAACCGGCAGAGTAAGAGGTTATTACAGAAAATTCGGAATGTCAAGATTAGTATTCAGAGAGTTAGCATTACAGGGAAAGATTCCCGGTGTAATTAAATCAAGTTGGTAAATTAAAAGATTCAGGAGAATTATAAAATGTCAATGACAGATCCCATTGCGGATTATTTAACGAGAGTAAGAAACGCAATTAAAGCCGGTAAGAAAACGGTAGATATGCCAGCTTCGAAATTCAGAGAAGCGATCAGTGTAATTTTGAAGAAATCATCACTTATTGGTGATTTTACTACTGTCGAAACTGATGATAAATTTAAAATGCTGACGATCAAACTGAAATATAATGACGGTGAAAGTGTGATACTTGGATTAAAGAGGATCAGCAGACCCGGTATCAGAAGATATGTCGGACATGAAAAATTGCCGAGAGTAAGAAACGGATTGGGTATAGCTATAATTTCAACATCAAAAGGATTATTAACAGATAAGGAAGCCAGAAGTCAAAAAGTTGGCGGAGAAGTTGTCTGTCATATTTGGTAAATAATTTAAAAGTATAACTGTAAAAGAAATGAGCAGAATAGGTAAAAAACCGATTGAACTTTCAGATAAAGTAAAAGTCACACAAAAAGGTCAGCTAATAGAAGTTACCGGACCTAACGGAACTCTTAACCTTGAATTGACAGGCGGAGTAAGTTTAGACATTAAAGATAAAGAAGTTACACTTCAAAGAGCAGATGACAGTAAGAAAAACAGGTCATTACACGGTTTATACAGATCTTTGATAAATAATATGGTGATTGGTGTAGACACAGGTTTTTCCAGAAAGCTTGAACTGATGGGAATTGGATACAGAGCAGAGCTTAAAGGTGAAAATTTAGTATTAATGCTCGGATATTCACATCCGACAGTATTTTGCCCACCGCCGGAAATTACAATTGAAGTACCGACACCAAACTCTGTTTTGGTAAAAGGAATCAGTAAAGAACTTGTAGGACTTGTAGCAGCAAAGATCAGATCATTCAGAAAGCCAGAGCCTTACAAAGGAAAGGGAATAAAGTTTGAGGGAGAAGTAGTAAGAAGAAAAGCAGGAAAGACAGCAGCAAAATAATTATAAAGAGATTTAAACAACAATGAATCAAATAGAAAAAAGCAGAAAGAGAAAAGAGAGGATAAGATTTCAGATCAGGAAAAAGCTACGCGGTACTTCTGAAGTTCCGAGATTAGTAGTTTACAGAAGTCTTGATCATATTTATGCTCAGCTAATAGATGATGTAAATTCAAAAACAATTTTGACAGTATCAACAAAATCAAAGGATATATTAGAAAAGCTGTCAGGAGTAAAAGGTAAGGTTGAAAAAAGCAAGCTTATAGGAAAATTAACAGCAGAGAAAGCTGTATCAAACAGTATAAGTTCTGTTGTTTTTGACAGAAACGGATATTTGTACCACGGAAGAGTGAAAGCTCTTGCGGAAGGAGCACGAGAAGGTGGTTTAAAATTCTGATTAAAATTAGTATATTGCACGTTCCTTGCTTACTGATTTCAGTTAAATTTTACAACTCTCGGGTCGTCTAATGGCAGGACACCGGCTTTTGGAGCCGCTCGTGGAGGTTCGACTCCTCCCCTGAGAACAAAAAAATTACAAAGCGGATTTTAAAGAAATTTAAATTTAATGAAAAAAAAGAAAAATTATAAAGCCGGAGAGTTAGAACTTAAAGACAAGATGGTTCATATCGGCAGGGTAGCTAAAGTGGTAAAAGGCGGTAGAAGGTTTAGCTTTTCATCAGTGTCTGTGGTCGGAGACGGAAACGGACATGTAGGAATTGGATTAGGAAAAGCGAATGAGGTAACAGATTCTATCAGGAAAAGTGTTGAAGATGCCAAGAAGAATGTGATTGAAGTTCCGATCATAAAAGGAACAATCCCACATGAAATAATTGGAAAATACGGTGCAGCAAAAGTAATGCTGAAGCCGGCTTCACCCGGAACCGGAATAATTGCCGGCGGTGGAGTAAGAGCTGTACTTGAGTCCGCAGGAGTACAGGATGTACTGACAAAATTACAGGGTTCATCAAATCCGCATAACGTTGTGAAAGCAACAATTAGAGCTTTATTATTATTGAACGATGCAAAGAAAGTCGCTGACAGAAGAGGAATTACAGTACAGGAATTATTTGCAAACTAATTACAAATAAGTATAATGTTAAAGATAACACAAACAAAGAGTATAATAGGAAGGCTTAAAAAACAGAAGCTGACAATTGAAGCTTTAGGATTAGGCAGACCAAATTATTTTACCTTAAAAAAAGACACACCGCAGATCAGAGGAATGATCAACGTGGTCAAGCATCTGGTAAAAGTAGAAGAAAATTATAAACAGTAATTCTGTTTCAGAAAACAAAGTTCTTAATAGTCCTTTGTCCTGATGATTAGGTCAAAGGAATTTTAATTAAATTCGAAAGTAAAAGAAAATTTTCAATGGACATTTTAAGTAATTTAAAATACGCTGAAGGCTCAAGAAAGAAAAGAAAAAGAGTCGGAAGAGGTCAGGGATCAGGACATGGCGGCACATCAACAAGAGGTCACAAGGGTCAGCGTTCCAGATCCGGAGCAAAGTTCAGAGCCTGGTTTGAAGGTGGTCAAATGCCACTTCAGAGAAGAGTTCCAAAGTTTGGATTTAAAAATATCAACAGAGTTGAATATTCTGTGATGAATTTAGATGATATTCAGAAGCTTATTGACGATAAAAAAATTCTTGAGACAACTATAGATAAAGAATATTTATTGAAAAATAAATTTTTAAAAGGAAAGAATAAGCCTTTAAAGATATTGGGTAACGGTGAAATAACAACTAAATTAGATATTACTGCTGATGCTTTCAGTAAAACTGCGATCGAAAAGATAGAAAAAGCAGGAGGAAAAGCAGTTAAATTATGAGTGGATTTTTTGAAAGTTTCAGAAATATATTTAAAATTGAAGAGCTCAGAAACAGGTTATTATTTACGCTTGCAATCCTTGTAGTAGTAAGGATCGGAGCTCATATAACCCTTCCGGGAATAGACGCTTCATTACTGGCAGAAGCTTCAAAAAATCAGGATTCTAATACATTATTCGGATTATATGATATGTTTGTCGGTGGTGCTTTCCAGAATGCAGCAATTTTTGCACTGGGAATTATGCCGTATATCAGTGCATCTATTATTATTCAGCTTCTTGGAGCTGTATTTCCTTATTTTCAAAAACTTCAGAAAGAAGGAGAAGACGGAAGAAAGAAGATCAATCAGCTTACCAGATTTGGAACTATACCTGTAGCAGCATTACAGGCTTGGGGTGTAAGTGTGCAGCTTGGATCAAGAACAGTTGGAGATCTCAGCGTTATCAGTCCGGAAATTTCAAGTGCGTTCTTTACTATATCAACAGTAATTTTATTAACAGGTGGTACGGTTTTTATGATGTGGCTTGGAGAGCAGATCACTGAACGCGGTATTGGAAACGGAATTTCGCTTATTATATTTATCGGAATTATTGATAAATTTCCGTACTCGGTATTTGATGAATATCAGATAGTTTCATCCGGTGCAAGAAATATTCTTGTTGAGATAATATTTATTATCGGATTCTTACTGATAATTGCCGGTGTAATTGCAGTTACAGTAGCTACAAGAAAAATTCCAGTACAGTATGCTAAAAGAGTAGTTGGAAGAAAAGTATTTGGTGGAGTCACACAGTATATTCCTATGAAAGTGAATTCTGCAGGTGTTATGCCGCTTATATTTGCTCAGTCTATAATGTTTGTTCCAAGTACAGTACTGTCATTTTTCCCGAACAGTGAATTTATGCAGGGAGTGGCAAAATATTTTGATTATACAAGTTGGTTCTATTCGTTAGTCTATGGGTTATTGATTGTCTTTTTTACATATTTTTATACAGCAATTGCATTTAATCCAAAAGATGTATCTGACAATATGAAAAAGCAAGGCGGATTTATACCGGGTGTCAGACCAGGTAAGCCTACTTCGGATTACATTGATAATATTCTTACAAAGATCACATTACCCGGTGCAATATTTTTAGCGATCATTGCTATCATTCCGACATTTTTGATGAAGCTTGGAGTCACAACAGGATTGTCACAGTTCTTCGGCGGTACAAGTTTGCTTATAATAGTTGGTGTTGCATTGGATACTTTACAACAGATTGAGTCACATTTATTGATGAGACATTATGACGGATTTATGAAATCAGGTAAGTTAAAATCAAGAAGGTAAGTTTCTTAAATGTCATTGATAAAGACTGAAAAGGAAATAGATCTGATAAGAGAAAGCAGTAAGATTGTAGCAGGTGTTTTTGAACATCTCAAAGATCATATAAAGGAAGGAATAACGACTGCGGAAATTGATAATTTAGTAGAAGATTTTATTTTATCAAAAGATGCTTTACCGGCATTCAAAGGATACAGAGTTGGTAAAAGAGTTTTTCCTGCAAGCAGTTGTATATCAGTAAACGATGAAGTAGTTCATGGAATACCCGGTAACAGAAAACTCGAATCAGGTGATGTTGTATCAGTAGATGTAGGAGTTAAGAAAAACGGATATTTTGGAGACAGCGCATATACATATAAAGTGGGTGAGACTTCAGCAAAGATAAACAAACTGTTGAAAATAACAGAAGAGTCATTATATAAAGGAATTGAGATGGCAATAGACGGAAATGAAGTAAATGATATTGCAGTAGCAATACAAAATTATGTGGAAGGTTCGGGATACGGAGTAGTAAGAGAGCTTGTAGGTCATGGGATCGGTAAAAATCTTCATGAAGAGCCATCAGTTCCGAATTTTTATTCACCAGGTTCAAAACAGAGATTATTTGAAGGTATGGTTTTGGCAATCGAGCCGATGGTAAATTATGGTACATATGGAGTAAAGCAGGACAAGGACGGCTGGACAATAAGAACACAGGACGGAGAACCGTCAGCTCATTTTGAGCATACAGTTCTTGTTAAAAAAGGAAAAGCAGAAATTTTAACAAAGTGTTAATAATTGAAATTATAAATGGCTAAGCAGGACGCAATAAAAGTGGACGGAATTATTTCAGAGATACTGCCAAACACCAATTTCAAAGTAAAATTGGAAAACGGCCACGAGATACTTGCACATATTTCAGGAAAGATGAGAATGAATTATATAAGGATATTACAGGGTGATAAAGTAACAGTTGAATTGTCGCCATATGATCTTACCAAAGGCAGGATCACTTATAGATACAAATAGATACAAATAGATACAAATAGATACAAATAAAATAAAATTTAATTAACTACATTTTATAGTCATGAAAGTACGAAGTTCAGTAAAGAAAATGTGTTCAAAGTGCAAAGTCATACGCAGAAAAGGTGTAGTGAGAGTAATTTGCACTAACCCGAAACACAAACAAAGACAGGGATAATTTTTTTAATAATTATAATTTTTCAGGAGTAATAGTTTGGCAAGAATAGCAGGAGTAGATCTTCCAAAGAACAAGAGAGTGGTAATAGGATTAACGTCTATATTTGGAATAGGCAAAGCCACTGCTCAGAAAATTCTGGCAAAAACCGGAATTGATGAAGACAGAAAAGTATCAGCACTTTCTGATGATGAAGTAAATCAGATCAGAGCAGAGATTGGTACTGAGACGAAAGTCGAAGGTTCATTAAAGTCAGAGATCGCGATGAACATAAAGAGACTGACGGAGATCGGATCATACAGAGGCAGAAGGCACAGAAGAGGATTACCGGTCAGAGGCCAGAGGACGAAGACAAATGCCAGGACGAGAAAAGGAAAGAGAAAAACTGTTGCAGGTAAGAAAAAAGCAGCAGCTAAGAAGTAAGAATTAATCACTGCATTTAACTTTTAAAAAGATTTATAAAAGTAATACAAAATAAATAGACTAAATTGGCAAAGAATTTTAAAAAGACCAAGAAAAAAGCAAATGTAGAAGCAAACGGTGTAGCTCATATTAAAGCTACATTTAACAATGTAATTGTTACATTGACCGATCTTTATGGAAATACTGTATCGTGGGCTTCTTCAGGAAAAATGGGTTTCAAAGGCTCAAAGAAAAATACACCGTTTGCAGCACAGCTTACAGCAGAAAGTGCAGCTAAGGGTGCAATGGATCTTGGAATGAAAAAAGTAGAAGTACTTATAAAAGGAGTCGGATCCGGCAGAGATGCTGCGGTCAGGTCACTTAATACTGCAGGTCTGGAAGTTACATCTATAAAGGATATAACACCTTTGCCGCATAACGGATGCAGACCTCCTAAAAAGAGAAGAATGTAATAAATTTAGAAACAGAATTTAATATTTTAATAAAGAAAAATAATATAAATGGCAAGATATACAGGCGCTAATTGTAAACTGTGTCGCAGAGAAAAGCAAAAATTATTCCTAAAAGGAACAAAATGTTTTTCAGATAAATGTCCTATCGAGAGTAGAAATTATCCTCCCGGTCAGCATGGAAATTCAAGGCGAACAAGAATGACAGACTATGCAGTACAGCTGCGTGAAAAGCAAAAAGTCAGAAAGACTTACGGAGTACTTGAAAATCAATTCAGAAGATATTTTGAGGCTGCAAATAAGAAAACCGGTGTAACCGGTGATAATCTTGTTAAACTTCTTGAAAGAAGACTTGACAATACTGTTTACAGATTAGGACTTGCTCCTTCAAGAAAATCTGCCAGACAATTAATCCTGCACAGACATTTTACAATAAACGGAAAAGTTGTAAACATACCGTCGTTTCTTTTGAAATCAGGTGATTTGATACAGGTAAGAGAAAAAAGTAAAAAACTTGATATTATTCATGATTCAATGAAAAGAGTAAAAGATAATATGCTGCCTTCCTGGCTTAATCTTGACAAAGCAAATTTACAGGGAGTATTCATGAAAGAGCCTGAAAGATCAGACGTACAGTTTATTGGAAATGAGCAGCTAATTGTAGAGCTGTATTCAAAATAATTTTTTTAACAAAATAAATAAGAGTATATAATGAAAATTAATAATTTTCAAATGCCGGAATCAATTATCAAAGAAGAGTCAACTTATACTGATACTTTCGGAAGGTTTGTAATGCAGCCTCTTGAAAGAGGATACGGAGTTACATTGGGTAATTCACTGAGAAGAATATTGATCTCTTCTCTGCCCGGTTCAGCAATTATAGCAATAAGAGTAAACGATGCGCCGCACGAATTTACGACTTTAAAAGGAGTGGTAGAAGATCTTTCTGAAATAATTCTGAATCTAAAAGAAGTAAGATTTAAAGATATTACTAATAAATCTTCAAAAATCGAATTTAACTTAAAAGGTCAGCAGATATTTACAGCTCAGAATATTCAGGATAGTACTGCAGATTTTGAAGTGTTAAATCCTGAAAAGCATATTGCTACATTGAATAAAGATGCAAATCTGAACATAGAAATCAGAATGGGATCCGGATTCGGTTATGTACCTTCAGATGATAATAAGCAGGCAAATCTTCCACTGGAATTTATTTATGTGGATTCAATTTTTTCACCTGTTGTAAAGGCAAATTATGTAATGGAAAATACGAGAGTTGGAAAGAGAACAGATTATGAAAAACTTACACTTGAGATAACTACTGACGGTTCGATCAATCCTGAAGATGCATTGGTAAATTCTGCCAGATTAATGCAGGAGCATATTGACATGTTCCTGAATCTGAACCCTGAAAATGTGAAAAAGATGGAAGAGCCGGTCAGAACAGAAAAAGATGAAGAGCATGAAATGATCAAAAAAATACTTTTAATGCCTGTAGATGAGTTAGATCTTTCAGTCAGATCACAAAATTGTTTGAGATCTGCGAATATTAAAACGATTTCAGATCTTGTAAGTAAGAATGAAGGTGAAATGCTTCATTTCAGAAACTTTGGAAGAAAATCACTTGCAGAACTTGGAGAGCTGATCGAGAATTTCGGTTTGACATTTGGAATGGATGTTGATAAATACCTTAAAGAAGAAACACCTGTATAATAAATAATTTAAAATAAAGATAATTTAGATATATATGGTACACAGAAGAAAAGGCAGAAAGTTTAACAGGACAGCCAGTCACAGAAGAGCGCTTCTTGCAAATTTATCCATTGCTCTTATTTTAAATAAAAGGATAAAGACAACAGAAGCTAAAGCAAAAGAGCTCAGAAGATTTATAGAGCCTTTGGTCACAAAAGCAAAAAGAGCTCTATCATTTCAGGATACTGCTCCTGAAAAAGGTATCCATTTAAGAAGAGTCGCCAGAAAATTTCTCAATAATAAAGAAGCATTAATAATTCTTTTTGATGAGATTGGAGCAAAAGTAGGTGACAGACCAGGTGGATTTACAAGAGTATTAAAAACAGGCAACAGATACGGAGACGGAGCAAGAACTGCGATCATTGAGTTTGTTGATTATAACTATATAAAAGAGAGAGAAGCAAAAACTGAAACAACAGAAACCGCTGATACAAATAATGATAAAAAATCAAAATCAGATTCAAAGAAAAAAGATACGAAGACTGTAAAAGCAAAAGAAGTAAAGACTGAAACTCAAAGTAAAAAGAAAACTGTAACTAAGCAAGCAAAAGAATCTAAATCCGCAGATGTTAAGGCGAAAGATGAAAGTGATAAAGATACAGATGTGATCAATGAAGTAAAGTAAACTATTGAGGAAAAAGTTGAAAAAGTAAAAGATACCGATGAATCAGGAAACAAAGATAAAGATGTAAAATCTGAATCAAACAAAAACAAAGAAGATAACTGATAGATTTTATTTTTATCCTTAACTGATTCATAATTTATTTAAAACAAATTATCGGTTAAGGATTTTTTATTTGAATTTTAAGCAGAAGTCATGAAAATTTTATCAGCAGAATTTATAAAAAGCATTTTTGATCTGAGAGCATTACCAAACTCAGTATTGTCAGAGTTTGTATTTGTTGGAAGATCGAACGTTGGAAAGTCATCTTTAATAAATATAATTTGCAACAAGAAAAAGCTTGCTAAAATAGGTTCAGTACCGGGTAAAACCAGACAGTTAAATTATTTTTTGATAAATGAAAAATTTTATCTTGTAGATCTTCCCGGATATGGGTATGCAAAAGTACCTGAGCAGATCAGAGCCGGCTGGAGAAAATTGGTTGAAGATTATATAAGTGAAAGACAAAACGTAAGACTTGTATTTGTATTAATAGATTCCAGACATGAACCTACTTATCTTGATGAATTAATGGTGAGCTGGCTGGAATATTATGAAATTCCGTTTGCAGTAATTTTAACCAAATCTGACAAAATATCACCAAACAAAATGCAGAAGCAAATCTACAGATCTTCAAAGATCGTAAACAATGAAGATCTCTGCATTGATTATATCCCTTTCTCCACTATAACCGGTGAAGGAAAAAACGAAGTTATAAAACTTATAGAAGATTATCTTGACGCTTAAATTTATACAGTAAATATTCATGATAACATTGTGAATTAAAAATTATTTAAGATAAAAATTGTATAAAGTATTAATAGCAGATGATGTTGACCCTTCAGGAATAGAAAAGCTCTCCGGTAAAAAATTTAATATTGTATATAAACCTGGAATATCTGATAATGAAATATTTTCAGAGTATTCCGATTTTGATATTCTTGTTATAAGAAGTGTCAGAAATATTGACAATGAGTTCCTTAATAAGGTTAATTTTAAATTAATTGCAACCTGCTCCAAAGGCACAGATCATATTGATCTGAAATATGCTGCATTTAAAAAAGTTAAGGTTATCAATGCTGAAGAAGGAAATACTATATCGGCTGCTGAGCATACACTTGCACTTATTTTAAATATATATAAAGGAGTTTTAATTTCTGATAGTCTGGTCAGGAAAAACATATTCACGGAAACCGGATACCGAAGAAATGAACTAATAGGTAAAACAATTGGAATAATCGGATTTGGAAAAGTAGGCAGTCATGTAGGAAAACTATGTAAAGCATTCGGAATGAAAGTCGTTGTAAATGATATTGACAATAAGTTAAAAATTAGATATAAGAATTTTAACTTCACAGATTTAAAAACAATATTAAAATACTCTGATATAGTTTCTGTTCACATTCCGATGAGTAAAAAAAATCATAATTTCATTTCTGAAAGTAAATTAAATTTATTAAAAAAAGATTGTGTGCTGATTAATACTTCAAGAGGTGGCGTAATAGATGAAGATCATTTGTTGGATATGCTGAGAAATAAAAAAATCAGATCTGCAGGATTAGATGTTTTCAGGAATGAACCCAATATTAATAAGGGTTTCGCAGGTCTTGACAATGTACTTTTAACAAATCATATTGCAGGTAAAACTGTCGAAAGCAAACAAAGAATATCGGAATTTATATTTAATAAGATCAATAAATATAAATTATAATATATGCTTGACTATTCACTTCATAAAATATATTTTTGTAAAAAAAAGATATCAAAGAAACTTTGTTACGAAAATCTATATTGACAAGTTACAACATTAGTAGTATATTTAATCTAAACTTAACACCAACCCTTAAATATTCAAAGACACAGATTTAATAAAAATTTTATAATTACTTAATATTAATTAAAACCAAAAGGAGAAAAACATGTTACAGAAATTACTTACTCTTTCAATCCTTGTTTTGTTCATTTCAGTTGGAATGGTACAATCAAGGGATGACAGAACCGAAAGGACTCATAAAGTTACGGACGGATCTGAAATTTATCAGAATGACGGCAGTTTCCAGCCGAATTTTGTTTCTACATATTATCCACCGGTTCACGGAGCATCATTAACATACACCTTTCAGCCGACTGGTGTTTTTACAGTTTATGATCTTCAGTCAAACGGAGTGCCAAATGAAATCTGGCAGGATCCATTAACACCTTTAAACGTTCATGCAACATTTATGTATTCAACAGTTCCAGGATTTGCTACAAGATCATGTGCTTACATGTTCAGTAATGACGGTGGTTCAACATGGACATTTTTAGGTGACGTTCCTTCTTCAGGAAGAAGCGGTTTCCCATCAATTTCAGGTTATACAAATGGTGCAGCAGTTATTGCCAATCACAATGATAATGGCGGAACAACAACCAGAACAAAGATCAATTATGATGCAGGTCCTGGTTTTGGTGTATTTACACAATTAGATCCGGGTGATTCTCCTGGTGGACAAGCAATTTGGCCAAGAGTGGTTGGTATCGAATCTGATAAAACTGCTTTCGCTTCAGCAATAAACGGTCAGATACTGTCTTATACAAATTCTTCTAATAACGGTACATTCAGCGGATGGGTTGAGTATAACGGTGATCAGGCAGAAACTTATTCATTATCAGTAGCTCCTAACGGAACTGTAGGACATGCATATATCGGAGCCGGTAACGGTACAGACGATAATGATGTATTCTACAGATTCTCAACTGATAACGGAGTTACTTGGAGTACTTCACAAAGAATTTGGGACTGGAATATTGCAACAGATTCATTAGGTTGCTTAAGAGGTGTGAGTATGTCATTCGGTACTAACAACGAACCATATGTAGCATTCAATATCTCTACCTTAACTGAAACAGGATTTTTCCCAGGGTTGCCATCTTCAATCAGACTTTGGTCACCTGCTGTAAACGGTGGAGTACCTGTAATAATGGCTGATCAGTCAACAGTTCCATTCTTCCCAAATCAGGGAGCAACTACAGATGCATTCTTACCACTTTGCAGACCTTCTATCGGAAGATCATCTGTTGGCGGAGGATTATTCTGCGCTTATAACGCAACCACCGGAGAATACGGAACAGATACCAGTGCATATTACGCTGTTTGGTTCTCATATTCCGGCGATTTCGGTAATACATGGTCAACGCCTGAAAGAGTAACACCTGCTACACCATTAAGAGACTGGAGATTTGTAAGTGTATCTCAGGTAAACAATACATCAGGTAACTCAACACTGGTGCAAATGCTTGTTCAAAGTGATTCGCTTGCAGGAACACACGTAAACGGTTCACCTATTGGTCAGGGAGAAGCAGTTGGAATTAAAACAGAGGTTATAGTTGGAATCAACAATATTTCCAGCACAGTACCGGGAGATTACAGTTTAGCACAAAACTTCCCAAATCCTTTCAATCCGACAACAAGCATCAGATTTGATATTAAGAATACATCTAATATCACTTTGAAAGTATATAATGCTAACGGACAGGAAGTTGCAACATTAGTGAATAACGAAGTTGTAACACCGGGAACTAAAGAAGTATCATTTAACGGAAATAATCTGAGCAGTGGTATTTACTTCTATACCTTATTTGCCGGAGACTTTAAAGAAACAAAGAAAATGATGTTGATTAAATAAGATTTTATTGTTTAATCATAAATAAATATTACAACCCTCTTAAAATACAAGCAATTGTATTTTTTGAGGGTTTTTTTAAAAATAAGATAAATGAACAAAACAATTATTAATTTAAATTTTTTCTAAAAGGGGGAAAAATGACTAACACATTTAAAATTACTCTTTCCCTCCTGTTTGTACTTTGTTTGACTTTCAGTAATAATTATGCTTTAGACAAGCAAGGAACAACCGGGAAAATCGCCGGTAAAGTTACAGACGCTAAAGATAAAAGCCCATTAATCGGAGCAACAATTAAGGTAGATGGTACTAATCTCGGAGCGATCACAGACGAAAGCGGTGAATTTACAATCCTCAATGTTGATGTCGGTGAATATTCAGTAACTGCATCATATATAGGGTACGATCCAGTTACAGTTCCCGGTGTTAGAATATCTGCAGACTTAACTTCAAGAGTGGATTTTTCATTAAATCTTCAGGGTGGAGCAATAGTCACAGATGAAATTGTAATAACAGGAAAAAGAAATGCAATTTCACCAGATCAAAGCGGTAAGATCATTGGTCAGGAATTTATTGACAACAGTGGTTTGAGAGGAATTGAAAATATTGCCTCTACAACAGCCGGTGTCGTTCAGGATGAAAGAGGAACAGCTATCAATATAAGAGGTGGTAGAAACAATGAAACTGCTGTTATTGTTGATGGTGTTCTTACAACAAACCCTCTGGACGGAACATCAAATTCTTATGTTTCCAATAACGTACTTGAAGAGATGTCTGTTTTAACAGGCGGATTCAGTGCGGAATATGGTAACGTATTATCTGGTGTTATCAACGTAACTACCAAAGGTGGAACTGACAAATTTTCAGGAACCATTGAAGGTATTACCGACCAGATATTATCAGGTGATGCTTCTCAGGGTTACAATGTATACAACGCAGCATTAGGCGGACCGTTAATTCCTACAAAAGAATTATCCAGAGCAATTAATTTCTTTGCAGGATATGAAAGTGATTTTTCGCTTGTTTATAATCCAAGTTGGGTAGCTGACCAGTTAAATTTTGGAAATAATGTAATTCCAGAATATACTTTAAACAGATGGTCTTTTAATGGTAAATTAAATGTCGATCTTCAGGAATTTGACAAAGATCTTCCAATCCAGTTAAAATTCGGAACCGGATTATCCAGTGTCGACAGAAGAGGGTTTATTCAGTCATATATGTTGTTTAATTCTGTAAGAAATCCACTTATCACAGAAGATAACAGTCAGTATTACGGTAAGATAAATCATCAGATTAATTCCAAATTATTTTATGAGCTTCAGTTTAACTATTTTGAGGCTGAAGGAACAGAAGGTGATCAGCAATTTGGAACAGAATGGTATAATTATGGTAATCCTTCAGCAGTTCCTGGCTTAACAACACCAGGCGGTTCGGTTGGATTTGATGAATATGGTATTTTTGCAAAATTTAACAGAGTAAGAAATTATTACGAAGCAAGTAAGATCTCTTACTGGGGATTAAATTTGAATCTAACCACACAGGTCAAAAACAATGAAATTAAATTTGGTGGTGATTACAAATACAATACTTTGAGATACATGGACGTTCGTCCAAATGGTTTATACAATTTCAGAAATTCCACAGAAGCTCAGCAGTTATCAGCTTTTTATGGAGGAACCGGACTTGCTAATACTTATGGATACGGCGGAGTATTTAATCCTGCCACCAACCAGTTAGAATTTGGTGAAATCAATGAAGGTTTTGATGATGCAAAACATCCTATCATTGCAGCTCTATATATTCAGGATAAAATAGAATTTAAGGATTTTACATTGAATGCAGGTATAAGATGGGATTATCTTGATGCAAATTCATGGAGAGTAAATGACCTGGCAAATATTGCAGGTGATAACGGTGCATTAGGACCTGAAGATTTCAACGAAGACAGTGATCCGGCATCTCAATTCAGTCCAAGACTGGGAATGTCATTTCCAGTTACAAATAATTCAGTATTTCATGCTCAATATGGTACATTTATTCAGCTTCCACAGTTAGAATATCTATATAATGGCAGAAGAAATTTGGAATACTGGGTAAACAGTGCAGGATTCTCCGGTTCTTTTGGAAATCCAAATCTTGGACCTGAAAAGACAACTTCTTATGAAATTGGTATAAAGCAACAAGTCGGTGATAGATTAGCTGTTGATATCACTGCTTATTATAAAGAAACTGAAGATCTTATCGGTATTAAAAAATTTCCTCAGCTTCCAAATCAGATCCAGGTTTATGCAAATCAGGATTATGGAACTTTGAGAGGTCTTGATTTTACTATTGATTTGAGAAGAACTGAAAGACTATCGTTAAATATTGCATTAGGAATTTCTTATGCATCAGGTACAGGATCTGATCCTCTATCTGCTTCTACAGCTGCATGGTTAGGTGAAAGACAACCAAAACTTACATCTCCGCTTGATTATGATCAAAGATGGACAGGAGTATTTAATGCTGACTACAGATTCGGAAGAAATGATGTACCAAAGGGATTCTGGGGTGATGTATTATCACAATTTGGTTTAAACATGTTATATTCATTTAACAGCGGAAGACCTTATTCTGCAAAATCAAATGATCAAGATCCGTTTGCTGCAACCGGAGCCGGAGCATCACTTATTTCACCAATCAATGGCGTATATGGTCCATGGAATAATAGTTTAGACATGAAGATAGATAAAACATTTTCATTCCTGAATAATTCACTGGATTTAAATGCATATGTTTACATAATCAATGTATTTGATTCTGAATTAGTAAACGATGTATGGGACAGCAGTGGTCAGCCTGGATCTACAGGATATTTGAATTCAGAAGCAGGTAAAAATACAATTCTTTCGTTCAATAATCCAAACGGAGCTGTACCAACAACTTCTGAAGAATATGTTAACAGATATACTCTAAGATCAAAGGATGTTGCAAATTACGGACCTCCAAGACAATACAGATTTGGACTAAAATTAATTTTCTAAACAAAAATTTTATCGGGTATCAGGTTATCCTGATACCCTTTATTAAATGCTTTTTTATTGTTTTTGTTTAATAAAATTTTTAAAAATATAAATAGAAACTACAATGATTAAAAAAATATTAATTTTCCTAATACCGATCGTCCTTGTGTTTGCCTACGGTTTTAAACCTAAGGATAAACCGACCAGGACGGAGTCAGGAAACAACGGCAATATCCAAAACAGGATATTGTCGAATCCGAATCAGGTAGCAGCAGTGGATTCCAAAAAGCTTGAAGCTAATCAGATCAGCACCTGGTTCAGAACAAACGGTTCTTTTAACAGAGATCCATCAACCGGTAATGCAGGATTTGAATGGCCGAAAGGTCAGTCAAAATTTGCCAGATATGCTTCAGGAATCTGGATCGGTGCAGTAGTAGGCGGTGATACATTATTGTGTATCGCTGAATTTGATTATGAATATCTGCCGGGTTATGTAGATGACAACGGCAACCCGCAGGGTAAAGATGATCCAAATTACAGGATATATGACATTTCCTCAACGGATACATCAGATTACGGAGCCTGGAGATCTATAGCATCACAACAGGGTGCTTATCTTGACAGCTTAGGCAATCCACTTCTGCTGGGAAGTCAGACA
>Ga0209477_1000576_pt1 | contig 22900 bp, 21 predicted proteins | sample KloWWTupernatant_FD_187180 | JGI IMG/M metagenome (GOLD analysis project Ga0209477, IMG submission 187180) | Active sludge microbial communities from Klosterneuburg, Austria, studying microevolution and ecology of nitrifiers - Klosterneuburg... | ecosystem: Engineered > WWTP > Aerobic digester >... | reverse complement strand
GACGTTCTTTTTTATTGCCCGGGTGGCGAAATTGGTAGACGCAAGGGACTTAAAATCCCTCGGGGCTTAAACCCCGTGCCGGTTCAAGTCCGGCCCCGGGCACCAACTTAAGATTTCATGATATCCTAAATAATTCTAAAACTCCTTACATGGTTATCGGCTACTGTTTGAACATTAGCAAGTGCGCAATTATTCGCGGATTCCAAAAATATAAATGATGCATCTATTCTGAACTCAGTAAAAACAAAAAATTACGGAAGGGATTAACCTGCCAACTGCCAATGCCCCAAATAGGATTTAGAGTGTCTAATTTTAAAATAGCTCTCTTTATGAGAGCTATTTTTTTTTAACAGGACAAGTAATTCATGTTTGAGATATCAATATCGTGAAAGGTAAACATGAAGTTAAAGATTTGGATTATGTGATTTTTCTCTGGAAAACTTTTAGGGATCCATAGAAAAAGAGCTCATGAATTAGGGCGTGTATTCTTGTTTATTTAATAAGGGTCATTTTAAAAAAATACTTGTACTTTAAGGAAATGTTTGGTTTAATTATTCGATTGCACAAATGAAGGGATTACGCATGCAGGAAAGAAAGATACTAATTACAGGTTCCAAAGGATTGATTGGTCATGCGCTAAAAAGTCAGTTGAAAACCTGCGGCTTTAATGTTATAGAAGTTGATCTGCGTTACCCAAAAAATCATCACAAACATGGCGATATTCGGGATTTAAAACAATTAGAAAAATTATCTGATGATTGTCATGGTATTGTTCATTTAGCAGGGGTGTCCCGCGTCATCTCTGGCGAAAAAAATCCCGAGCTTTGCTGGGATACGAATGTTAACGGTACACAGGCAGTGCTAGAAGCAGCTCTAAAATCTACTCGACGACCTTGGGTTATTTATGCGAGCAGCAGGGAAGTCTATGGGCAACAAACGGTATTGCCGGTTGATGAGCGTGCACCCTTATTACCTGTCAATATTTATGCAAAGTCTAAAATCGCTGCAGAAAGTGCAGTATTAGAATATAGAGCTAAAGGCTTGCAAACGGTTATTCTTCGTTTTTCTAACGTATATGGTAGCCTTAATGATTATATTGATCGTGTGATCCCAGCCTTTTGCAGAGCAGCGGCATTGGGTGAAACGATTCGTATTGATGGAGGCCATAATGTATTTGATTTTACCTATATTGAGGATGTGATTGATGGAATCATAAAAGTGATAAGTCGATTAGAACAAGGAAATTGTGATTTGCCTGCCATTCATTTCACAACGGGTAAAGGTACGACTTTGCTGGAAGCAGCCACTATTGCAAAAAAATTAAGTAACTTTAATATCCATTTTCAAGAAATGCCTTCACGTACATTTGATGTGGCAACCTTTTACGGCGATCCACGTTTGGCATTAGATCTCTTGGGCTGGAAAGCAACAGTGATGATTGAAGAAGGTATCAGGCGGTTAGTTAGATTGTTTGAATCACAATCTATTTACGCTAGCAAAAGTTGTGTTTGATATAGAATGAAAATATTGAAAGTCATTCATGGTTATCCTCCGCTTTACAACGCGGGATCAGAAGTTTATAGTCAAATGCTCTGTCATGGCTTATCTAAAAATCATGAAGTGCACGTTTTTACACGTGAAGAAAACCCATTTGTGAAGGATTTTTCGCTTAGAGAAACGTTTGATGTTCTTATGCCTAATATCAAGATTCATATTGTTAATATTCCGCTTGAAAAATATCGCTACCAGTATCGACATGCTGAAATAGACAAAATTTTTGCCGACTTATTGCTAAAAATTAAACCGAATATTGTTCATATTGGCCATCTTAACCATCTGTCGACTTCTATGGTATGGGAAGCAGAAAAACAAAAAATACCGTTAATATATACCTTGCACGATTATTGGTTGATGTGCCCTAGAGGTCAATTTATTCAGCGAAATCCGCCACAGAATGATGAATTATGGGCATTATGTGAGAGTCAAGAGAATAGAAAGTGTGCAGTAAATTGTTATTCAGGCTACTTTTCGGGGGCTGAGGGAGAAATCAATACCGATCTAAAGTATTGGACGGATTGGGTGGATCGTCGAATGACGCATATTCGTGACATTCTAAAAAATATAAGCTGCTTTATTGCGCCTTCAAAATATCTGTATCAACGTTACGTGCAAGAGTTTGGATTGCCCATGGAAAAAGTTCTTTACTTAGACTATGGGTTTGATTTAAAACGGTTACAAAATCGAAAACGTCTCTTAGGAGAGCCTTTTACTTTTGGTTATATTGGTACCCACATACCGGCTAAAGGGATCCAGCATTTAATTTCAGCTTTTGGTTTATTAAAAGGCCGTTGTCAACTACGTATTTGGGGTCGACCGCGCTCGCAGAATACAGAGGCGTTACGTTCTCTTGTAGCAAGCTTGCCTGTAGAAATTCAAAACGCCGTTTATTGGTTGTCTGAATATCGTAATGAACATATTATAACGGATGTTTTTAATTTAACAGATTGTATTGTTGTTCCCTCTATTTGGGTAGAAAACTCGCCTTTAGTTATCCATGAGGCCTTACAAGCCACAGTGCCAGTGATAACTGCAAATGTCGGTGGAATGGCTGAATATATTCAGCATGAAAAAAATGGTCTATTGTTTGAACATCGTAATGTTAATAGTCTTGCAATACAAATGCAGCGGTTGCTTGATAATCCCGATGAGGCACGCAGATTAGGCGCTGTCGGTTATCTGCAATCAGATGATGCTAATATCCCAGATTTAGATTCACATATTAATGCTATAGAAAATATTTATCGCAAATTCGCATAAGGAGAATGTTTATGGAAAAGCGGTCTGGTCCCTGGCGTATCACATTTGATACCAATCCCGATGATTGTAATTTAAGCTGTATTATGTGTGAAGATCATTCTCCTTATAGTACGACAAGAGTCGATCGCATAGCAGCGGGGATCCCTAGGCGCCGGATGAGTATTGATTTAATTAAGAAAATATTAGCGGAATCACAAGGAACGTCTGTGCGAGAAATTATACCTTCCACAATGGGCGAACCTTTGTTGTATAAAGATTTTGAAGAAATTATCGCACTATGTCATCAATATCATATTAAATTAAATTTAACAACCAACGGAACTTTTCCTAAAAAAGGTGTTGATGCTTGGGCAAAATTGATTGTGCCAGTGACTTCAGATGTAAAAATTTCTTGGAATGGTGCGACTAAAGAAACACAAGAAAAGATCATGCTAGGAACAAACTGGGATAAAGTGCTTGATAATTTACAAAAATTTATTGTCGTTCGCAATGAATATGCGCTTTCAAATGGTCATTATTGTCAAGTGACATTACAGCTTACTTTTCTTGAAACGAATATTCATGAACTGGCGGATATTGTACAACTCGGTATAAATTTAGGCGTTGATCGTATTAAGGGGCATCACTTATGGGCACATTTTGATGAAATTAAGACATTATCAATGCGCCGAAATCAAGAGAGCATTGTGCGTTGGAATCAAGCGGTTATTAAGGCACAGTCCGTAGCAGAGACAGAGCAATTGCCCAATGGAAAATTTATTAAATTAGAAAATATCTATTTATTAGATGAACATGCCGTTCAAGATTTAACACCTGGAGGGGAATGTCCTTTTTTAGGTAAAGAAGCGTGGATTGCAGCCGACGGTCGATTTAGTCCTTGTTGTGCGCCTGATAAAGAACGGCGTAAATTGGGCGATTTTGGAAATTTGAAGAATAAAACGCTGAGTGACATTTGGAACAGTCAAGAATATCAGGCACTTTGCAAAAATTATATGCAACATGAAGTTTGTCAGGGCTGCAATATGCGAAAATCTCTGAGCGTGATAAATGATGCTCTCTCAAAGCTGCAGGATGTGACAGCATCGTGAGTGAAATCATTTGGAAAGACATTATTGTGTCACCGTGCGAGACATTTCATTTATTAAATGAAAAGCCTTTGTATAGCCAACGATATACTCATGTTATGAAATTTCATGAGCCGGGATTAGCACCTGTCAAAAGTGAAGTGCATGCTTTTCATATTGATGTTGAGGGCCGGCCTGCTTATTTCAATCGATATATTGAAACATTTGGTTTTTATGAGGGGCTTGCGGCAGTTATAAATGAAGAAGGTTGGTTTCATGTTAACACAGAGGGTACACCTATCTATTTGGAACGTTACGGTTGGTGTGGAAATTTTCAAGAGCATAATTGTCCCGTAAAAGATAAAATTACAGATCTTTATTTTCATATTAATCGTGATGGTCAAAAAATCTATCAAAAACAGTACCGTTATGTTGGTGATTTCAAAGATGGCAGTGCGGTTGTTTGTAATGAGTTAGGTCTACATACCCATATTGATCCCCAAGGTAATCCTCTTCACAATTGCTGGTTTAGAGATTTGGATGTTTATCATAAGGGGTATGCAAGAGCACAAGATGAACAAGGTTGGTTTCATATTAATAAGCAGGGTATTCCTATTTATAAATCGCGTTATCAACAGGTTGAACCCTTTTATAATGGTCTAGCTCGTGTAAAAACCTTCGAAGGTGATTTGGTCATCATTAATACAGCCGATGATACTATGGCACAATTAAGTTCCCCACCCGCGTCTTGTTTACCCATAGAACACTTCATCTGATGCAAAATATAGCGCTTATACCTCAGGATTGCCCTGTTATTGGTTTAATGAGGCATGCCGAACGTGAAAAAATCCCTAAGGGAAAATTAGGTAATGAACTGCATATTACACAGCAGGGGATAGATGATACGATAAAGTTACATTCTTACTTAAAAAATAGACTGATTGAAATTTACGCTAGTCCTGTATTACGATGTATTGAAACAGCAGAGCTTTTAAAATGTACTGCAAAGTATGCCGTTGTTAAACAAAATAGAATGCTGGGAGATCCCGGGGTCTTTGTGGAAAACCCCGAAATAGCGTCTCCGTTTTTTCTGAAGTATGAAGCTATTGAAGTTGTTGCTAGACTGCTTAATAAAAAATCAGTAATGCCTGGGTTTTGTTTGTCCGTTGAGGAAGCTTTTAAAAAGCTATTGAATCATTTATTTTCTCTTGCAAATGAGACAGGTATTTATCTTTTTATCACGCATGATTCTATATTAGGCGCTGTAAATGGTATTTTATTTCCCAATAATGCATTAGTTGACGTATGGCCTGATTTTTTAGAAACTTTATTTTTATATAAAAAAAGTGGGTTAGTGTATGCTGTTTTTCGTGGACAGAAAACGGTAGAGGGAAAACCTGCTTATGTTTATGAATAGCAAAAAAAACGAGGTGTCAGTTGAATAATCTTATGCATGAATTATCGGGAGATTTGGTTGGTTTCTGGAAAACACAAACCATTTATGCGGCTATTGAGTTAGGTGTTATTGATGAGCTGCCGGGCACTCTGCAAAACATTGCAACCGCTACGCAGATAAATAAAAAAAATTGTTTGCGTTTATTGAGAGGTCTGTGGGAACTTAATATCGTGACTGTTTTACCAAATAAGCATTGGGCATTAACACCTAAAGGAGAGCTATTAAAGCCAACAGCTAGCAGCAGTATGGCGGCGGCTGCCGAAGTCTGGGCAAATTCACATTATATTCAGTGGCAAAATCTGGCGAGTTCGCTACGGAGCGATTATCTCCCTCAAACAAGCTATTTTACCGAACTTTCTCAAGATAAAACTTTGTTGAATACCTATCAAAGCGCTTTGAGTGGTTATGCCTTAAATGATTATAAACCTGTTTTGGCATTAGAATTTTGGCAGAATCACAGATGTATTTTAGATGTGGGTGGCGGAAATGGTATTTTATTATCACTGTTGTTGAAAGAATACCAAAATTTGAAGGGGATATTATTAGAATTACCTGAGGTTGTTGCGCAAATATCAAAAGAAAAAGAATTACTTGAGCGGATTCAATATAAAGGAGGAGATTTTTTTAAACCCTGGAATGTTATGGCTGATGCCATTATTTTAAGTAGGGTTTTGCATGATTGGCCAGATGATTTAGCCGTAAAATTGCTGAATCAAGCTAGATATGCCTTGTTGCCAGGTGGAAAGATTTATGTTTTAGAGATGATATTAGAAAAAGACGCTCCTAAAGGGGGATTATTAGATCTTAATATGTTTGTAATGACAGGTGGATGTGAACGAACACTCGAAGATTGGCAAAGATTATTAGGAGAAGCCAATTTGAGTCTTTCTAAAGTAACCGAAGTGTCTCCTATCGTATCTGTGCTTATTGTTGAAAAAATTGCATGAATAAAAAAAAAGCCAGCCGACCTACGTTGAAAGCATGAGTTGACAACTGGAGATTTTTTCATACTCTTTAAAGAGATGCTCTAAAAATTTTGGAGCTTTAAGGAGTTTTTTTGAAACGAATACCTAAAATCAATACTATTCTATTACATAGTTTATGCTTGATGTTCATAGCAGCTGAGGTTCAAGCTATAGCACTTCAGGAGACCCAAAGCGACAGAGCTGAAGAACACATATTACCTTCAATACCGTATCTTCAGGTTGATGGAAACTTGCGGACTTATTTTTTTCAACGTGACTATACAAAACCTAGCTTGGCGGATCAAAAGGCCTTTTCTTTTGGAGGTAAGCTTAATGCGCTAACGGAAGATTGTTTTTATGGTTTTCGTCTGGGTGCGACAGCCTATACAGCACAGTCTCTTGGGCTTAACTCTCATAATCCAAACAAAGTAGACATGACGTTGTCGAGTAAACCGGTGACCACTTTGGGACAAGCTTTTTTGCAATATGAAAATAGTTATTTTCTAACACGAATGGGTAATCAGCTGATGAGTAGTCCCTGGTTGAATGCGGCGGACTCACGAATGATCCCTGTAACTTATCAGGGATTTTATGCAAAAATATCACCCATGACAGATTTTGATTTAACGGCAATGCGACTGGTTCGTTTTAAAAGCCGAATCAAAGGCGGCTTTTCGAAAACCAATCTTTATAGTCCAGTCAACCAGGCTGCACCTATAAACGCGCTAGGTAATCAAAAGGTTATGGGTACGCTTGCTTTAGGCGCACAATACAAATATTGTGATTTTAAAGCGCAAGTGTGGGGCTATCAATTTTATGATATTGCAAAGCTTTATTACGGCGACCTTCATTATACAATGGATACAGATACTTTAGTACGACCGATAGCAGGGGTTCAGGTAGGTCGCGAACGTAATGATTCAAATTCTGTTTTTAATGCAGCACGTGTTGCGAGAAAGAATTCTGATGTCTATGGCGCATTAGTGGGCGCTGAGATTGTGGATGGCAGTGTGACTATTGGTTATAACAATATTCCCAAGCATACGGGTTCATTTGGAAATGGAAATATAGTGTCCCCTTATACAGCCGGTTATGCTGCCGATCCACTTTATACAACCTCTATGATAGCGGGACTTATAGATAAATCAGCAGGCTCAGCAACAAAAGGAACCATACAATACAATTTTTTTGAAAAACAGCTTCATTTATTAGTGAGTTATGCTAGATATAATACAAGTCCATTTACACCTAACACATCCGAAGCAAATTTTGACCTGACTTATAAACCGAATGAACAATGTAAAAATCTTTCACTTCGCTACCGTATGGGTCTTTTAAGACATAATCCGGCTTTCGGTCGGCTTATTTATAATCGTTTAATGGTGCAATACGATTTTAGTTAATCAACAGGGATTACAATGTGGAAGCACGTGCACTTGGAATTCAAAACTTCGGCGAAATGTTAATGAATACCAGCAATTACTTTTGTTTTTTTTTTATTACTTTTCTTATGTTTTCCGAGCCCTGCTTTTCAGAACATGTTGCTATACAACCGGAAAAATCTGTCATTAAAATTGGAATGACTACCGCATTAAGCGGTCCGGCGCAAGCACTCGGGGAAGAAGTAAAGATTGGTGTAGAAACCTTCTTTGCTAGAATAAATGCGGAGGGTGGAGTAGCTGGGCACAAATTGACATTAATTACATTGGATGATCAATATAATCCAAAACTTGCTGCTCAAAATATGCATCTGTTGGCGGATGAGGAAAAAATTCTTGCGGTTATTGGTAATGTAGGTACGCCTACAGCAGAGAAGACCGTGCCCATTGCCAATGAGCGTAAGATACTGCTTTTTGGGGCATTTACTGGCGGTAATGTACTACGTAAGACACCACCCGATCGTTATGTCATAAATCTTCGTGCCGGTTATGCAGAAGAAGCTGAAAATATGGTAAAAGGATTATTATCGATAGGTGTTAAACCGGATGACTTTGCTTTTTTTCTACAACATGATAATGGTGCTGATGCGGGTTATTTTGGTGCACTAAACGCCTTAATAGCGTCGGGATATAATAATACTCAGAGTTTACCCGTTGGTCGCTACACTCGAAATACTTTAAACGTAGAAGGTGGAATGGCTAGTCTTATTGCAGCTGGAAAATCACCAAAAGCCATTCTCATGGTTGGTGCTTATGCGCCAATTGCAAAATTCATAATGTTAGCAAAAAAGGCTTTTCCTAGTACACTTTTCTTGAATGTATCTTTTGTGGGAAGTTCATCTATTATAAGATTACTGGGAGCGGATAGTGACAACATTATTTTTACGCAAGTAGTACCGTCACCCAAATCGGATTTAACCGCCGCTCAGGATTATCGAGAGGATCTCAATAAATATAGCCCTGGATCGCAGCCAAGCTATGGTTCTTTCGAAGGCTATCTTGACGCTAAACTTTTTGTAGTGGGTCTTACAGAAGCAATAGCAAAAAACGCGTTAACGCGCGAAGGTCTTGTTGATGCTTTTGAAAGTTTGAAAGATATTGATATAGGTATTGGCTTGAAAATTAGTTTCGATAAAAATAACCATCAAGCGCTACACACAATATGGCCTACCATTATAAAGAATGGTCAAATTGAGCCCTTGGATTGGTCCAAACTAAAGATGCCAAACTAGGAGCGCGCTTGTGATAAGGTAAAAGAAGTTTTAAACCCTAAATTAGGTTAAAAAAAGCCGACCAAGTCCTTAGCTTGTAATTGATCTCTTTCTCCGCCATTCAAATCATGCACGATTTTACCGTGGTGCATCATCAGTGTTCGAGTGCCAAATTCAAGCGCTTGAAACATGCTATGTGTAATCATTAATGCTGTCAGTTTTTGTTCCTGAATTAAACGCTTTGTGAGTTCTAAAATCAGTCCTTCCATCTTGGGATCTAAGGCTGCCGTATGTTCATCCAAGAGCAATATTTTGGAAGGCCTCAAGGTTGCCATAACGAGGCTAACGGCTTGACGTTGCCCACCCGAGAGCAATCCCATTTTATCTGTTAGACGATTTTCTAAGTTAAGCGCCATGTGACTGAGTCTTTCTCTAAATTGTTCTCGCAGATTTTCGCGTAGCGCCATCGTTAGCGTGCGGCTTTTTCCACGCGAAAAAGCAAGACTCAAATTTTCTTCAATCGTGAGATCTGCATAGCTACCTAATAGGGGATCTTGAAAGACGCGGCTAATGAGTTGTGCGCGTTTGTGTGTAGGCCATTTCGTGACCGCAATATTATCTAAAATAATACTGCCAGAATCGGATAAAGCATCACCTGAAATTAAATTCATCAACGTAGATTTTCCAGCGCCATTGCCACCAATAACAGTTACAAATTCACCGGGGTTAATTTTTAAATTAAAGTCTTTAAAAACAGTTGTTTCTAAAGGTGTGCCTTTTCCAAAAGTCACAGAAATGTTGTTAAGTGTAATCATAGTGTTCGCCGAGATTTAAGGGTAAAGTTTTGGCGTATTTTAGGTACCATCATGGCTATTACGACCAGTACTGCTGTAATAAGGTTTAAGTCTTGTGCTTGTAAACCAGCAAATTGGCTATTTAAAGCAAGCGCGATCACAAGTCGATAAAGAATTGATCCCAAAATACAGGCGATTAACATAAATAATAAGCGATGTTTGGGTAAGAGACTTTCTCCGACAATAACCGAAGCAAGTCCGGTAATCAGTGTGCCTGTACCGAGTGAAATGTCTGCAAACCCATGTGCTTGAGCAAATAAAGCGCCTGCTAAAGCGACCAATCCGTTACTTGCGGCAAGACCTATCAATGTCATTAACCCAATGTTAATACCATAGCTCGGGCTTACGCGTGGGTTAATACCGCTTGCCCTTAACGCTAAGCCAAATTGGCTTGCTAAAAATCGATATAAGAAGTAAATCACTAATATAATAATGCCAAACATACTCCATAAAACAACATGAGATCCTTTAAAATAACTAAATAGTGTGAGTTCAGAAAGCAGCGCAATATTGGGTCGTCCCATAATGCGTAGATTGACTGAATAGAGTGCAGTCATGGTTAATATTCCGGCCAGTAAACCGAGAATGTTCCAGCGAACATGCAAGTAACCTGTTATAAACCCTGCAAGACTACCTGCCAAAATAGCAGCGGCAGTTGCGAGTATCGGGTGCGTACCATTTACGAGTAGGGTTGCGGCAACGGCTGCACCCAGCGGAAAGGTACCATCAACAGTGAGATCTGGAAAATTAATGGCGCGAAAAGTAAGATATACGCCCAAAGAAACGAGCCCATATAATAGCCCGATTTCGAGTGCACCCAAAAATTGGATCATATTCATGGCATATCCCCATTTTTGAGTTGAATTTCTGTTTTTTCTGGGAAAGCCACTGGAATGTCATGTGGACTTTTGCCACCTAAAATCTCCAGAATCATTTTCCCTGTTTGTTGTCCTATCATATATTGGTTTGCACCAATCGTTGCTAATGCACCGTGTTTAATCATACCGACCCCACTACAAAAAACAGGGATCTTGTTTTTAGCGCTGATTTTTACAATAGAATCGAAAGCTGAAAGCGCGGTATTATCATTATTAATAAAAATAGCCTGTACTTTAGAGATAAGCGCATGTGTAGCCTGGCTAACGTTTGCCGTTGTATTTGCAGTTGTAATCACTAATTCCAGGTCTTTTTGCGTTGCGGCTTGTTTCATTTGTTCAACCAAGGCAACAGAATTCGCTTCGCCGGGATTATAAATAACACCGAGTTTAGTTAGCTTCGGTAAAATTTTCTTAAATAAATCGAATTGAAGCGCGGGATCTATAAAATTTGAAACACCTGTGACAACACCTTCTGGATGTTTAAGATCGCTCACAATTTTTGAACCTACGGGATCAGAAATCGAGCTAAAGACAATCGGAATGGCATAACGCTGATTTGCGGATATAAGCGCTTGTGTAGCCGTTGTGCCGATGCCTACCATCACGTTTGGGGAAGTTCCGACAAATTGTTCGGCGATTTGTGTGGCCAGTGCACTATTGCCTTGTGCAGACTGAAAATCGATATGTATCGTGTGCTGAGATTGCTTGAGTACATCCAAAATGCCTTGACGTGTCGCATCTAGCTCTGGATGTTCGACTATCTGGATAATCGAGACGCGGATTTCTTTTACAGGCACAGCAAAGCTGATATTTAAGCATAGCAGCGATAACAGTGCTACAAATCCTGTCAGAATGCGTAACCGTAAACGAGGCGGAAGCAGTTGCTGAATATTCATGATGATTTTTTCCCGAGTTTATCTAATACAAGCCTATAGCCTTGATTGGTCTCTTTGCTTAAAAAGCGAGAGACACGCACAATGGTTGCCAGGCTGACGCCCGTTTCTTCATGGATCGCGCGATACGAGAGTTCTTCCTCGTTTAACAGTAGTGCGACATGCCAGCGTTCGGTAATGGCCGTAATTTCGGCAGGCGTGCAGAGATCGTGCAAAAAAGCAGCACATTCCTCAACGGTTTTCAAGACCAAAATGGCCTCGTAAAGCGACTTTTCCGTCTCTGTCATGCTGCAATGCCTATAAGTTGAATAACTATTTGTGCTAATATGATAGTACAGTAGTCTCTTGAAGATTACAAATGTTTATTTCAAGAACGGCGCTAATTTTTTGGGGATACACTTATTTTTTAATACCACATAAGAGGGTAACCCCTCACGATAAGGTGGGTATGCCTCACCTTGAATTAAGGGAAGCATATAATCTCTGCATGCTTGAGTAATGCCAAAACCGTCGGCCCGAATGTAGTTCTTTGGTAACGTTTTTTCTTGATTGGCAATTTTGCTGAGAGTCACATCTTCAATATGCCATTTATAAGGTAAATCGCTGTCTCTGACAATAATTGGCATCACAGCATTTTTGCCAGCAAGTGCAAGCTCTAGCGCGCTTTTTCCTAAATCGTAAGCTTGTGTGACATCGACACTGGATGCGATATGACGAGCCGACCGCTGCAAGTAATCCGAGACTGCCCAATGGTATTTTAGGTTTAAATTTTGTTTAATAATCGAAGCGAGTTTTGGTGCAACGCCGCCCAATTGTGAATGCCCGAAGGCATCTTTAAGACCGCTTTCGGATAAAAATGATCCATCTGTTTTTCTAATACCCTCAGAAGTAACAATAACACAATAACCATTTTTTTCTACAGATTCTTTAACTGACACACAAAAATCGGATTCAATAAAAGGCACTTCGGGAAATAAAATCAAGTGAGGAGGGAGGTTTGGGTTTTTAGAGGCCAATCCTGCAGCTGCTGCAATCCAACCCGCATGTCGACCCATCACTTCTAAAATAAAAACTTTGGTAGAAGAGCTGGCCATAGAAGCCACATCTAGGCCAGCTTCTCGTGTAGAAATGGCGACATATTTGGCAACCGATCCAAAGCCCGGGCTGCTATCCGTATAAGGTAGATCGTTATCGATCGTTTTGGGAATACCAATGCAGGTTATGGGATATCCCAGCTTTAAACCCATTTCTGAAATCTTATGCGCGGTGTCTTGAGAATCTCCTCCACCATTGTAAAAAAAATAACCGATATTATGTGCAGAAAACACTTCGATGAGACGTTCGTATTCAGCACGGTTTTCTTCAAGGCCTTTTAGTTTATAACGACAGGAGCCAAAGGCACCGCCGGGCGTGAATTTAAGCGCAGTGATATCTTCGGGTGTTTCGCTTGCTGTGTCGATTAATTCTTCATGGAGGATGCCTAAAATGCCATTTTTGCCCGCATAGACTTTTTGAATGTGTGTGGGATATTGGCGAGCGGTTTCTATTAACCCACAGGCAGATGCGTTAATAACAGCGGTAACGCCACCAGATTGTGCGTAGAGTGCGTTTTTCAATGTGACCTCTCAATTATTAAAGGCGTCAGACCCCGGAGATTTTAGCATAAAGTATGGTAAAATAACTCTTGGCTCTCACTCAGTAAGGATAAATAATGCATATCCATATATTAGGTATCTGCGGCACCTTTATGGGGGGCTTGGCCGTTCTCGCTTCGGAACAGCAATATACTGTGACGGGTGCAGATCAAAATGTTTACCCACCTATGAGCACTCAACTAAAAAAGCTAGGTATCAAAATATTTCAGGGGTATGATGATATTCATCAACTTTCTCCTAAACCCGATTGTATCGTCGTTGGAAATGTGATGTGTCGTGGAATGCCCGTTATCGAAGCCGTCTTAAACCAAAATCACCCGATGTTATCAGGCCCTGAGTGGCTCGCCCGCTATGTGCTGCACGATAAGCATGTTTTAGCGGTGTCTGGAACGCATGGTAAGACTACAACGACAAGTATGCTGGCCTGGATATTAGAAATCGCTGGATTAAACCCCGGATTTTTAATTGGTGGTGTTCCAAATGACTTTGGTGTTTCTGCGCGGTTGGGGGGTGGGAAATATTTTGTCGTAGAAGCAGATGAATACGATTCTGCTTTTTTTGATAAACGTTCTAAATTTGTTCATTACCATCCACGAACATTGATAATCAATAATATGGAATTTGATCACGCGGATATCTTTGCAGATCTTGCCGCTATTCAACAGCAATTTTACCATTTGGTGCGTACAGTGCCGGGAGAGGGATTAGTTATTTATCCTTCTGCAGATCAGAATGTGGTAGCGACCTTAAAAAAAGGCTGTTGGACTACTACCGAAACATTTGGTTTAGACAAGGCAGGTTGGCATGCCAAAAATCGCGTTTCTAAAAATAATCAATTTGATGTCTGTTTTGGTACGCATGTGTATGGAACTTTACAGTGGTCTTTACTGGGTGATCATAATATCAATAATGCATTAGCCGCGATTGCAGCGGCACATAATGTGGGTGTTCATCCTAAGCTTGCCATCGAAGCACTTTCGTCTTTTCAGGGTGTAAAACGTAGAATGGAAATTAAAGGCGTCGTGGGTGGTATGACGGTATATGATGATTTTGCGCACCATCCGACGGCTATTGGATTAACGCTGGCGGGTTTGCGCGCCAAGATTGGAAAAGATGCGCGTATTACAGCGGTCTTAGATATTCGATCGAATACCATGAAAGCAGGGCATCATAAAGACGATTTGCCGAACGCCGTGCAAGATGCAAATGCTGTTTATTTTTTCCAATCTCCCGATATTCCGTGGGATGTAAATAAAATTTGGCAATCGGCGAATAAGCCAGGTGGTGTATTTCGTGATACCGAATCATTATTAAGTGTTTTGTTAGCAGAAGGTGATACTTCAAACCTGAGAGAGCATCATGTTGTTTTTATGAGTAATGGCGGTTTTAATGGGATCCAAATGAGATTCTTAGAGAAATTGTCTTAGTTTTTTAACAGTAAAACTTTGTGGTTGTTTGCATGCTCTGCACGGATGACATGCGTCTGAATATGTGGGTTAAGAGCTAAACTTCTCGCTAACTCTACAGTATTATCACTTTCGGGTTGTTCTAGAAAAGTGGTGACCAAAGGCAGGGGATGGCTAGTTTCTTCTACGCGTAAGGTTCCAACCCATAAAGGTGTTGCATGCTCCGTTTGGTAATCCGAACGCCAAAGTTGCAATACAATCCGTTTAGTTTCGCTTATTTTCTTTGTAACCGCTAAGATAGGGAGTCGATCGCGATGAAATTTTGGCAACGCGGGGAACAACAAAGGAGATGGGTTATTCGCAAGTAATATAACGCCTGTTTTAAAGTTGAGTTTAGGAATAAGGTTCCATCCAGCTTTTTCGAGTGCACTTTGTACTGTTTCTAATGATCCTAACCATTGCACATCAAATATTGTTGCTTGCCGTTTAAATGCGCCAGTGCGGTAGAGTGCAGTGGTCTCGCCTTTGCCTTGCCACCAAATTTTTTCTTGAAGGGTATGAGTTGTCCATTGTCGAATCAATAGGGATTGAAGCTTCGGATAAAAGAAGATGGCATAAAGGCTTAAAGTAACTGTTAAAAGCACTATGCCGGGCACAATAATGGCCCGGATTGGAGTGGGTCTTGATTCAATGCGTCGATAAATCAAGGTTCCTAATGTTACAAAGCCAACACCTAAGGTGAGACTACCCATAATATCAGTAAACCAATGCATGCCTAAGTATACCCGTGAAAAAGCAATCCATAAAATTAAAGGGATAGCTATTGCCCAAGGTGTCCATCGATATTTGCTCTCAGGTGATTGTATAGAGATAGATTGGTGGATAAACATGGCTGCAAGACCAAAAGCAAGGGTTGCCATTAAAGTATGTCCACTCGGAAAAGAAAACCCATGTGATGAATAGATTAAGCCCTCAGGTCGTGGAATGGTTGTTTCAATTTTAATCAACACACCACAGATAAATCCAAGCCCTATCGTTAAAAGCCAACAAAATGCCGCTTTATAGCGTTGACGCCAGAATAGCCAAAGTCCAATCGCGGCGGCTGTTGGCAGCAATATCCAGGGATCACCCAGTCCTGTAAAAAAACCGGTCCAGTTAATAATTTTAGTACTATAAAGAGCACGCAAAACTTGATAAACAGGTTCATTCCAACTGGCAATGCCTTCTGAATTTAAAACATCGAGTAGCGTTATTCCAAAGCATGTAAAAGCAAGCAAACAGAGTATTAGGATGCCTAATTGGCTTTGCTCTGAACCCTGTGCATTTCTTAAGAGGGAACGGAGCCAAGCAAGACGGCGAAGTATTTTCCAAATGCCATTAACGGTTCGTGTAATGCTTTTGACAATCCAGGCACCGATAAGCAATAAGGTTTCATAAATTAACCAAAGCGCTAGCAATACGAATAGCACTAAAAGTCCGGCACGACTGGCGACTTCGGAAGACAGAGTGCCCAAAGAAGCGCCAATTAAGATCCCAGGCAAGCTATATAAAGGCGCCCATGCAATAGCGGAGAGAACGTTAAAGAATAGAAAGCGCTTTGGAGACATATCCATCATACCGGCGATAACGGGGATCATGGGACGAACGGGACCTACAAAACGACCAAAAATAATACTTTTGCCGCCATGCAGCTTAAAAAAAGTTTCTCCGCGTGCTAATAATTTAGGGAATTGCTTAAAAGGCCAAAAGTCTCGTAAATGTTGATGATAGTGGTAGCCTAGCCAATAACTGATACCATCACCCGCAATAGCACCTAAAATTGCCCACGACAAAGTTTCCCAGAAGGGGAGGTGTCCTGATCCCATCATGCCGCCAATGGCCGTCATCAATACAATCCCTGGAACCACTAGTCCTACAATAGCGAGTGATTCGGAAAGCGATATAAGGAAAACGATAAATCCAGACCAATTGGGATGTACTGTGATCCAATCTAAAAAAGGTTGGATAGATTCTTGGGTCATGGGTAAATTGGCATCCTATTCGTTTGCTGTAACGTTAGTAGTTTAGGTTAAAGAACCCCTATAATTCAATAAGTTAATTTATTAACTCCAGCGCAATCTCTATAAAGCAAGAAGAGCGGACACAGAGATCCGCTCCTATTGGCTTAATGTAGTCCACTCACTTTTGGTTGACTGTTACCGCTACCGCTATGGCTCTCCAGTTGTACTGCGTTTTCTTCTGATGGTAGGGGAATACGCATGTTTTGTTGAATGCGTTTCAATAGTGCTTTTCCATGTTTATGCTCGGCATAGAGATGTGAAAAGGACTTTGCTAGACCTGGATCGACAGGCAAAAACGCTTCTTTTGACACTGCATTTGGAAGCTGTGTTGGCGCAGTCATTTCGCACAGAGCGTTTAAGCGTTTCATCAAATGATCATTGAGTTTATCGGTTCTCTCCATTTCGTCAGGTAGACAAATTTTAGTCACACTTTCTTCCAAGAAAATAAGTTTTCGCGTGTATTCCATGCTTTTTTCAACGACTGCATTCAAAGCTTGCGTATTCGCGGCAATACCTGCTTGTATTGTTTCAATGTTTTCACGCGTTTCTTTGAGCATGTCTTCTACTAACCCATTGAAAATACCTGTTTTGAGTGGTTCAGCCAATGTTTTTTCAAACTTAGTTTGAAACGCATTAAAATTTTTTTGTTGTGCCTCCATTTTTGCCTTAATTCTATCGAGTTTTAATTGCGTATCTGAGAATTCTTTTGATAATTCTTGAGGAGGCATGGTTGTCGTTTTTTGAATGACTTTATCGATTTTATCGATATTGACACCCAGTACAGTTAAGGATTCTCCCCAAGATTTTAAGTCTAAAGCAAAATCTTTTGTGATGCACTCAAGCTCGTTCTGAAGCTTACAGGATTTTTTATGTGCTTCGTCTTTTTTTGGCGTTTTCGCTTTTGGTGTCTTTTTCATAACCTATTTCTCCATTGTTGAAAATAAAAAAACCATCCATGGCGTTATCGTTTGCAACGCAATTTTTTTGCGTTATTACGATGTCCTTGTGACAGGGTTATTAAAAAAGAAATAAAGCATGAGAACAATCCGATAGATAACGGAGTATAAATAACGGACCCTCATCAGTGCGGGTGAGGGTCAGGAAAGAGATTTATTCGGGTATTCGCACAAATCACGAATAAGACATTGCTCGCATTTTGGTTTTCGTGCAACACAGATATATCGTCCATGCAGGACTAACCAATGGTGCGCATCTTTAAGGAAAAGCTGAGGGATAACTTTTAATAACTGATCTTCAACAATTCGCGGTGTTTTGCCAGGAGCCAAACCCGTTCTGTTCGCAACGCGAAAAATGTGCGTATCTACCGCAAGAGTAGCGTGTCCAAAAGCGGTATTTAAAATAACATTGGCGGTTTTTCGCCCAACTCCTGGCAAACTTTCCAATGCCTCTCGATTATCCGGAACTTTTGAATCAAAGTTTTTTATCAAAATTTCACAGGTCTTGAGAATATTTTTTGCTTTGGTATTATAGAGTCCAATCGTTTTGATGGCATTTTTTAATTTTTCTTCACCTAATGCCAGAATAGCCTTGGGCGTGTTTGCAATAATAAAAAGTTTTTCAGTGGCTTTGTTAACACTGATATCGGTTGCTTGGGCAGATAAAATAACAGAAATTAACAATTCGAATTCTGAATTATATTTTAATTCGGTAATAGGAGAGGGGTTTTGTGCTTGAAATCGTTTAAAAATTTCTGTGCGTTGCTTGACGTTCATTTCCGCTAGTCTTCCTCGTTTTTTTTGAGCGCACGTTTTTCTTGTATGCGCATAACTGCAGCACTAATTTCTGCTCTGATATGTTGTTTTTGTTGCTGATCAGCGTAGGTAGGGAGCTTGGGTTGTTCTTCTGAAATTAAACGATTTTGTCGTGCCTGATAACGCTTTTTGGCTTTGGTGCCGCGTTCTATTTTCTCTGTACTGCTCGGTTCAATCTGGGTTTGTATCATATCGATGCAATTCATGGGGCAGGGGGCTACACAAAGTCCGCATCCAATACATTCATCCATGATAACGGTGTGTAGAAATTGTGCAGCCCCAATGATCGCATCCACAGGACATGCACTAATACATTTGGTGCACCCTACACATTCCGCTTCTCTAATAACGGCTAGTTGCATTGTGCTTATTTAACGCGCATGCCAGGTTCTGCACCTACATGTGGCTCTAATATCCAGAGATCACGACCACCTGGTCCTGCTGCTAAAACCATGCCTTCAGAAACACCAAAACGCATTTTTCGAGGGGCTAAATTGGCAACGACAACGGTGAGTTTTCCGATTAAAGTTTCTGGCTCGTAAGCGTCTTTAATACCTGCAAAAATTTGTCGTGTTTCATTGCCGAGATCTACGGTTAGCTTGAGTAATTTTTGTGCTTCTGCAACATGCTCTGCATTAACGATTTTTGCAATTCGCAAATCTACTTTTGCAAAGTCCTCAATGGAGATGAATTCTCGCTCTGGGTTTGTCACTGTAGGTAATATAACGGGTTTAGGCGTGTTTTCAGATAAAACTGTTTTGGAAGTTTCAGACATAGCAATAACCTCTTTTAGTTCAATACGGTGTAATAGGGGTTGAAAGGGTTGAATGGTGTGCGCGGTTAAAGGCGTTTTGCGTTCATCCCAACGTAATTCAACATTTAAAAAGTTTTCAACTTTTTCTGCCAGTGTCGGCAAAATGGGTTTTAAATATGTCATCAATAGGCGAAATAAATTTAATCCAAGGCTACACACTTCCTGTGTTTCTGATAGAGAATTCTCTTTTGCTAATACCCAGGGTTTTTTATCGTCAATATAGCGGTTAGCGATATCCGCTAAGCGCATAATTTCGCGCACAGCACGATTATATTCACGTGCCTCGTAGCATGCTTTGATGGTTTCACCTGCTGATACGAATTCTTGGTATAGGTATAAAGCAGGCTTGCTGAAATGAGCAGATAGTTGACCAGCAAAAAGTGTTGTGATAAAACCCGCACAGCGACTGGCGATATTGACTAATTTTCCGACGAGGTCCGAATTTATTCTCGCCACAAAATCTTCCATGTGGAAATCAATATCATCAATACCTGTACCTAATTTACTCGCAAAATAATAACGTAAATATTCCGGGTTGAGATGATCTAAATAAGTCCGAGCATTAATAAACGTACCGCGTGATTTAGACATTTTTTGTCCGTTAATGGTTAAGAATCCATGCACAAAAATATTGGTTGGTGTTCGAAATCCACTGGCAGTTAAAACGGCGGGCCAAAAAAGCGCGTGAAAATAAACAATATCTTTGCCGATAAAGTGATAAAGTTCAGTCGCACTGTCTTTGCTCCAATATTCCTCAAAAGAAAGTGTAGAATTTTTGTTGCACAAATTTTTGAAGCTGGCCATGTAACCAATAGGCGCATCTAACCACACATAAAAATACTTGCCAGGAGCGTTGGGTATTTCAAATCCAAAATAAGGTGCATCGCGTGAAATATCCCATTGTTGTAACCCGGATGTAAACCATTCTGCCAATTTTTTAGTAACTTCGGGTTGTAGATGACCATTTTTAGTCCATTCTTTTAAAAATGCTTCGTAGTGATCTAAACAAAAGAAATAATGTTCTGATTCTTTTTCGATGGGTGTTGCCCCCGAAATAACAGAAATAGGGTTTTTCAGTTCAATGGGGCTGTAAGTTGCGCCACATTGTTCGCAACTGTCGCCATATTGATCCTGTGCACCACATTTTGGGCACTCGCCTTTAACATAGCGATCCGGTAAAAATAAATTTTTGATAGGATCAAAGGCTTGTTTGATGGTACGTTTTGTAATATCGCTACCTGCCAATAATTTTTGATAAATCTCTGTTGCAAGCGCTTTATTTTCTGGAGAATGTGTGGTGTAAAAATTGTCAAACGAGATATTAAATGCTTCTAGATCAGCCGTATGTTCTGTGTAAGATTTTGCGATTAGTGCTTCGGGTGTCATATTTTCTTTTTCTGCACGTAACATAATCGGCGTGCCATGCGCATCATCGCCGCACACAAAGTGGCAGGTATTGCCGATTAATCGTTGAAAGCGTACCCAAATATCCGGTTGGATATATTCGACCATATGCCCCAAATGGAGAGGCCCATTGGCGTAAGGCAGAGCTGCTGTTACTAGAATTTTCCGCATATTATTTGACATATAACTCACTCATAGAATAAAGGCTCGATACAAAGCTCTACCTCTACAGGTATTTCCTCAATTTGTTAGGTTAACATAAATCTTATTTTCTGGTCTAAACTTAAGCAAAGCACCGTAGATGTCGACTTCTGTGTTGACGGGGTTAATCGGAGGTACGTACATGAGTCCAGTGAGTGTCGACAGAGCTATTTTTAACCCGGCCAGTGTGTTTAAAAAACCAGAAGAAATCTTGAAAGATGCCAAAATCACGCTGACGCGAGAGCAGAAAATTCGTGCGTTACAAACCTGGCAGTATGATATTCAACTGAGACGTGTTGCTGAAGAAGAAAATATGCATTCAAATCAAGATGAAACTGACGAAAAGTTAGAAGATGAAATTATTTCCGCCTTATATATTTTAGAAAATCCAGCAAAATCCGTTGTCTGAAGCGAGATAAGGCATGGTAGAATTCAAATTTGAGTGAGCTTTAGATATATGCAAGAAAAAAAGAAAGCAAAACAACATATATGTCAAAATGGCCTTAAACCGATTCCTGGGATTAAAAATATTATCGCTATTGGTTCTGGTAAAGGGGGCGTTGGAAAATCAACAACAGCAATCAATCTTGCTTTAGCAATTTCTAAAGCAGGCGCGCGAGTTGGCATATTAGATGCAGATATCTATGGACCCAGTCAACCGTTGTTATTAAATACAAAAATGCAAAAACCAGCGATGCAAAAAGATCGCGCAGGGAAACGTTTAGATCCTGTTCTACAATATGGTTTGCAATCGATGTCTATGGGATACCTAGCAGATCCAGATGCGCCCATGGTTTGGCGTGGTCCTATGGTGAGTAGTGCATTGCAGCAATTGTTAATGGAGACAGCCTGGGATAATCTCGATTATTTAATTGTAGATTTGCCACCGGGCACAGGCGATATTCAATTAACCTTAGCCCAAAAAATACCCGTTTCTGGCGTGGTTATTGTCACAACGCCACAAGAAGTCGCACTCTTAGATGCAAAAAAAGCGTTGCTGATGTTTAGAAAGCTTGGCATTACAATATTGGGTGTTGTAGAAAACATGGGGATACACATTTGTACGCACTGTGGTCACTCAGAATCTATTTTTGGCAGTGAAGGTGGTGGCAAGTTGGCTGCACAATTTGAGGTGCCATTATTGGGAAAATTACCTTTAGATAAAAGGATTTGTGCGGAAGCAGATGTTGGAAAACCGACGCTGGTTTCGGATCCCGAAGGCGAGATCTCAGCATTATATCGAGAGATTGCCGATCGTGTTACGACACAGTTGTCTTTGCAGCCGCGGGATTATAGTTTGGGGGTACGTACTGTTTTGACTGAGTAGTCTCTTTAAGCGGCGGTAGCATGATGAGCAATCCCTCACACTCTATCCTTTTAGTTAGGATTCCTCTACAATAGACACTGTAACTCGGGGGCGACCTGGGTTCGACGTGGGTTGCAAAGCCCTAAGTGCATGCCGAGCAGGTAGCTTAATCTCGTAAAAATTAGCTGCAGGCATATAATTGCCAATGAAGACCAAATCGCAATCGCTGCTTAATAACCAGTAGATTGCCTTCTGACCAGTTCGTGCTTGTGCGGTTGGGGATCAGGAGTCGATTATCACAAGACGCTCAGTTACAGTGTTCGAGGGTAGCTGCTAAGACAAATCGAGCTCGCTGCTAGTTTATTCATGCCCATCGGGTTGCTAGTAGTTAAATAAAAAATTGGGATACGCATGTAGAAGCTTTTGGTAGAGTGCTTACGGACGCGGGTTCAATTCCCGCCGCCTCCACCAGTTGACTTTCCAATAACGTCCTAAAATATCTAAAAAGCTAATAAAATAAACGACATAATCCATTTCCCAGTTCCTATCAAGGCTATTCTCATCTCTTGACATCCTAAAAATTTGGGGGCAACATTGGGGGCAAGTGCAATAACGTTTTGGGAGTTGCCCCCAATGGCTTTAACCAATGTTGAAATTCGCAACGCCGTCCCAGCGGAAAAAGCCTATCGATTATTTGATGAACGC
>Ga0209477_1000574_pt1 | contig 22931 bp, 20 predicted proteins | sample KloWWTupernatant_FD_187180 | JGI IMG/M metagenome (GOLD analysis project Ga0209477, IMG submission 187180) | Active sludge microbial communities from Klosterneuburg, Austria, studying microevolution and ecology of nitrifiers - Klosterneuburg... | ecosystem: Engineered > WWTP > Aerobic digester >... | reverse complement strand
GAGCTCGTTGCGGTTGGGGTCGAAGATCACCGCCTGCTGCAGCACGCCCTTGTGCCTGAGCGCGATGGACACGCAGTACTGCGGGAAGCCGTGCAGGAAATTGGTGGTGCCGTCCAGCGGGTCGATGATCCACACGTGCTCGGCCTCGGCCGCCTTCTCCGAGCGGCCGCTTTCCTCGCCGTGGAAGGCGTGCGCGGGATAGGCGTCGCGAAGCGTGCGGATGATGGCTTCCTCGGCGGCGTGGTCGACCTCGGAGACGAAGTCGTTGTGCGCCTTGCGGCGGACGGTGAGGCGGTCGAGGTCGAAGGAGGCGCGGGTGATGATCGAGCCGGCCTTGCGCGCGGCCTTCACGGCCGTGTTGAGCATCGGGTGCATGGGAAAGAGCGGGGCGGGCGGCCTGCTCGGCCGCGGCGCCGGGAAGTGGCGTGAGGCAGAATTATACGATGAAGCCCGCCTCCGCCCTCTCGCGCGTCGCCGTGGTGCTCTCGCGCACGAGCCATCCCGGCAACATCGGCGCCGCGGCGCGCGCCATGCGCACGATGGGCGTCACCGAGCTCGTGCTCGTGGCGCCCCGCCACTTCCCGCACGACGAGGCCACGGCCCTCGCCGCGGGCGCCGCGGACGTGCTCGCCGGCGCGCGCGTGGTGCCGACGCTCGCCGACGCGCTGGCCGGCCGCGCGCTGGCGGTGGGGTTCAGCGCGCGCGGGCGCGACCTCGCGCACCCGCCGCGCGAGTGGCGCGAGCTCGCGCCCGAGGCGGCCGCGGCCACGGCGGACGGCCCCGTGGCGCTGGTGTTCGGCAACGAGACGTCGGGGCTCTCCAACGCCGAGCTCCTCGCCTGCCAGCGCCACGCTTGCATCCCGGCGGACCCGGCGTACCCGTCGCTCAACCTCGCCGCGGCGGTGCAGGTGGCCTGCTACGAGCTCGCCCTCGCGGCCGCCGCGTGGCGCGCGCCGCAACGCCCGCCCCGCGCGCGCGCCACGGGCGCGGACCTCGAAGCGCTGCACGCGCGGCTGCGGGCGATGCTGGTGGCATCCGGCTTCCTCGACCCGCGCGAGCCCGGCCGCGCCGAGGAGCGCCTGCGGCGCCTGGCGGCGCGCCTCGACCTCGAGAAGGAGGAGGTCGCGATCCTGCACGGCATGCTCGACGCGCTGGCGAGGAAGGGCGCGGGATCAGCGCCCGGCCGCTGACTCCCGCGGGCCCGCGCGGGCGACGGGCAGGGCGAGGACGCCCAGGGACACCACCGCCATGAGGAAGGCGCCCGCGAGGAAGGGCGATTTCGGCCCGGACGCCTCGATGAGCCAGCCCCCGAGGGCGATCCCCGCGCCCAGCCCGAGGAGGATGAAGCTCGAGGACCAGGTGAAGGCCTCGGTCGCGTACTGCGCCGGGGCCAGCCGCGAGACGAGCACCGACTGGCAGGCGATGCTGGGCGCGATCGAGGCGCCGGCCAGGAACGCGACGAGGGCGAAGGCGACGGGCGCGTCGACGAAGCCGTGCAGCAGGAGCGGCACGGCCATCGTCCCGGTGGCCACGGCGAACTGGCGCTCGATGGGCGCGCGGATCGCGAGCCCCCCGAAGATCGCGCCGCCGATGGCGCTGCCCAGCGAGTTCACGGAGAGGAAGAGGCCGCCCAGCGCGGGCAGGGCGATGGCCGTGGCGAAGCCCGGGTAACCCACCTCGAGGAAGCCGAAGCTCGTGGTGAGGCCGAAGGTCGCCGCGAAGACCGCGAGCAGGCGCGGCTGCGTGAGCGGGCCCAGCAGGTGGCGCTCGCCGTGCTTCCCGGTGCGGAAGTAGCGCAGCGCCGGCGAGGCGGCGAAGAGGGCCAGCGCGACCACGGTCACGGCGATGGCGAGCGCGAAGGCCGCGCGCGCGCTGGCCGCGGCGACCACCCCTGCCACGATCGCGGGCCCCAGCGTGAAGTTGACCTCGATCAGCACGGCGTCGATCGCGAAGGCGCGGCGGCGGTCCTCGTCGCGCGTGAAGCGGTGGCGCCACATCGTGCGCGTGAGCGTGGTGATGGGCGGGCAGAAGGCGCCGGCGACCGCCGCGGCGCAGGCGACGGCGCCCAGGCCCAGCCCGGCCAGCGCCCCCGCGAGGACGGCGCCGAGGGCGATCGGGTGCGCGACGCCGGTGACGGCGACCGTGAGCCGCGGCCCGGAACGGTCGATGAGGCGGCCCTGGACGGGGGCGGCGATCGCCATCGCCGTGAAGTAGACGCCCGACACGGTGCCGGCGAGCGCGTAGGAGCCCAGCGACTCGCGCAGGAACAGCAGCATCGCGAGGCCCACCATGCCGATGGGCATGCGCGAGAGCAGGGCGACCGTCACGAGGGCCGCGACGTCGGGCAGGCGGAAGAAGTCGCGGTACTGGCTGGCGAATCGTCGCATGGGGGAGGGAAGAGGAACCGCCGGGCCGGGAGGCCGGTCTTATAGTTGATTATTTTACTCGGGGAATAGTAGATTTCCCCATTCACCCGCCAATCCGCCAGAGCGCACCGCCATGTTCGAGAGGATCCGCGAGGACGTCCGTTGCGTCTTCGCCCGCGACCCCGCCGCCCGCACGATGTGGGAGGTCCTCACCTGCTATCCCGGCTTCCACGCGCTCACGCTGCACCGCCTCGCGCACGCCTGCTGGACGGCGGGCTTCAAGTGGCTGGGGCGCCTCGTGTCGCACTTCTCGCGTTTCGTCACCGGCATCGAGATCCACCCCGGCGCCACCATCGGGCGGCGGGTCTTCATCGACCACGGCATGGGGGTGGTGATCGGGGAGACGGCCGAGATCGGCGACGACTGCACGCTCTACCACCAGGTGACGCTCGGGGGCGTGTCGTGGAACAAGGGCAAGCGCCACCCCACGCTCGGCCGGGGCGTGGTGGTCGGCGCCGGCGCGAAGATCCTCGGGCCCTTCGAGGTGGGCGAGGGCGCGAAGATCGGCTCGAACTCCGTGGTCGTGAAGGCGGTCCCGGCCGGCGCCACCGTGGTCGGCATCCCGGCGCGCATCGTCGAGGACCACACGGCCGCGCGCATGGCGTTCGACGCCTACGCGGTGAGCGGCAACCTCGACGACCCGCTGAACCAGGTGCTGACCTCCCTCGGCTCGAAAACGAGCGACCTCGAGGGAAGCCTCGCCGAGCTGGTTCGCCGGCTGGAGGCGCTCGAGAAAAAAGAGCAGGAAAAACAAGAGGATGACGAGCCGCTTCGGGCCGTGGCCGGCCTTCGGCCGGGCGCCTCCGGGAAATAGTTGACCAAATCCATCGGCCTTTCTATACTTGAGCGATCTGGTCGGGATTAACCCGGCCTTCCTCCACGAGGCACCCATGCGACTCACCACCAAGGGCAGGTTCGCGGTCACGGCGATGCTGGACCTGGCGCTGCACTCGACGAAGGGCCCGGTCACGCTCGCGGGCATCAGCGCGCGGCAGCGGATCTCGCTTTCCTACCTCGAGCAGCTGTTCGGCAAGCTGCGCCGGCGCGCGCTCGTCGAGAGCGTTCGCGGCCCCGGCGGCGGCTACCACCTCGCGCGCGACGCCTCGCTCGTGACGGTGGCCGACATCATCAACGCCGTCGAGGAGTCGATCGACTCCACGCAGTGCGGCGGCAAGGAGAACTGCCACGACAACCACCGCTGCATGACGCACGACCTGTGGGAGGAGCTGAACGCGACCGTGCTGGGCTTCCTCTCCAAGGTCTCGCTCGCGCAGCTGGTCGAGAAGCAGCGCGCCCGGCCCGTCGCCGTGGCCGCGCCGCGTACCCGCTCGCCGCGCACCGACGGGCCCACGATCACCGTCTGACACGCCCCGCCAGGATTACCGCCATGACCGACCGCGACAAGCCCATCTACCTCGACTACTCCGCCACCACGCCGGTGGACCCGCGGGTGGCCGAGAAGATGATCCCCTGGCTCACCGAGCACTTCGGCAACCCCGCCTCGCGCAGCCACGCCTACGGCTGGGAGGCCGAGGAGGCCGTGGAGAACGCGCGCGCCGAGGTGGCGCGGCTCGTCAACTGCGACGCCAAGGAGATCGTGTGGACCTCCGGCGCCACCGAGTCGAACAACCTCGCCATCAAGGGCGCGGCCCACTTCTACGCCGCCAAGGGCAAGCACGTCGTGACGGTGAAGACCGAGCACAAGGCGGTGCTGGACACCGTGCGCGAGCTCGAGCGCGTGGGCTTCGAGGCGACCTACCTCGACCCGGAGCCCTCGGGCCTCGTGGACCCCGCGAAGTTCGAGGCGGCGCTGCGCCCCGACACCGTCCTCGCCTCGGTGATGCTGGTGAACAACGAGATCGGCGTGATCCAGCCGGTCGCGCAGTTCGGCGAGACGTGCCGCCGCAAGGGCGTGCTCTTCCACGTCGACGCCGCGCAGGCTACCGGCAAGGTGCCGATCGACCTGGGCTCGCTCAAGGTCGACCTCATGAGCTTCTCGGCCCACAAGACCTACGGCCCCAAGGGCATCGGCGCGCTTTACGTGCGGCGCAAGCCCCGCGTGAGGCTGGAGGCGCAGATGCACGGCGGCGGCCACGAGAAGGGGATGCGCTCCGGGACCCTCGCCACGCACCAGATCGTGGGCATGGGGGAAGCCTTCCGGCTCGCACGCCTGGAGATGGCCACGGAGAACGAGCGCATCCGCATGCTGCGCGACCGGCTCCTCGCGGGACTGCAGGGCATGGAGGAGGTCTACGTGAACGGCGACCTCGACCACCGGGTGCCGCACAACCTCAACGTGAGCTTCAACTTCGTCGAGGGCGAGTCGCTCATCATGGGCATGAAGGAGCTCGCGGTCTCGTCGGGCTCGGCGTGCACCTCGGCCTCGCTCGAGCCGTCCTACGTGCTGCGCGCGCTGGGCAGGAACGACGAGCTCGCGCACAGCTCCATCCGCTTCACCATCGGCCGCTGGACCACCGAGGCCGACGTCGACTTCGCGGTGAGGCTCATCCACGAGCGCATCGGCAAGCTGCGCGAGATGAGCCCGCTGTGGGAAATGTACAAGGAAGGCATCGATCTCAACACCGTCCAGTGGGCGGCGCACTGATCCACAATCCCCTCTCCCCCGGGAGAGGGCCAGGGTGAGGGTAAACGCATGGCATACAGCGACAAGGTCATCGACCACTACGAGCATCCCCGCAACGTCGGCTCCTTCGCGAAGGACGAGGACGGCGTGGCCACCGGCATGGTGGGCGCGCCGGCCTGCGGCGACGTGATGAAGCTGCAGATCAAGGTGGGCGCCGGCGGCGTCATCGAGGACGCGAAGTTCAAGACCTACGGCTGCGGCTCCGCGATCGCCTCCTCCTCGCTCGTCACCGAGTGGGTGAAGGGCAAGACCCTCGACGAGGCCGCGGGCATCCGCAACACGCAGATCGCCGAGGAGCTGGCGCTCCCGCCGGTGAAGATCCACTGCTCGATCCTCGCCGAGGACGCCATCAAGGCCGCCATCGCCGACTACCGCAAGAAGTACGGCGAGGGCGAGGACGCGGCGAAGAAGGCGGCGGACTGACCATGGCCGTGACGCTCACCGACCGCGCCGCGGACCACGTCCAGCGCTACCTCGAACGCCGCGGCAAGGGCATCGGCCTGCGCCTCGGGGTGAAGACCACGGGCTGCTCCGGCATGGCCTACAAGCTCGAGTTCGCCGACGAGGCCCAGGAGGGCGACGTCCAGTTCGAGTCCCACGGCGTGCGCGTGCTCGTGGACCCCAAGAGCCTCGCCTACCTCGACGGCACGGAGCTCGACTTCGTGCGCGAGGGCCTGAACGAGGGCTTCAAGTTCTTGAACCCCAACGAGAAGGACCGTTGCGGGTGCGGGGAGTCGTTCAACGTCTGAGTCCCCCGCGGACCCGCCCCACGGGCGGGGCGACCTGCGCCCCGCCCGCCTCCATGAAGCCCGATTTCACCCGCAACCACTTCGAGCTGCTCGGCCTGCCGGTGTCCTACGCCGTGGACGCGGCCGCGCTCGACCGCGCCTACCGCGACCTGCAGGGCCGCGTGCACCCGGACCGCTTCGCGGCCTCCGGCGAGGCGGAGCGCCGCGTGGCCATGCAGTGGGCCACGCGCGCGAACGAGGCCTACAGGACGCTGCGCAACCCCATCGACCGGGCGCGCTACCTGCTCGCGCTCAAGGGCTACGACACGGGCGAGGAATCCAACACGGCGATGCCGCCCGACTTCCTCATGCAGCAGATGGAGTGGCGCGAGGCCGTGGCCGAGGGGCGCGGCGCGCACGACCCGGCGGCGCTCGAGCGGCTGCGCGCCGAGATCGAGGACGCGCGCGCCGAGATGCACGCCCTCCTCGCGCGCGCCCTGGGCGGGGACCGCAACTACGACGCCGGCTGCTCGCTCGTGAGGAAGCTGCGCTTCCTCGACAGGATCGAGGCCGAGATCGACGACGCGCTCGAGGCGATCGCCGAGGGCGCGGGCGGCGCCCATCCCGCCGCCACCCGGAAAGGCCACGACTAGATGTCGCTCCTGCATATCTCCGAACCCGGCCAGTCGCCCGAGCCGCACCAGCGCCGGCTGGCGGTGGGCATCGACCTGGGCACGACGCATTCGCTCGTGGCCGCGGTGCGCAGCTCCGCCGCGGAGTGCCTGCCCGACGCGCAGGGGCGCGTGCTGCTGCCCTCCATCGTGCACTACGCGGCCGGCGGCGCGGTGGAGACGGGCTACGAGGCGCACGCGCGCGCCGCCGACGACCCGGCCAACACGATCGTCTCGGTCAAGCGCTTCATGGGCCGCGGGGTGGCCGACGTGGCCAAGTACGGCGCGCTGCCCTACCGCTTCGTGGACGCGCCCGGCATGGTCGCGATCGAAACGGCCGCGGGGCTGCGTTCGCCGGTGCAGGTCTCCGCGGAAATCCTGAAGGCCCTGCGCGCGCGCGCCGAGGAGAGCCTCGGGGCCGAGCTCTTCGGCGCGGTGGTCACGGTGCCCGCCTATTTCGACGACTCGCAGCGCCAGGCGACCAAGGACGCCGCGCGCATCGCCGGGCTCAACGTCCTGCGGCTCCTCAACGAGCCGACGGCCGCGGCCATCGCCTACGGGCTGGACAACGCCTCCGAGGGCACCTTCGCCGTCTTCGACCTCGGCGGCGGCACTTTCGACCTTTCCGTCCTGCGGCTCACGCGCGGCGTCTTCGAGGTGCTCTCCACGAGCGGCGACTCGGCGCTGGGCGGCGACGACTTCGACCAGGCCATCGCCATGCACTGGCGCGTGACGCACGGGCTTGCCGACGCCTCGGGGCGCGACACGCGGCGCCTGCTCGCGGCGGCGCGCGCGGTGAAGGAGCGGCTCTCCTCGGCGGAGAGCGCCGACGCGCAGGTCACGCTCTCCTGGGGCCAGCAGCTGCACCTGGGCCTCGCCCGGCGCGAGTTCGAGGAGATCACGGCGCCCCTCGTCCAGAAGGCGCTCGGGCCGACGCGCAAGGCGCTTCGCGACGCGGGCCTCGCCCCGGCGCAGGTCGACGGCGTCGTCCTGGTCGGGGGGGCGACGCGCATGCCGCACCTGCAGCGGGCGGTGGCGTCGTTCTTCGGCCGCGAGCCCCTCGTGAACCTCGACCCCGAGCAGGTCGTGGCGCTCGGCGCCGCCATCCAGGCCAACGCGCTCGCCGGCAACCGCGCCGCGGGCGAGGACTGGCTGCTCCTCGACGTGATCCCGCTCTCGCTCGGGCTGGAGACCATGGGCGGGCTCGTGGAGAAGGTCATCCCGCGCAACTCCACCATCCCCGTGGCGCGCGCGCAGGAGTTCACGACGTTCAAGGACGGGCAGACGGCGATGGCGATCCACGTCGTGCAGGGCGAGCGCGAGCTCGTTTCCGATTGCCGCTCGCTCGCGCGCTTCGAGCTGCGCGGCATCCCGCCGATGGTGGCGGGGGCCGCCCGCATCGCCGTGACCTTCCAGGTCGACGCCGACGGGCTGCTCTCGGTTTCCGCCCGGGAGAACACCACGGGCGTCGGCGCCTCGGTGGTCGTGAAGCCCTCCTACGGGCTCACCGACGACGAGGTGGCGGCGATGCTGCGCTCGGGCTTCGACCACGCGCAGGCCGACCGCGACGCGAGGGCGCTCGCGGAGCAGCGCGTGGAGGCCGAGGGCCTCGTCGCGGCGCTGCGCGCGGCGCTGGCGCAGGACGCGGACCTGCTCGGCCCGGACGAGCGCGCGGCGCTCGAGGGCGGCATCGCGTCGGTGGACGCGGCGCGGCAGGGCGCGGACCACCGCGCGCTCAAGTCGGCCGTCGAGGCGCTCAACCGCCTGAGCGAGCCCTTCGCCGCGCGGCGCATGGACCGGAGCGTCTCGCGCGCGCTGGCCGGCCGGCGCCTCGACGAGGTGCCGGTCAAATGACGCGCGTGACCGTCCTGCCGCACGAGGCGCTCTGCCCGCAGGGCGCCGAGTTCGACGCCGAGCCCGGCACCACGCTCTGCGACAACCTGCTCGCGCACGGCATCGAGATCGAGCACGCCTGCGAGAAGTCGTGCGCGTGCACCACCTGCCACGTCGTCGTCCGCGAGGGCTTCGACTCGCTGGAGGAGGCCACGGAAAAGGAGGACGACCTCCTCGACAAGGCGTGGGGGCTGGAATTCACCTCGCGGCTCTCCTGCCAGGCGAAGGTGGGCGACGAGCCGCTCGTGGTCGAGATTCCCAAGTACACGATCAACCAGGTTTCCGAAGGCAAGCACTGAGGCTTGCGGGGGCAGACGCCATGAAATGGACCGACACGCGCCAGATCGCCATCGCGCTGGCGGACAAGCACGAGGACATCGACCCGCGGACGATCCGCTTCACCGACCTGCACCGGTGGGTGACGCAGCTCGACGGGTTCAGCGATTCGCCGGAGCGTTCCGGCGAGAAGATCCTCGAGGCCATCCAGATGGCCTGGATCGAGGAGACGGAGTAGTCCCGTCCCCGAAACGAAAAGGGGCGGATCGCTCCGCCCCTTCCCGCCCGGCGCCGCAGGCGCTCAGTTCGGCTCGATGCTGAGCTTGCCCGCCTTGTCGATCGCGATGTCGCCCTTCACGAAGGCGACGTTGAAGCCCTTCTCCTTCAGCTTGTGGTACGCCATCTCGGCGCGCACGCCGGTGGCGCAATGCGCGACGATGCGCTTGTCCTTCGGCAGCTCGCCGAACCGCGCGAGGAGCTCCTCGTCGGGAATGAGCTTGGCGCCCTTGATCATGCCGGCGTTGGCCTCGTCCTGGTTGCGCACGTCGAGGATCAGCGTGTCGGCCGGCGTGCTGGCGGCGAGCGCCTTGAAGGCGTCGATGCCGATGTCGCCGGGGCGCGGCCTCGGCACGTAGGCGATCCGCGTCCCGGCCGGGCCGACGTACGTCTCGTAGCCGGCGCTCTTCCACGCGCCGAACCCGCCGGGGATCACGTTCACGAACGGGTAGCCGGCCTGGGTGATCGCCTGCGCCACCTTCATCGCCGCCTTCCCGTCGCCGCCGTCGTAGACCATGATGGGCGCCTTGAGGCCCTTGGCCGGCAGGTCGCCGATCGCCGCCGCGAGGCGAGACGGCTCCACCGAGACGGCGCCCTTGATGTAGCCCGACGCCATCTCGGCGACGGAGCGCGCGTCGAGGAGGACGTGGGGAATGCCCTTGTCGATCCACGCCGCCTTCAGGTGGCTGGCGGCGAGCACGCCGACGTTCTTCGTCGTCCACTCGGGCCAGCCTTCGCGGTAGACCTTCACGTTCGTGTAGCCCATCGCCTCGGCGCGGCGCAACGAGTTGGGGCTCAGCATGCAGGTGATGCCCTGGCAGAAGAAGATGACCCGCTTCGCCTTGTCCGCCGGCAGGCTCTTCGCGGCCAGCGCGTCGAAGCCCTTGGTGGTGAAGGGCAGGTTCACCGCGGTGGGAATGGTGCCTTCCTGCACGCGCGGCAGCGGCCGGGAATCGACCAGCAGGTAGTTGCCGGCCTCGGGCCCTTTCGCCACCAGCGCGGCGACCTCGTCGTACTTCACGAGCTTCTCGGGGGCGATCTTGATCGGGCCCTTGAACCAGATCTTCGTGGCGGTGCGCACGCCATCCTTCTCGACGTAGGCGATCCGCGCCTCGTGCCCCTTGCGGACGTCGGGCATGTGGTCCGCGGGCTTCGCGTCTCCCGCGTCCACCACGGCGATCGCCTTCGGGTCGAAGCGCACGATCTCGGTCGCGGCGTCGATCTTCAGCTGGATCGAGCGCGACTTGAAGGCCACGCCCTCGAAATTGCCGTAGATCTCGCCCGCTTCCGGCTTGTGGCAGTTGGTGCAGAGCCTGGGGATGTTCGCCTTGGCGGCGGGGGCCGCGGCGGGGGCCTGCGCGAGGGCGGCGGGGGCGAGCCCCATCGCGACCAGGGCGGCGAGGGTGCGAAGCTTCATGACGACTCCTTCGGACGGTTGGTTGCCGGGAGGGCGCCCGCCTGCCGTTCGTCCGGGGTCCGACGGGCCAGCCCGATGGCACCCATTGGACGCTTGCTGCAGTGCAGCGTCGTGACCTATATCAATGCTGGCTTATATACCCCGAGGATGGCCCGGGGAGTATCCGGGAGCGGCCGAAAAAAAGGGGCAGGAGAACCTGCCCCACAAGGCGCACTCTTGAAACTGGAGGAGAACCCTGCCGGCCTCGCACCGGCGCGGGGCTGGGAAGCCCTGGAATGACGTTTCGCTCAATTAGGTGAGCAAGCATGATGCCAATTTCACGAAGTGCTTGCAAATCAGTCTGTTGCGGCATGAACCTCACGAGCTGCTGTAGCAGGCCCGTTTGGGGCGTGTCGCCCGCCAGCGACAGCCGGTGCCCCCTTCCGCGTAACTCCTTGATTCCCGGCGCTGCGCGCTGTCTCCGGGCGGAGACAGCGCACCCCGTCAGCGCGGACCCGGCTTGAACATCGCGGCCTCGATGCCGTGCCGCTGCAGCAGCTTGTAGAACTCCGTGCGGTTGCGGCGCGCGAGGCGGGCGGCCTGCGTGACGCTGCCGTGGGTGAGCTTCATGAGGCGCGTGAGGTAGTCGCGCTCGAAGCGCTTGCGCGCGTCCTCGAACGAGGTCATCTCGTGCATCTCGACCTGGATCGCCTGCTCCACGAAGACCGCGGGGATGACCTCCGTCGGGCAGAGCGCGACCGACTGCTCGACCACGTTGTAGAGCTGGCGGACGTTGCCGGGCCAGCGCGCCTTGCCGAGGAGCTCGAGCGCCTCCGGGGCGAAGGACGCCTTCTCGCGGCCGTAGCGGGGCGCCATCGCCGAGAGGAAGTGCCGCGCGAGGAGCGCGATGTCCTCCGGGCGCTCGGCGAGCGAGGGAAGGCGCAGGGTCACCACGTTCAGGCGGTAGTAGAGATCCTCGCGGAAGCCGCCCGTCTCCTTCTCCTTCGCGAGGTCGCGGTGGGTGGCGGAGAGGATGCGCACGTCGATCGGGATCGAGCGGGAGGCGCCGATCGGCCGCACCTCGCGCGTCTCGATCACGCGCAGCAGCTTCACCTGCAGGGCGAGCGGCATGTCGCCGATCTCGTCCAGGAAGAGGGTGCCGCGGTCGGCGCTCACGAAGAGGCCGCGGTGATCAGCGATCGCGCCCGTGAACGAGCCCCGGGTGTGGCCGAAGAGCTCGCTCTCCAGCAGCGTCTCGGGGATCGCGCCGCAATTGATGGCGACGAAGGGCTGGCCCGCGCGCGGGCTGGCGCGGTGGATCGCGCGGGCGAGGAGCTCCTTGCCGGTGCCGCTCTCGCCCTGGATCAGCACGCTCGCGTCGCTGGCGGCCACGCGCTGCGCGCGCGACAGCACGTCCTCCATGAGCGAGGAGCGGGTGACGATCTCCTCGCGCCAGGCCTGGCCGGCGCCGGCGCGGCCCTTCGCGCCGCCGTGCAGCGACAGCGCCCGCGAGATCTGCGCGAGGAGCTCGTCGGCGTCGTAGGGCTTCGTGAGGTAGCCGAACACGCCGCGCTTCACGGCGGCCACGGCGTCGGGGATCGTCCCGTGGGCGGTGAGGATGATGACCGGCAGCCCCGGGTAGGACGCCTGGATCTCCTGGAAGAGCGCCATGCCGTCCATGCCGCTCATGCGCAGGTCGGAAAGGACCACGTCTGGGCGGGAGGCGGCGATGGCGGCGAGCGCCTTGGCCCCGCTGTCGACGGCGTTCACCGCATACCCGTTGGCCTTCAGCCGGATGGCGAGCAGGCGCAGCAGGTCTGGGTCGTCGTCGACCAGCAACAGGGAGGCTCGGCCTTCAGTCGGCATGACGGGGGGAAGGGGCCTGGCGGCGGGCGTGGCGGTGGCGGGAATGAGCATGGATGGGCTTCGTGGTCGGGATCCCCGACCGTTGCAAGAACCCTGCCATCAGGCCGCCTCCTCCCGGGACAGGTCGCGCTTGCGCGGGATGCGCACCCGGAAGTGCGCGCCGGGCCCGTCGAGCATCTCGATGCGGCCCTTGTGCAACTGCACGTACTCCTTGACGATCGAGAGCCCCAGCCCGCTGCCCTTGATGGCGGCGATCGGGGCGTCGGTGCCGCGGTAGAAGGCCTCGAAGACCTTCTCTCGCTCCGGGAGCGGGATGCCCGGCCCCTCGTCGGCCACCTCGAAGACGGCGTCGTCGCGCTCCTTGTAGACCTTCACGGTGACGAGCCCGCGCTCGGGGGAGTACTTGACCGCGTTGGACAGGAGGTTGTCGAGCATGACGCGCACCTTCTCCTCGTCGCAGTAGGCGGTCACGTTCTCGCAGTTCAGGTCCAGGCGGATGCCGCGCGCCACCATCGCGAGCTTGCGGTCGTTCACCACGCGCTTGACGATGTCGCGCAGCGGCACGATGCGCGCGTCGAGGAACGAGGCCTGCGCGTGCACGGCGCTGTAGTTGAGCAGCCCCTCGATGAGCTTCCTCAGCTCGATGGAATTCTCGCGCAGGATGCGCGCGATCTCGTGCTGCTCGGCGTTGAGGCTGCCCACGACGCCGGAGGAAAGGAGGTCGGAGCCCTCGCGCAGCGCCGTGAGCGGGGTCTTCAGTTCGTGTGAGATGTGCTGCAGGAAGCGCGTCTTCTGCTCCTCGAGGGTGACGAGCCGGCGGCGCAGCCAGTCGAGCTGCTCGCCCAGGCGCACCATGTCGCCGGGGCCCTCGATCGCGATGGGGCGGGCGAACTCGCCGTCGCCGAGGCGGCGGATGCCGGCGCCCACCTGGCCGATCGGCCGCGCGAGGAGGAACGTGAAGCTCGCGATGAGCACGATCGCCGTCGGGATGAGCGCCACCAGGAGCCAGAACACGTTGCTGCGCGACTTCACCGCCTGCGCGCGCAGGCCCTCGATGCTCTCGTCGACCGCGCCGTCGCCGAGCGCCACCAGCACCTGCGAGCGCGAGGCGAGGCGCGCGAAGTCGGCGGCGATGCGGATGGAGAGCTCGGCAGAGGGCGCCGTAGACGAGATCCGGCCGTGGATCTCCTCCTCGTGGCGCGCGATGTCGGCCGCCTGCGCGCGCTGCGACTCCGACAGGGCCATCTCCTCGATGGCGCGCAGGTTCGCGCCGAACTCGGCGCGGCCGGCGCGGTAGGCCTCGAGGTACGGCGCCTCGCCGGCCACGGCGTACTGGCGCGCGGAGCGCTCGAGCGAGGCCACCTGGCTGCTGAGCGCCCGGCTCGCCTGCGTCACCTTCACCGCCGCGAGCACCGCCTGCTCCGACAGGGCGGCCAGCCGCTCGAACGCCACCGCGTTGGCGAAGAGCGCGAACACCAGGGGTGCGGCGACGATGGTGAAGCCGATGAGGACGAGCGACAGGAAGGAGCGCGGGTAGGAGATGCGCATCGGGAGCGCCGCCGGGGACGGAGGCGGGAATTATCCCCCGCGCGCGCCGGGGGCGGCAAACGGCCCGGGCCGCCGTGCTAACATCCGGGCCCTGCGCCAACCCCCATCCCCCGACGCCGCCATGGGCTACGAATCCGAAGCCACCCGATTCCTGCGCGAGCTGCACGCGAGCCACCCGGAGCTGCGCGAGCTGCGCTCGCGCAACCGCGCCACCTGGTGGGACCGCCCGCAGGACGCCGAGCTGCAGCGCGAGCGCGACGCCGCGCGCGTGCCGCAGGGCGCCTATGTCTACTTCCCGAACCCGGAGCCGACGGCGCCGCAGGGCGGGGAACCCGCCTAGGGCGGGAAGAGGGCCAGCACGCCGTCCAGGCCGGCGTGAGTGAGCGCGTAGGTGGCGCGGCCCCGCACCACGGGCTTCGCGCGGAAGGCGATGCTCGTGCCCGCCTCCGCCATCATCGCCAGGTCGTTGGCGCCGTCGCCGATCACGAGCACGCGCTCGCGCCCGATCCCCAGCGTCCGCCGCATCCGGGCCACGTGCGCGGCCTTGCCGGCGGCGTCCACCAGCGGCCCCGTGACGCGCCCCGCGAGGCGGCCGCCCTCGACAACGAGCTCGTTGGCGTGCGCCTCGGTGAAGCCCAGCCTCTCGCGCAGGCGCTCGGTGAAGAAGGTGAACCCGCCGGAGACGAGCAGGGTCGCGAGGCCGGCGCCCTTCGCCGCGTCGAGGAGCGCCTGCGCGCCGGGCGTGAGGCGAAGGCGCTCCCGGTAGACGCGCTCGAGGACCGAGGCCTCCAGCCCCGCGAGGGCCGCCACGCGGCGCGCGAGGCTTTCCGGCCAGTCGATCTCGCCGCGCATCGCGGCCGCGGTCACGGCAGCGACCTCGGGCTTGCGGCCGGCGAAGTCGGCGATCTCGTCGATGCACTCCATCGTGATGAGCGTGGAGTCCATGTCGAGCGCGAGGAGACGGAAATCGGCGAGCCGCCGGTCCTCCTCGACGAAGCCCCAGTCGAGGGAAGCCGCCTCGCAGTGCCGCGCGACCGGCCCCGCCGCGCCGCGATCGGCGCGGGTGATGCGGTACGCCCCGCCCGAGATGCGCTCGATGGCGCGGCCGCGGGCCAGCGCCCGCAGCGCCTCCACGTCCGGGGAGGCGACCGCGGGGCCCTGCACGACCAGGTGGAAGGCGTTCATGGCGCGGCGAGCCTCGCGAGGAAGTGGCGGACCTCGGCCGCGCGCGCCTTCAGGTCGGCGTGCGCGCGCTCGATGCGCACCCGGTCGGGGCCCGGCAGCCGGTAGGGGCCGCCCGACTGCACGAGCGCGATGACGCGGCGCGGGTCGACCGGCGTGTCGGGCGCGAACTGCACGGCGATCGCGGCCGGGCTCGCGTCGATGCGCGCCACTCCCAGCGGCGCGCCCGCGATGCGCAGGCGGTGGCACTCGAGCAGCACGCGCGCGGGCTCCGGCAGCTGGCCGAAGCGGTCCACCAGCTCCTCGGTGAGCGCGCGCAGGTCGTCCTCGCCGGCGCAGTTGGCCAGGCGCTTGTAGATCACGAGCCGCTCGTGCACGTCGCCGCAGTAGCCCTCGGGCAGGAGCGCCGGCGCGTGCAGGTTCACCTCGGTGGCCACGGCCACCGGGTGCGCGAGGTCGGGCTCGCGGCCGGCCCTGAGGCTCCTCACCGCGTGCTCGAGCATCTCGGTGTAGAGCGCGAAGCCGACGTCGTGGATGCCGCCGGACTGGCTCTCGCCCAGCACCTCGCCCGCGCCGCGGATCTCGAGGTCGTGCATGGCGAGGTAGAAGCCGGCGCCGAGGTCCTCCATGGCCTGGATGGCCTCCAGGCGCTTCCTCGCGTTGGCGTTGAGCGCCTCCTCGGGCGGCGTGAGCAGGTAGGCGTAGGCCTGGTGGTGCGAGCGTCCCACGCGGCCGCGCAACTGGTGCAGCTGCGCCAGCCCGAAGCGGTCCGCGCGGTCGATGAGGATGGTGTTGGCCGTGGGCACGTCGATGCCGGTCTCGATGATGGTCGAGCACAGCAGCACGTTCGCGCGCTGGTGGTAGAAGTCGCGCATCACGCGCTCGAGCTCGCGCTCGGGCATCTGGCCGTGGGCCACGGCGATGCGCGCCTCGGGCAGCAGCTTCTCCAGCGCCTCGCGGCGGTTCTCGATCGTGTCCACCTCGTTCCACAGGTAGTACGCCTGGCCGCCGCGCTTGAGCTCGCGCAGCACCGCCTCGCGCACGATGCCCGCGGAGTGGCGCGCGACGAAGGTCTTGATGGCGAGCCGCCGCTGCGGGGCGGTGGCGATGACGGAGAAGTCGCGCAGGCCCTCTAGCGACATCGCGAGCGTGCGCGGGATGGGCGTGGCCGTGAGCGTGAGCACGTCCACCTCCGCGCGCAGGCGCTTGAGCTCCTCCTTCTGGCGCACGCCGAAGCGGTGCTCCTCGTCGATGATGACGAGGCCGAGGTTGCGGAAGGCGACGCCCTTCTGGATGAGCTTGTGCGTGCCGATGGCGATGTCGACGGTACCGTCGGCGAGCCCCGAGACGGCGGCGGCGATCTCCTTCGCGCTGCGGAAGCGCGACAGCTCGGCGAGCTTCACCGGCCACGCGGCGAAGCGGTCGCTGAAGTTCTGGAAGTGCTGCTCCGCGAGCAGCGTCGTCGGCACGAGGATGGCCACCTGCCGGCCCGCCGCCACGGCGACGAAGGCCGCGCGCATGGCGACCTCGGTCTTGCCGAAGCCCACGTCGCCGCAGACGAGGCGGTCCATGGGGCGACCGGCGGCCATGTCGGCCACGACCGCCTGGATGGCCGCGGCCTGGTCGGGCGTCTCCTCGAACTCGAAGGCGGCGGCGAAGGCCTCGTAGTCCTGCGCCTTCAGCGGAAAGGCGTAACCCTGGCGCGCCGCGCGGCGCGCGTAGAGGTCGAGCAGCTCCGCCGCGGTGTCGCGCACCTGCTGCGCGGCCTTGCGGCGCGCCTTCTCCCACTGGCCGCTGCCGAGGCGGTGCACCGGCGCGTCCTCCGGGGCGGCGCCCGTGTACCGGCTCACGAGGTGCAGCTGCGCCACCGGGACGTAGAGCTTGTCGCCGCCCTCGTAGGCGAGGTGCAGGAACTCCGTGGGGCCCTCGCCGAGGTCCATCGTCACCAGGCCCTGGAACCGCCCGATGCCGTGCTGGCTGTGCACGACAGGGTCGCCCGCCTTCACCTCCGCCAGGTCGCGCAGCATCCCCTCGGCGCTGGAGCGCCCGCGCGCGTCGCGGCGCCGCGACTGGCGCACCTGCGTGGGGTAGAGCTCGGCCTCGGTGACGATCGCGAGGCGCTCGCCCGGCGCGGCGAACCCGGCCGCCAGCGGCCCGTGGGTGAGCGCGAAGGGCGCCGCCGACTGCGCGAAGCGCGTCCAGTCGTCGACCAGCGCCGGGTGCAGGCCGTGCTCTCCGAGGAACTGCGAGAGCGTCTCGCGGCGGCCCGGGCCGTCGGCCACGACGAGCACGCGCCCGTCGAAGGAAGACACGAGCCGGGCGAGGGCGCGCAGGGGCTCGGCGGCGCGGCGGTCCACGCCCACGTCGGGAACCTCCGCGACCTCGATGGCCGGCGCGCCGGCCGGGGGCGGCCCGCTCGCACCCCGCCTCACGTCGAGCCGCGGGAAGTCCCGCAGCCGGACGAAGAAGTCCTCGACGCCGAGGTAGAGCTCGCCGGGCGGCAGCAGCGGCCGGTCGGGGTCGCCGCGCAACAGGTTCCAGCGCGAGCCCAGGTCGCGCCAGAAGGCCTCGGCCCCGGCGGCCACGTCCTCGTGGAGCACGCAGGTCGCGCCCGCGGGCAGGTAGTCGAAGAGGGTGGCCGTCTCCTCGAAGAAGAGCGGCAGGTAGCACTCGACGCCCGGGGGCGCGACGCCGTTGGAGACGTCCTTGTACGCGCGGCGCTTCGTGGGGTCGCCCTCGAAGCGCTCGCGGAAGCTCGCGCGGAAGCGCGCGCGACCGGCCTCGTCCATCGGGAACTCGCGCGCCGGGAGCAGGCGCACCTCCGGCACGGGGTAGAGCGAGCGCTGGGTGTCGACGTCGAAGGTGCGGATCGACTCGATCTCCTCGCCGAGGAGGTCCAGCCGGTAGGGGATGGCGCTTCCCGTCGGGAAGAGGTCCACGAGCCCGCCGCGCACGCAGAACTCGCCCGGCGCCATCACCTGCTGGACGGCGGCGTAGCCGGCCAGCGCGAGCTGTGCCTTGAGCGCGGCGAGGTCCAGGCGCGCCTTCTGGCGCAGGAAGAAGGTCCGCCCCGCGAGGTAGCCGCGCGGCGGGAGGCGCTGCAGCGCCGTCGTGACGGGAACGATGCCCACGTCGCAGGCGCCCTGCGCGAACTGGTGCAGCGTGGCGAGCCGCTCCGAGACGAGGTCGGGGTGCGGCGAGAACTGGTCGTAGGGCAGGATCTCCCAGTCCGGCAGGCGGTGGACGGAGAGCGCGGGGTCGAACCAGGCGACCTCGTCGCGCAGGCGCTCGGCGTCCTGCGCGCTCTCGGCCAGCACGAAGACCGGCTTCGCGCACCGCGCGAGGCGCGCGATCCAGTACGCGTCGGAGGAGCCCGAGCGGGCGACCGCGGGCCGCGCCACCTACGCTAGGCGACGACCACCGGGATCTTCCCGATCTTCGCGCGCCACTCGGCCGGGCCGGACTTGTGCACGGCGTTCCCGTTGGAGTCCACGGCCACCGTCACCGGCATGTCCTTCACCTCGAACTCGTGGATGGCCTCCATGCCGAGGTCGGCGAAGGCGAGCACGCGCGCCTTCCGGATCGACTTGGACACCAGGTAGGCCGCGCCGCCGACGGCGATGCAGTAGGCCGCCTTGTGCTTCCTGATCGACTCCGTGGCCGCCGGCCCGCGCTCGCTCTTGCCCACCATGCCGATGAGGCCGGTCTGCGAGAGCATCGTCTCGACGAACTTGTCCATGCGCGAGCTGGTGGTCGGGCCCGCGGGGCCCACGGCCTCGTCGCGCACGGCGTCCACCGGGCCCACGTAGTAGATGAACCGGTTGGTGAAGTCCACCGGCAGCTTCTCGCCCTTCGCCAGCATCTCGACCATGCGCTTGTGCGCGGCGTCGCGGCCGGTGAGGAGCTTGCCGGAGAGCAGCAGCGTCTCGCCGGCCTTCCAGGTGGCGAGGTCCGCCTTCGTGAGGGTGTCGAGGTCGACGCGGCGGCTCGACTTGAAGTCGAGGGCGAGCTTCGGCCAGTCGGCAAGGTCGGGCGGGTCGAAGGTGGCGGGGCCGGAGCCGTCGAGCACGAAGTGCTGGTGGCGCGTGGCGGCGCAGTTGGGCAGCAGCGCCACGGGCTTGGAGGCGGCGTGCGTGGGGTAGTCGTTCACCTTCACGTCGAGCACGGTGGTGAGGCCGCCCAGGCCCTGCGCGCCGATGCCCAGCGCGTTCACCTTGTCGTAGAGCTCCAGGCGCAGCTCCTCGGCGCGATTCTTCGGGCCCCGGGCGAGGAGCTCCTGGATGTTGATGGGATCCATCATCCCCCACTTGGCCATGAGCATCGCCTTCTCCGGCGTGCCGCCGATGCCGAGCGAGAGGATGCCCGGCGGGCACCAGTCGGCGCCCATCGTGGGCACGACCGACAGCACCCAGTCGACGATGGAGTCGGAGGGGAGCAGCATCGCGAACTTGCTCTTGTTCTCGCTGCCGCCGCCCTTGGCCGCGACGATGACCTCGAGCCTGTTGCCGGGCACGAGCTCGACGTGCACCACCGCGGGCGTGTTGTCGCCGGTGCTCTTCCTCTTGCCGTCGGGGTCGGCCAGCACGGAGGCGCGCAACGGGTTGTCCTTGTCGGTGTAGGCGCGGCGCACGCCCTCGTCGATCATCTGCTGCAGCGTCATCCTCGCGTCCCAGCGCACGTCCATGCCCACGCGGATGAAGGCGATGGCGATGCCCGTGTCCTGGCACATCGGCCGGTGGCCCTCGGCGGACATGCGCGAGTTGATGAGGATCTGCGCCATGGCGTCCTTCGCCGCGGGCGACTGCTCGCGCTCGTAGGCGGCCGCGAGCGAGCGGATGTAGTCGGCCGGGTGGTAGTAGCTGATGTACTGGAACGCGTCGGCGACGCTCTGGATCAGGTCTTCCTGGCGGATGACGGTCATGGCGGGGGCGGGCGCCCGGTGCGCGGGCGGCCCGTTCATCGGGGGAAAGGAGGCTCCATTCTAGACCAACGCGCCCGGCTTTCCGGAGGGGCGGAAGGTCCCATGCGGCCGCGGGCGCCGCGCTTGAGCGCCGTCAAGGGGCGGGCGGCGCCGGCGCGCTAGTGCGAGGCGGGCTCGGGGTGCGGCATGATGCGGTCGCAGGCCGCGATCGCCATGGCCGAGAGGAGGAAGGCGATGTGGATCGCCGTCTGCGCGACGAGCACCTTCTCGCTGTAGTTGTCGGCGTTGATGAAGGTCTTGAGCAGGTGGATCGAGGAGATGCCGATGATGGCGGTGGCGAGCTTCACCTTGAGGACGGAGGCGTTCACGTGCGACAGCCACTCGGGCTGGTCGGGGTGGCCCTCGAGGTCGAGCCGCGAGACGAAGGTCTCGTAGCCGCCCACGATCACCATGATCAGCAGGTTCGAGATCATCACCACGTCGATGAGCGCCAGCACCACCAGCATGATCACCGTTTCGTTGAACTTGGGCGCGGCGTGGCCGATCACGTTGCCGGCCGCGTCCTTGATCTCCGGCAGGCTGTAGCCGACGCTGTCGATGAGCGCCTTCAGCGCCGCCTTGTCGCCGAAGGCGGCCTCCACCAGGTGCACCAGCTCGACCCAGAAATGGAAGACGTAGACGGCCTGCGCGACGATGAGGCCGAGGTAGAGCGGGGCCTGCAGCCAGCGGGTCCAGAAGATGAAGCCGCCCAGGTAGCGCAGGGCGAGCGGGCGTTTCGGCGTGGGGGAGGTCATGGCGGGAATCGGGGGGTGGCGGGCGCCCGCGGCGGCAGGGGCGCTCCGGAAGGCCGGCATTCTAGCCCGACGAGCGGGCGAGCGCGATGGCGGGGGTGATGCTCCTGCGCAGGATCTTGCCGTTCTTGGTGCGCGGGAAGTCGCCGGCCAGGTAGACGACCTTGGGGGCCTTGTAGGCGGCGAGGTGCTCGCGGCCGAAGGCGGCCAGTTCGTCCGCCGTGACCGCCGCGCCCGCGTGCGGGATCACGTAGGCGACCACCAGGAGCTTGTCCGGGCCGGCCTCCTCGCCCACGCAGGCGCAGTCGGCGACCGCCGGGTGGCTCTTCAGCACGCGCTCGATCTCGTAGGGCGAGACGCGGTAGCCGAAGCTCTTGATGATGTCGTCCTTGCGCCCGAGGAACCAGATGTAGCCGTCGGCGTCGTAGCGCGCGTAGTCGCCGGTGAAGAACCAGCCGTCGTGCCTGAGCTTCGCCGTCTCCTCCGGCAGGTTCCAGTAGCGCAGGAACAGGCCCGGGTCCGACTCGGGGATGCAGATCATCCCTTCCTCGCCGGCGGGCACCTCGGCGAGGGTCTCCGGGTCGAGGAGCCGGATGTCGTGGCCGGGCTGCGGGAAGCCGGCGCTGCCGGGCCGGATGGGCCGGAACCGGCTCTGCGACAGGTAGTAGCTGAACTCGCTCATGCCGACCGCCTCGTAGATGTCCGCGCCGAAGCGCTCCTTCCACAGCCCGAACACCTCGTCGGAGAGGTGCTCGCCGGCGCTCATGCAGTGGCGAAGCGTCGGCACGTCGGCCCGCGTGAAGGTGGTCTTCTGCAGGATCTGGCGGTAGATCGTCGGCACGCCGATGAAGATGGTCGCCCCGTGCTTGGCGATGAGCCGCGGCCAGGTGGCGGCGTCGTTCCTGCCCTCGTGCGCGATCACCGTCTTGCCGCGGTAGAGCGGGTCCATGAGGGCCGAACCCAGCACGTAGGTCCAGTTGAACTTCCCGGAGTGGACGATGCGGTCGCCCTCGCCTTCGCTCGCGAAGTCGAACCAGTAGGTCGCGGCCGGCGCGCGCCCCGCGAGGGAGCGGTGCCCGTGCAGCACTCCCTTGGGGTAGCCGGTCGTGCCCGAGGTGTAGACGAGGTAGGCCGGGTCGTCGACGGCGGTGTCCTCCGCGGGCTCCCAGGAGCCGATGGCGTCGAGCGCGGGGCCGAGGTCGATGGAGTCGATGCCGGGGACGGACGTCACCTCGCCCTCGCCGGACAGCAGCGCGTAGCGCAGCGACTCCTTGCCGGCGAGCTTCGGGCCCATCGCGCGCCACGCGGCCTTGTCGATCACGATCGCGTGCGCGCCGGAGTCGTGCGCGAGGTACTCGACCTCCTCGGCGGTGAGCAGCGTCGAGGTCGGCACGCTCACGGCGCCGCGCTTCATCGCGCCCAGGAAGGCGGTCGGGTAGTCGAGCGAGTTGGGCAGGCGGATGAGCACGCGGTCGCCGCGCGGGATGCCGAGGTTCCTCAGGAGCTGGGCGAAGCGGTTGGTGCGGGCGGCGAGTTCGCGGAAGGTGATGGCGCTCGTGCCCAGCGCGTCGTCCTCCACGATCATCGCGGGCCGGTCGGCCGCCGCCGTGCCGAGGTGGGCGTCGGTGCAGGCCACGCCGATGTTCAGGCGCGCCGGGATCTCCCACCGCCACGGCGGGAACGGGGCGAAGGGCGAGGTGCGGGCGTTCAAAGGATGACCCCGTACGGCCAGTTCTCGCGCACCACCTGCGCCGGCAGGCGCCGCAGGACGTCCATGGCGAAGTCGGTGTCCTCCGCGGCGAGCGCGTGCAGCGCGTGCGCGCGCAGCAGCGTCTGCAGCGCCTTGCCGAACATCGGGGGATCGAGCATCTCGCCCTGGAACTTGATGGCGCCGCCCAGCAGCGCGTCGGCCTCGACGGCCGCGCGCAGGATGGCGATCTTGGTCTTGATCTCCGAGGGCGACGGCGTGAACGCCACCTTGCAGGGGTGGATGTGGGAGGGGTGGATCACCTGCTTGCCGGAAAGGCCCAGAGAGGCCTCCTCGCAGGCGTGGCGGTAGACCACGCGCGACTCCTCGTCGCCGTGCAGGTCGAGCCAGCGGCGCACGTCGTCGGGCTCGACGAAGGTCTCCGGCATGGCGGACTGGCCGATGAGGGTCTCGACGCCGCCGATCACGCCCTTGCCGGCGATGCGCGCCTCGAAGAGGATGTCGTGCAGGTAGAACTTGAGCTCCTCGGTCCAGTGGCGCGGCGTGATGTGGATGCCCATCGCCTTGGAGAAGTCGTGGATGCCGAAGACCACGTGCTTCACGGT
>Ga0209477_1000573_pt1 | contig 22934 bp, 20 predicted proteins | sample KloWWTupernatant_FD_187180 | JGI IMG/M metagenome (GOLD analysis project Ga0209477, IMG submission 187180) | Active sludge microbial communities from Klosterneuburg, Austria, studying microevolution and ecology of nitrifiers - Klosterneuburg... | ecosystem: Engineered > WWTP > Aerobic digester >... | reverse complement strand
CGAGGCGCTCCTGCAGGTCGAGCGCCTTGGCGATGAGCTTCTCCGACCCGGCGAAGTGCTCGCAGGCCGGGATCACGGGGAACGGCTTTTCGCCGGCGAAGAGGGCTTCCTTGGGGTGGCGGGGAGCGGGCATGGGGGAAGGGTCCGGGTGGGGAATCCGTATTCTAGGCGCTAGCCGCGGCGCGGGACGAGGTAGCTCAGGTCGAGGTCGAGGACCACCGCGGGGTCCTTCGCGCCCGGCGCCGGGGTGGCGAGCGCGGCAAGGCGCGCGTTCTTGGCCGCCAGCAGGCGCACGCGCAGCGCGCCCACGTCGTCGCGGCCGGGAACCGGGTCGCACGCGGTCACGATGGAGCGCGCGACGACCGTGTCGCCGGCGAAGGTGGGGTTGGCGTGGGTGCCGCCGTGGATCGCGGCGATGGCGAAGGCGTTCTCCAGGCCGTCGTGGGCGAGGGCGCGCGCGAGCGAGATCACGTGGCCGCCGTAGACGAGCCGCTTGCCGAAGGGCCCGGAGGCCGCGGAGAAGGCGTCGAAGTGCACGCGCGCCGTGTTCTGGTAGAGGCGCGTGGCGAGCATGTGGTCGGCCTCCTCCACGGTGATGGCGCCGGGGTGGTCGATCGTCTCGCCGGGCGCGTAGTCCTCCCACAGGCGCGCGCCGCCGGTGGCGACCGGGTCGAGCGCCCGGGGCCGCAGGAACGCCGGGATCGCGAAGCGCGCGGGCTCGACCGCCTTCGGCAGCTCCGGCACGACGGTCGCCGGCGCGGGCGCCGCGGCGTCGCGCTTGGCGACCATGACCCACCGCGCCCAGGAGATCACCTCGCGGCCGTGCTGGTTGAGCGCGCGCGAGCCCACCCACACCACGCCGCTCGTGCCGCCCGAGTTCTGCTTCAGGCCGATCACCTGCGACTGCGCCGTGAGCGTGTCGCCGGGGTAGACGGGTTCGAGGAAGCGCAGGTCGGCGTAGCCGAGGTTCGCGACCGCGTTGTAGGAGATGTCGGGGACGGTCTTGCCGAAGGCCACGTGGAAGGCGAGCAGGTCGTCCACGGGGCAGGCCGGGTGCCCCAGCGCGCGCGCGACGGGCTCCGCGCAGTGCACGGGCTGGCGCGCGCCGGTGAGCGCCACGTACAGCGCGGCGTCGCCCGCGGTGACCGTGCGCGGCGTGGCGTGGCCGAAGCGCTGGCCGACGGCGTAGTCCTCGAAGAACCACCCCTCGCGCGGGCGCGCGCCGGGCGGGACGGGGAGGGGTTGCGTCACTGGCCGGCCTCGAGGCTCTTGATCATGTCGTCGAGCGCGAGCAGGCGCCGCGCGGCCTTGAGGTGGTGGCCCTCGATGAGGCGCCCGTTCACGACCACCACGCCGCGCCCCTCGCGGTGGGCGTGCTCGAGGGCCTCGATCAGCTCGGTGGCCGCGGCGAGGTCGTGGGGCTTGGGCGTGAAGGCGTCGTTGCAGTAGGGCAGCTGGAAGGGGTGCACGAGGCTCTTGCCGTCGAAGCCCAGGTCGCGCGCGAGGCGGCAGGCGTACTCGAAGGACTGCATGTCCTTCAGGTCGGTGGAGATGCCGTCGACCACGGAGCGGTCGAAGGCGCGCGCGGCCAGCACCACGCGCGAGAGCGAGTAGTGCAGGGCGACGCGGTCGGGCGTGCGCCGCGCGTGCAGCTGCGTGATGAGGTCGGAGGTGGCCATGACGATGCAGGCGATGCGGTCGGAGGCCGAGGCGATCTCCTCGGCGCGCAGCACCGCGAGCGGGCTCTCGACCATCACCATGACCGGCAGGTGGCTGCCGCCGGCGGCGTCCAGGCGCGACAGCGCCTGACCGACGTCGCCCTTCGACTCGATGTTCGGGAAGAGGATCGCGTCGGCGCCGATGGTGGCCACGGCCTTCACGTCGTCCTCGCCCCAGGGAGAGTCGAGGTCGTTCACGCGCACCACCACCTCGCGCCGCCCGTAGCCCCCGGCGAGCACCGCCTCGACCACGTTGCGGCGCGACTCGAGCTTCGCCTCGACGAGGATCGGGTCGCCCAGGTCGAGGATGACGGAGTCCACCTTGAGGGTGCGCGCCTTGTTGAGGTAGCGCGTGCTGCACCCGGGCACGTAGAGCATCGACCGGCGCGGGCGGAAGTAGGGGGTCATGGCGGCAAGCCTCTGATTTGGCGGGAGAAACGCGCTCACCGGCCGGGGTGCCCGGGATGCCCGGAAAGCGCTTGCTGCTGCGCAGCATCCTACGCCGCGCCGCGCCGGGGTGTCAACAGGACTTGTATCTTATATAAGACAAAGGATCGGCCCCGCCGTGGTATCCTCCCGCCATGACCGAGACCCTGCCGCCGCCGTCCTTCCGGCCGCTCTACGAGCAGATCAAGATCCTCATCACCCAGAGCCTCGTGGCCGGGGAGTGGAAGCCGGGCGAGGCGATCCCCTCGGAGGTGGAGCTCGCGGCGCGCTTCCGCGTGAGCCAGGGCACGGTGAGGAAGGCGATCGACGAGCTGGCGAGCGAGCACATCCTGGTCCGCCGCCAGGGCAAGGGAACCTACGTCGCCTCGCACAGCGAGCCTTCCTACCAGTACCGGTTCCTGCGCGTCATGCCCGACAGCGGCGAGAAGCTGCACCCGCACAGCGTGCTGGTGGAGGTGAGGAAGGGCCGCGCGAGCGCCGAGATCGCGCGCGCGCTCGCGATCAAGGCGGCGTCCCCGGTGCACGTGATCCTGCGCGTGCTCGAGTTCCGCGGCCGCCCGCTCATCCTCGACGAGATGGTGCTCGCGGCGAGCCGCTTCCCCGGCCTCACGGTGCCGAAGCTCGAGGAGTACAAGGGGTCGATGTACAGCTTCTACGAGGCCGTCTACGGGCTGCGCATGATCCGCGCCGAGGAGCGCATCCGCGCCGTGGCGGCCGACGCCGGCGCGGCAGCGCACCTGCGCGTTGCGCCCGGCACGCCGCTGCTCTGCGTCGACCGCATCGCCTTCACCTACGGCGACATGCCGGTCGAGTGGCGCCGCGGGCTGTGCGTCACCGACGGGTTCTCCTACTTCAACGAGCTCGCCTGATGCGCGGCGCGCGCGGGCCGCGATACCCCGATGGGCCGCGGGGTTTCAGGGGTATGCGCATGTGCGGTCGCAACAAATCCACGGTAGAATCGCCCGGCTCGCAGCGAAGCGGGATCGTGCCACCGCTCCCCTCCCGCCGCCGCCTGGCAGCCGCCATGCCACCCAGGACCGGACAATGACAACTGCATCCAAGCAGAGACCGAAGTATTACGACCTCAACCTTGCGCACCTGCCCGTCCCGGGGCTGGTCTCGATCTTCCACCGCATCTCCGGCGCGATCCTCTTCCTGCCGGTCATCCCGCTGGCGCTCTACCTGCTGCAGTCCACGCTCGGCTCGGAGGCCGGGTGGCTGCGGTGGAAGGAGTTCTTCGCCGATCCGGCGGTCAAGGTGATCGTGCTCGCCTTCGCCTGGCTCTACCTGCACCACTTCTTCGCCGGCATCCGCTACCTGCTGCTGGACGTCCACCTGGGCGTGGCGAAGGCCCCGGCGCGCGCCTCCGCGAAGCTCGTGTTCGCCCTCGGCGCCGCCGCCACCCTCCTCGTCGCGTGGAGGATCTGGTGAGTTCCGCCAAGAACCCCGTCGGCGCGCACTTCGGCCTGTCGGACTGGCTGCTGCAGCGCCTCACCGCCGTCGCGATGGCGGCCTACACGGTCTTCATGGCCGTGCTGCTCCTGTGGTGCCCGCCCGCGACCTGGGCGGACTGGAAGGGCCTCTTCACCGGCGCCTTCGTGCGCCCGGCCACGATGCTCTTCCTCGTCGCGCTCCTCTACCACGCGTGGGTCGGCGTGCGCGACATCATCATGGACTACGTGAAGCCCGCGGGGCTGCGCCTGGCGCTCGAGGCCGCGGTGGGCGCGACGCTCGTCGCCTACCTCGTCTGGTCCGCATCCATCCTCTGGGGCCGCTGAAATGTCACTTCCGGTACGCAGGTTCGACGCGGTGATCGTGGGGGCGGGCGGCTCGGGCCTGCGCGCGGCACTCGAGCTCTCCAATGCCGGCCTCAAGGTCGCCGTGCTCTCCAAGGTCTTCCCGACGCGCTCGCACACCGTGGCCGCCCAGGGCGGCGTGGGCGCGGCGCTCGGCAACATGGGCGAGGACAGCTGGCACTGGCACATGTACGACACCATCAAGGGGTCGGACTGGCTGGGCGACCAGGACGCCATCGAGTTCATGTGCCGCATGGCGCCGGAGGTCGTGATCGAGCTCGAGCACTTCGGCATGCCGTTCGACAGGAACGACGACGGCACCATCTACCAGCGCCCCTTCGGCGGGCACTCGCAGAACTTCGGCGAGCGGCCGGTGCAGCGCTCGTGCTGCGCCGCCGACCGCACCGGGCACGCGATGCTGCACACGCTCTACCAGAGGAACGTGCTCGCGCGCACCCAGTTCTTCGTCGAGTGGATGGCGCTCGACCTCGTGCGCGGCGCCGACGGCACAGTGCTCGGCGTGACCGCGCTCGAGATGGAGACGGGCGAGGTGGTCCTGTTCCAGGCCAAGGCCACGCTCTTCGCCACCGGCGGCTCCGGGCGCATCTTCGCTTCCTCCACCAACGCCTTCATCAACACCGGCGACGGCCTGGGCATGGCCGCGCGAGCCGGCGTCCCGCTGGAGGACATGGAGTTCTGGCAGTTCCACCCGACGGGGGTCGCCGGCGCGGGAGTCCTCATCACCGAGGGCGTGCGCGGCGAGGGCGGCATCCTCCTCAACAAGGACGGCGAGCGCTTCATGGAGCGCTACGCGCCCACCATGAAGGACCTCGCCTCGCGCGACGTGGTCTCGCGCGCGATGGCCACCGAGATCAAGGACGGGCGCGGCGCCGGCCCGAACGCCGACCACATCCTGCTCAAGCTCGACCACCTCGGCCCCGAGGTGATCGACAAGCGCCTGCCGGGCATCCGCGAGATCGCCCTCAAGTTCGCGAACGTCGACTGCGCGAAGGACCCGATCCCCGTGGTGCCGACCTGCCACTACCAGATGGGCGGCATCCCGACCAACTACCGCGGCGAGGTGGTCGTGCCCGCGGGCGCCGACCCCGCGTCGGTCGTGCCGGGCTTCTACGCCGCGGGCGAGTGCGGCTGCGCGTCCATCCACGGCGCCAACCGGCTGGGCACCAACTCGCTCACCGACCTGCTGGTGATGGGCAAGAGCGCCGGGATGAGCATGGTGGACCACATCCGCGCCCACGGCGCGGCGCTCCCGGACCTGCCCAGGGGCGCGGGCGAGGCCTCGGTCGCGCGCCTGGCGCGGCTCGACGGGCAGAAGGGCGGCGAGGACGTGGCCGCCGTCCGCGACGAGATCCAGCGCACCATGCAGGCGCACTGCGGCGTCTTCCGCTTTCCGGATCTCCTGAGGCAGGGCGTGGAGAAGATCCGCGCCGCCGGCGAGCGCGTGGCGCGCACGCAGGTCGGCGACCGCTCCAAGGTCTTCAACACGGCCCGCATCGAGGCCCTCGAGCTCGACAACCTCTACGAGGCGGCGCGGGCGACCATGGTCTCGGCCGAGGCGCGCAAGGAGACCCGCGGCGCCCACGACCGCGAGGACTTCCATGCCCGCGACGACGCGCAGTGGCTCAAGCACACCCTGTGGTACCGGGACGGCGACCGCCTCGAGTACAAGCCGGTCAACCTGAAACCCCTGAGCGTCGAGTCGATCGAACCCAAGGCCCGCGTGTACTGAGCGCGGGCAGGAAAACGGGGAGAAGTTGCGCTGGAGCAAACCGGCGCCTTCCGGATCCCCGACACTCAATCCGACATAGGCCTTTGGTCCCATGAAATTCCGCATCCAGCGATACGACCCCGACAAGGACGCCCGGCCGTACTTCCAGGACTACGACGTGGCCATGGGCCCCGCCGACCGGATGCTGCTCGACGCCCTGGTGCGCATCAAGGCGACCGACGACACGCTCGCGCTGCGCCGGTCCTGCCGCGAGGGGGTGTGCGGGTCCGACGCGATGAACATCAACGGGAAGAACGGGCTCGCCTGCGTCACCAAGCTCGCCGACCTGGCCGAGCCGGTGGTGATCAAGCCGCTGCCGGGGCTGCCCATCGTGCGCGACCTCATCGTGGACATGACGCAGTTCTTCGACCAGTACCACTCGGTGAAGCCGTACGTGATCGACCCGCGGCCCCTGCCGGAGAAGGAGCGCCTGCAGTCGCCGGCCGAGCGGGCGGAGCTCGACGGCCTCTACGAGTGCATCCTCTGCGCCTGCTGCTCGACCTCCTGCCCGTCGTTCTGGTGGAACCCGGACAAGTTCGTGGGCCCCGCGGGGCTGCTCAACGCCTACCGGTTCATCGCCGACAGCCGCGACCAGGCGCTGAACGAGCGCCTCGACGACCTCGAGGATCCCTACCGCCTCTTCCGCTGCCACACGATCATGAACTGCGTGGACGTGTGCCCGAAGGGGCTCAACCCGACGCTCGCCATCGGCAGGATCAAGGAGCTGATGGTGCGCCGGGCCGTTTGAGGAAAGACGAAGCCGTGCGCTCGCGAGAGATGGAACGGCTCAGGTGGCGGAGTCGCCGCGGGCTGCTCGAGCTCGACATCGTGCTCGGGCGGTTCTGGGCGGGTTGCGGGGAAGAGCTGGACGAACCGGAGGCAGGAAGCCTCGCGAGGCTGCTCGCGATGCCGGACAACGATCTGCTGGATCTCGTGATGGGGCGCAGGCCCTGCCCCGACCCGGCCCTGCAGCCGCTCTTGCAACGACTGAAGGCCGCCTGAGGCGGCCCACTGGGAGACACGCATGGAAGCCAAAGGCAAGGCGACGCTGACCTACGACGACGGCAAGACCCTCGACCTGCCCGTCTACGGCGGCACGATCGGCCCGGACGTGATCGACATCCGGGCCCTGTACGGGAAGACGGGCAAGTTCACCTACGACCCCGGGTTCCTGTCGACCGCCAGCTGCAGCTCGAAGATCACCTACATCGACGGCGACGAGGGGGTGCTGATGTACCGCGGCTACCCCATCGAGCAGCTCGCCACGCACTGCGACTTCCTCGAGGTGTGCTACCTCCTCCTCAAGGGCGAGCTGCCCACCGTCGCGCAGAAGAAGGGCTTCGACCGGACCGTCGCCGTGCACACGATGGTGCACGAGCAGCTCGCGCGCCTGTACCAGGGCTTCCGCCGCGACTCGCACCCGATGTCGGTGATGGTGGGCGTGGTGGGCGCGCTCTCGGCCTTCTATCACGACTCCCTGGACATCAACGACGCCTCGCACCGCGAGATCTCGGCCTTCCGCCTCATCGCGAAGCTTCCCACCATCGTCGCCATGGCCTACAAGTACAGCGTCGGCCAGCCGTTCATGTACCCGAGGAACGACCTCGACTACAGCTCCAACTTCATGCGCATGATGTTCGGCGTGCCGGCCGAGGAGTACGAGGTGAACCCGGTGCTCGTGCGCGCGCTCGACCGCATCCTGATCCTGCATGCCGACCACGAGCAGAACGCCTCGACCTCCACGGTGCGGCTCGCGGGCTCCTCCGGCGCGAACCCCTTCGCCTGCATCGCCTCGGGCATCGCCTGCCTCTGGGGCCCGGCGCACGGCGGCGCCAACGAGGCGGCGCTCAACATGCTCTACGACCTGCAGAGGAACGGGGGCGCGGCCAAGATCGGCGAGTTCGTGGCCAAGGTGAAGGACAAGAACTCCGGCGTGAAGCTGATGGGCTTCGGGCACCGCGTGTACAAGAACTACGACCCGCGCGCCAAGCTCATGCAGCAGACCACCAAGGAGGTGCTGGACGAGCTGGGGCTGCACGACGACCCGCTCTTCAAGCTCGCCATGGCGCTGGAGAAGGTCGCGCTCGAGGACGACTACTTCGTCTCCCGCAAGCTCTACCCCAACGTCGACTTCTACTCCGGCATCGTGCAGCGCGCCCTCGGCATCCCGGTGTCGATGTTCACCTGCATCTTCTCGCTCGCGCGCACCGTCGGCTGGATCGCGCAGTGGAACGAGATGATCTCGGACCCCGAGCAGAAGATCGGCCGCCCGCGCCAGCTCTACAACGGGGCGACCAAGCGCGACGTCGTGCCGCTCGCGAAGCGCGGCTGACGCGCGGTACCCGCCACACGAGGCCTCCATGTCCAGCGTCATGAAGCAGTTCGAAGCTTCCTCCCACCTCTTCGGCGCCAATGCGCCGTTCGTGGAGGAGCTCTACGAGCGCTACCTCCGGGACCCGGCGTCCGTCGCCCCGGAGTGGCGCGCGCAGTTCGACGCCTGGCAGGCCTCGGGGGGCGGGGCCGACGTCGCCCACACCCCCGTGATCGAGGCCTTCGCCGCGGCCGCCCGCCGCGGCCCGCTCGCCGCGCCCACCTCGGTGGCCGCGGACGACGAGAAGCAGATGAAGGTCCTCATGTTCATCCGCGCCCACCGCACCGCGGGCTCGCACCAGTCGAACCTCGACCCGCTCAGGCGCATGGACCACGTGTCCGTGCCCGAGCTCGAGCTCGCCTACTACGGGCTGGGCGAGGCGGACCTGGACACCGTGTTCTCGATGGGCTCCTTCGCCAACCGCCGCGAGCGCCGGACGCTGCGCGAGATCGTGGCGATGGTGAGGAAGACCTACTGCGACACCATCGGCGTCGAGTACATGTACCTCTCCTCGATGGAGGAGAAACGCTGGCTTCGCGAGCGCTTCGAGGGCACGCTCTCCACGCCCGCGCTCAACGAGCGCCAGAAGCGCTTCCTGCTCGAGCGGCTCACGGCCTCCGAGACGCTGGAGCGCTACCTGCACACGCGCTACGTCGGCCAGAAGCGTTTCTCGGGCGAGGGCGGCGAGAGCCTCGTGCCGATGCTCGACATCCTCATCGAGGAGGCGGGCACGCAGGGCGCCAGGGAGGTCGTGATCGGCATGGCCCATCGCGGCCGCCTGAACGTGCTGGTGAACAACCTCGGCAAGATCCCCGCCGACCTATTCTCGGAGTTCGAGGGCAAGAAGGCGGCCGAGCTCGCCTCGGGAGACGTGAAGTACCACCAGGGGTTCTCGTCCGACATCCAGACGCCCGGCGGCACCGTCCACCTCACGCTCGCCTTCAACCCCTCGCACCTGGAGATCGTGAACCCCGTGGTCGAAGGGTCGGTTCGCGCGCGCCAGCACCGCCGCGGCGACTTCAAGGGCGAGACGGTGATGCCGCTGCTCATCCACGGGGACGCCGCCTTCGCGGGGCAGGGCGTGGTGATGGAGACGCTCGCGCTCTCGCAGACGCGCGGCTACCGCACCGGCGGCACCGTCCACGTGGTGGTGAACAACCAGATCGGCTTCACCACCTCCGACACGCGCGACAGCCGCTCGTCCCTCTACTGCACCGGCATCGCCAAGATGGTCGAGGCGCCCGTCTTCCACGTGAACGGAGACGACGTCGAGGCCGTGGCGATGGTGGCGAAGATCGCCCTCGACTACCGCAACACCTTCAGGAAGGACGTCGTGATCGACATGGTGTGCTTCCGGCGCCTGGGGCACAACGAGCAGGACGAGCCGTTCGTCACCCAGCCGCTCATGTACAAGCGCATCGCCCAGCACCCGGGCACGCGGCGCCTGTACGCCGACCGGCTGGAGAAGGAGGGCCTCATCGCCCCGGGCTTCGCCGACGAGCTGGTGACGAGCTTCCGGGCGAAGCTCGACGAGGGCAAGCCCACCAACCCCAAGATCCTCTACGGGCTCAAGCACGCGCTCGCCGTCGACTGGGCGCCGTACATGAAGGTCGACTGGCGCCAGCCCGCGGACACCGCCGTGCCGCTGGAGCGCCTCAAGCGCTACGCGAAGCGCCTCACCGACATCCCGTCGAACTTCAAGCTGCACCCGACGGTGGAGCGCATGCTCGCCGGCCGCCGCGAGATGGGCGAGGGCAAGGCCCCGCTCGACTGGGGCATGGCCGAGAACCTCGCCTACGCGGCACTCCTCGACGAGGGCACGCCCGTGCGCCTGTCGGGGCAGGACAGCGGCCGCGGCACCTTCGCGCACCGCCACGCGGTGCTGCACGACCAGAACCGCGAGAAGTGGGACCAGGGCACCTACCTCCCGCTGCAGCACCTGCGCGAGGGGCAGGGGAGCTTCCTCGTCATCGACTCGCTCCTGTCCGAGGAGGCGGTGCTCGGCTTCGAGTACGGCTACGCCACCGCGAACCCGTTCGAGCTGGTGATCTGGGAGGCGCAGTTCGGCGACTTCGCCAACGGCGCGCAGGTCGTGATCGACCAGTTCATCGCCTCGGGCGAGGCGAAGTGGGGCCGCCTGTGCGGCCTCACCATGTTCCTGCCGCACGGCTACGAGGGGCAGGGGCCGGAGCACTCCTCGGCGCGCCTCGAGCGCTACCTGCAGCTCTGCGCCGAGCACAACATCCAGGTGTGCGTGCCGTCGACGCCGGCGCAGTTCTTCCACATGCTGCGCCGCCAGGTGCTGCGGCCCCTGAGGAAGCCCCTCGTCGTCATGACGCCCAAGAGCCTGCTGCGGCGCAAGGAGTCGAGCTCGCCGCTGGAGGACCTCGCCACCGGCACCTTCCAGTGCGTGATCGGCGACCCGGCCAGGCCCGCGCCGAAGAAGGTGAAGCGCATCGTGTTCTGCGCCGGCAAGGTGTACTTCGACATCGCCGCGGAGCGCGACAAGCGCGGGACGGACGACGTGGCGATCGTGCGCGTGGAGCAGCTGTACCCGTTCCCGCACGCGGACTTCGCCGCGCAGGTGGCGCTCTACCCGAACGCGAAGAGCGTCGTGTGGGCGCAGGAGGAGCCGGCCAACCAGGGCGCCTGGCACCGCATCCAGCACTACCTGCTAGAGCACCTGCGGCCCGACCAGGCCCTCACGGCGGCGCAGCGCAAGTCCTCCGCCTCGCCGGCCGTGGGCTACCTCGCGCTCCACAACCAGCAGCAGAAGGACCTCATCGACGCGGCCCTGACCCTCGAGGCCGCGCCGCCGAAGAAGGCCGCCGGCTGAGCGGCCCCGCGCATCGATCACGGGAAGGATTCGACATGCAAGTGGAAGTGAAGGTCCCGCAGCTCTCCGAGAGCGTTTCCGAGGCCACCCTCGTCGCCTGGCACAAGAAGGTGGGCGAGGCCGTCCGCCGCGACGAGAACCTGATCGACATCGAGACCGACAAGGTCGTGCTGGAGACGCCGGCGCCGGCCGACGGCGTGCTGGCTAGGATCGTGAAGGGCGACGGCCTCACCGTCACCTCGGGCGAGGTGATCGCGGTGATCGACACGGCCGCCTCCGCCTCGGCCGCCCCCCCGGTCGTGGATCCCGCGCTCGCCGCCAAGGCGCCCGCCGCGGCGCCCGCGCCGGCCGCGGCAGCGGGTGGCAAGCCCGCCTCGCCGTCGGCCGCGAAACTCGCCGCCGAGAAGGGCGTGGACACCGCCGCGATCGCCGGCACCGGGCGCGACGGCCGCGTGACCAAGGCCGACGTGCTGGCCGCGGGCGCCGCCCCGGCACCGGCCGCCCCCGCCCCTGCGCCCGCCGCGAAGCCCGCGCCCGTGCCGGTTCCCACCACGGGCGGCCGCGCCGAGCAGCGCGTGCCCATGACGCGCCTGCGCGCGCGCGTGGCCGAGCGGCTCGTGCAGTCGCAGTCCACGGCCGCCATCCTCACGACCTTCAACGAGGTCAACATGGCGCCGGTGATGGAGCTGCGCGCCCGCTACAAGGACCGCTTCGAGAAGGAGCACGGCGTGAAGCTGGGCTTCATGTCCTTCTTCGTGAAGGCGGCGGTGGCCGCGCTGCGCAAGTACCCGGTGGTGAATGCCTCGATCGACGGCAACGACATCGTCTACCACGGCTTCTACGACATCGGCATCGCCGTGGGCAGCGAGCGCGGCCTGGTCGTGCCCATCCTCCGGAACGCCGACCAGATGTCCATCGCCGACATCGAGAAGGCGATCGCGGACTTCGGCAAGCGCGCCAAGGACGGCAAGATCACCCTCGAGGAGCTCACCGGCGGCACCTTCTCGATCTCCAACGGCGGCGTGTTCGGCTCGATGCTCTCCACCCCGATCATCAACCCGCCGCAGAGCGCCATCCTCGGCATCCACGCCACCAAGGAGCGCGCCGTCGTCGAGAACGGGCAGGTGGTGGTGCGCCCGATGAACTACCTCGCGCTCTCCTACGACCACCGCATCATCGACGGGCGCGAGGCGGTGCTCTCCCTCGTGGCCATCAAGGATGCCCTCGAGGACCCGGCCCGCCTGCTGCTGGACGTCTAGGGGCCCGCTTGGCGCGCCGCAAGAGCCGCAAGAAGTGGACCGCCGCGACCCTCCTGCGCAAGGCGTTCTTCTTCGTGCTGGGGTCGCTGCTGGTCGGCTTCCTCGCCGTGGTGTTCCAGCAGGCGCTGGGCGTCTACCTGCCGCGCCACTTCGCCGTGTCGCTCGCCGTGGGGCTCGCCGTGGCGGCCACCTTCTGGGTGCTGGGCCTCATGAAGCACCCGCCCATGTTCCTGAAGGACGTGCACCCGCTCGCCGCGGGCCTCTGCGCCGGGCTCGGCGTCCACATCGCCCGCTTCTGGCTGCGTTGAAACCCCTGCCCAATCCACTCGATCGGACCCACCATGTCGCAAACCTATGACGTCGTCGTGATCGGCGCCGGCCCCGGCGGCTACATCGCCGCCATCCGCGCCGCCCAGCTGGGCCTGAAGACCGCCTGCATCGAGGGCTGGAAGAACGCGAAGGGGGAGCTCGCCCTCGGCGGCACCTGCCTCAACGTGGGTTGCATCCCGTCGAAGGCGCTGCTCGCCTCGTCCGAGGAGTTCGAGAAGGTGGGCCACCACCTGGACGAGCACGGCATCTCGGTGTCGGGGGCCAAGATCGACGTCGCGCGCATGCAGTCGCGCAAGGACGGCATCGTCTCCAAGATGACCAAGGGCATCGAATTCCTCTTCAAGAAGAACAAGATCGCCTGGCTGCAGGGCTTCGGCCGGTTCGTCGCCGCGGGCGACGCGTACACGATCGAGGTCGCCAACGGCGAGAGGAAGGAGACGGTGCAGGCCCGCCACGTGATCGTGGCCACGGGCTCGAAGGCGCGCCACCTGCCCAACGTGCCGGTGGACAACGTGACCATCTGCGACAACGAGGGCGCGCTCGCCTTCGGGGCGGCGCCCAAGCGACTCGGCGTGATCGGCGCGGGCGTGATCGGCCTCGAGCTGGGCAGCGTCTGGCGCCGGCTGGGCTCGGAGGTGACGATCCTCGAGGCGCTGCCTGCGTTCCTCGGCGCCTGCGACGAGGCGGTGCAGAAAGAGGCGTGGAAGGTCTTCACCAAGGGCCAGGGCCTCAACATCCGGCTCGGCGTGAAGATCGAGAAGGTCACCACGCGCAAGACCGGCGTGCTGGTCGAGTACACCGACGACAAGGGCCTCGCGCAGAAGCTCGAGTGCGACAAGCTGGTCGTCTCCGTCGGGCGCATCCCCAACACCGACGGGCTCGGCGCCGTGGGCGTGGGCCTCAAGGTCGACGAGCGCGGGTTCGTGGAGGTCGACTCGCACTGCCGCACGAACCTGCCCAACGTGTGGGCCATCGGCGACGTCGTGCGCGGCCCCATGCTCGCGCACAAGGCCGAGGACGAGGGCGTGATGGTGGCCGAGCTCATCGCCGGACAGAAGCCGCACATCGACTACGACTGCATCCCCTGGATCATCTACACCTCGCCGGAGGTGGCGTGGGTGGGGATGACGGAGCAGAAGGCGAAGGCCGACGGCATCGCCGTGCGCACGGGCCAGTTCCCCTTCGCGATCAACGGCCGCGCGCTGGGCACGGGCCAGTCGCAGGGCTTCGTGAAGATCGTGGCCGACGCCGCCACCGACCGCGTGCTGGGCGTGCACATCATCCACGCCCACGCCTCCGACCTCATCCAGGAGGCGGTGACGGTGATGGAGTTCAAGGGCGCCAGCGAGGACATCGCGCGCATCTGCCACGGGCACCCGACGCTCTCCGAGGTGGTGCGCGAGGCGGCGCTCGCCGTCGACAAGCGCTCGCTCAATTCGTAGGCCCTCCGGGCTGGCGAGGCGAGGGAACCGCGGATGAACGCAGATGAACGCAGATGGCTCGTGGCAGGGCTGGCGTCCTGGCCCGAAGCGAATGACCCCGTGGCGTCGATGATCCCGCCATCGGAAATCATCTGCGTTCATCTGCGTTCATCCGCGGTTCCCTCGCCCTACCCCGATGGTCGACGCCGCTGACATCCCGGAGATCGGGGACGAGGACCTCGAGCCCGCGGACCCCGACCAGTACTCCGGCCCGCTCGAGTGGTACTGGCACTTCCAGCAGCGGCCGGACTTCGAGACCGACAGCGAGCAGCTGCGCGTGCTGGGCGAGCTCGAGCGCCTCTTCGGCGAGCTGGAGGACTACCGCCAGTACCGCGCCGGGAAGCTGAACCGGCTGGTCACCAACCTCGGCGCCGGCCGCCGGCCTCCGCGCGGCATGTACATCTGGGGCGGGGTGGGGCGCGGCAAGTCGCTCATGATGGACGCCTTCTACAAGGTGAGCCGCCACCGCCGCAAGAGGCGCGTCCATTTCCACGAGTTCATGCGCGAGATCCACGCGCGCATGCGGGGGCTCTCCGGCACCGAGGACCCGCTCGACCAGATCTCGACGGAGATCGCCCGGGAGCTGCGCCTGCTCTGCTTCGACGAGTTCCACGTGAGCGACATCGCCGACGCGATGATCCTCGGGCGGCTCCTCGAGCTGATGGTCGCCAAGGGCGTGGTCTTCGTCATGACCTCCAACTACGAGCCCGACGGGCTCTACCCGAACGGGCTGCAGCGCGCCCGCTTCCTGCCGGCGATCGAGGTGCTCAAGCGCGAGCTGGACGTCGTGCCCCTGGGCGGGGGCACCGACCACCGCCGGCGCATCCTCGAGGGCTTCCGGGTCTGGTACTCGCCCCCCGGCGAGGAGGCCGACCAGCACCTCGCGCAATTCTTCGACGCCGTGACCAAGGCCGCCTTCGAGCGCGAGGGGTCGCTCGTGATCGGCGGCCGCGAGCTGCCCTTCCGCCAGCGCGCCAAGGGCGTGGCGTGGTTCGACTTCGCGACGCTCTGCGTGGAGCCGCGCTCCCAGAACGACTACCTCGAGATCGCGAGCGGCTACCACACGGTGCTGGTCTCCGGCGTGCCGCGGCTCGCCGCCGAGCGGACGGACGTGATCCGGCGCCTCACCTGGATGGTGGACGTCTTCTACGACCAGCGCGTGCGCCTGGCGATGTCGGCCGAGGCGCCGCCGGAGGAGCTGGTGTCGCCGGCCGCGCAGGCCACGGGGCCGGGCCGCATGGTGCGAAACGAGTTCGCGCGCACCGCGAGCCGGCTGCTCGAGATGCAGTCGCGCGACTATTTCGCGAGGAAGCACGCCTCGGCGGAGAATCCGCAGGTGCTGCGCGCCCGCTAGCAGGAGGAGAACGCGATGGGAACCTTCAAGGCCGTGTACCTCACCCGCGAGGCGGACCGGTTCGCCGCCCGCGTGGCCCCGCTCGACGACGCGGCGCTGCCGGAGGGCGACGTCACGCTGGAGGTCGAGTGGTCCACCGTCAACTACAAGGACGCGCTCGCCATCGCCGACCGCGCGCCCGTCGTGCGCAAGTGGCCGATGGTGGCCGGCATCGACGGGGCGGGGACGGTGTCGGCATCCGCGCACCCGGAGTGGAAGCCGGGCGACCGCGTGATCCTGAACGGCTGGGGCGTCGGCGAGGGGCACTGGGGCTGCCTCGCGCAGCGCGCGCGGCTCAAGGGCGGCTGGCTGGTGCGCCTGCCGGAGGGACTCGCGGCGGGCGAGGCCATGGCGATCGGCACGGCGGGCTACACGGCGATGCTCTGCGCGCTGGCGCTCGAGAAGCAGGGCGTGAAGCCCGGCGACGGCGACATCCTCGTCACGGGCGCCACCGGCGGCGTGGGGAGCGTGGCGGTGGCGATCCTCGCCGGCCGCGGGCACCGCGTGGTGGCCTCGACCGGCAAGGCGGCCGAGGAGGCGTACCTGCGCTCGCTGGGGGCGGCCGAGGTGATCGACCGCGCGGCGCTCGCGCAGCCCGGCAAGCCCCTGCAGAAGGAACGCTGGGCGGGCGTCGTGGACTGCGTCGGCAGCCACACGCTCACCAACGCCTGCGCGCAGGCGCGCTACCGCGGCGTGGTCGCGGCCTGCGGGCTCGCGCAGGGGATGGATTTCCCGGCGAGCGTGGCGCCCTTCATCCTGCGCGGCGTGCGCCTCGTCGGCGTCGACAGCGTGATGGCGCCGCGCGCCGAGCGCGAGGAAGCGTGGGCGCGGCTCGCCGCGGAGCTCGACCGCGCGAAGCTCGCGTCGATGACCACAACGATCGGCCTCGCGCAGGCGATCGAGCGGGCGCCGGAGGTGCTGGCCGGCCGCGTCCGCGGGCGCCTCGTGGTGGACGTGAACGCCTGAGCGCGGAGGCGCCGCACTAGGGAATACCCTGAGGCGCGGGACTGAAAGCTTGCGCGGGATCAACTAAGCTTCACGCTCGGCGCCTACGCTGTGACCGCCCCGCCGCCAGAAGCGGGGAAGGCCCATCCCGCCCGGAGGAAACCATGACCTCGTACCCCGAATTCCACGCCCGCTCCATCCGCGACCCCGAGGGGTTCTGGGGCGAGCAGGCCAAGCTCATCGACTGGCACCGGCCGTACGACAAGGTGCTCGAGTACGCCAGGCCGCCCTTCCGCTCGTGGTTCGCCGGCGGGCTCACGAACCTGTGCCACAACGCGGTGGACCGCCACCTCGCCTCCCGCGGCGCGCAGAAGGCGCTGGTGTGGATCTCCACGGAGGTCGACCAGGAAAAGAGCTGGACCTTCGCGGAACTGGCCGACGAGGTGAACCGCTTCGCGGCGATCCTCCAGTCCCTGGGGGTCGGCAAGGGCGACCGCGTCCTCATCTACATGCCGATGGTGCCCGAGGCGGTATTCGCGATGCTCGCGACGGTTCGCATCGGCGCCATCCACTCCGTGGTGTTCGGCGGCTTCGCGGCCGCGAGCCTCGCCGCGCGCATCGACGACGCACAGCCGAAGGTGATGGTCACCTCCGACGCGGGCGCGCGCGGCGGCAAGGCGATCCCGCTCAAGCCCCTGGTCGACGAGTCCATCCGCCTGTCCAAGGCGCCGCCGGCGCACGTGGTGATCGTGAACCGCGGGCTGGATGCCGGCATGGACCGCACGCCGGGCCGCGACCTCGACTACGCGGAGCTGCGCGAGAAGCACGCCGGCGCGAAGGTGCCGGTGACCTGGCTCGAGTCCAACGAGCCCTCGTACATCCTCTACACCAGCGGCACCACGGGCAAGCCCAAGGGCGTGCAGCGCGACACCGGCGGCTACGCCGTGGCGCTCGCGGCGTCGATGAAGCACATCTACTGCTCCAACCCGGGCGAGGCCTACTTCTCCACCTCCGACATCGGCTGGGTGGTGGGGCACTCCTACATCGTCTACGGGCCGCTCATCAACGGCTCGACCACCATCATGTACGAGGGCCTCCCCATCCGGCCCGACCCGGCCATCTGGTGGAAGATCGTCGCCGACTACCAGGTCACCTCGATGTTCTCCTCGCCGACGGCGATCCGCGTGCTGAAGAAGCAGGACCCGGCCTACATGGCCAAGCACGACGTCAGGTGCCTCAAGTACCTGTTCCTCGCCGGCGAGCCGCTGGACGAGCCCACCGCGCGCTGGGTGTCGGACAACCTCGGCTGCCCGATCGTGGACAACTACTGGCAGACGGAGACGGGCTGGCCGATCCTCTCGGCGTGCCTGGGCGTCGAGGACACGCCGCGCAAGTTCGGCTCGCCGTCCTTCGCGGTGTACGGCTACAACGTGAAGCTCAAGGACGAGGTCACCGGCAAGGAGGCCGAGGCCGACCAGAAGGGCGTGCTGTGCATCGTGCCGCCGCTGCCGCCGGGCGCCATGACCACGGTGTGGGGCGACGACGAGCGCTACGTGAAGACCTATTACGGCACCTTCAAGGACGAGATGGTGTACTCGACCTTCGACTGGGCCACGCGCGACAAGGACGGCTACTACTTCGTGCTGGGCCGCACCGACGACGTGATCAACGTGGCCGGCCACCGCCTCGGCACGCGCGAGATCGAGGAGGCCGTGCAGGCCCACGCGGGCATCGCGGAGGTCGCGGTCGTGGGAGTGGCCGATTCCCTCAAGGGCCAGGTGCCGGTGGCCTTCGCCGTGGCCAAGGACGGCGCGAAGACCGCGACGAAGGAGCTGGCCGCGGCCTTCGAGAAGGAGGTCATGGCCACGGTGGACCGCGAGCTGGGCGCCATCGCGCGGCCCTCGCGCGTGCACTTCGTGACGGTGCTGCCGAAGACGCGCTCCGGCAAGCTCCTGCGCCGCTCGATCCAGGCCCTGTGCGAGGGCCGCGACCCGGGCGACCTCACCACCATCGAGGATCCGGGCGCGTTGGAGCAGATCCGCGCCGCGCTGAAGGGATGACCCTCACCCCCGACCCCTCTCCCAAGGGAGAGGGGCGCTGGGCCTCCCTTCTCCCTTGGGAGAAGGGCCGGGGATGAGGGTGCACCTGGTCCCCGACGTCCTCGCGCCGGGCCTCAGGCTGGTCTTCTGCGGGACGGCGCCCTCGCGCGCCTCGGCCGCGGCGCGCGCCTACTACGCGAAGCCCGGCAACCGCTTCTGGCCCGCGCTGCACGCGGCCGGGTTCACGCCGCGGCGCTTCCAGCCCGCGGAGTACGCGCAACTGCCCGCGTTGGGCATCGGGCTCACGGACCTCTGCAAGGGGCACTCGGGCAACGACGACGAGCTGCCCGACGGCGCGCTCGACGCGGAAACGCTTCGCCGCAAGATCGCGCGCTTCCGCCCACAGGCGGTGGCCTTCACCAGCAAGAACGCCGCGAAGGCCTTCCTGGGCCGCGCCGTCGCCTACGGCTGGCAACCGGAAAGCGTGGTGGGCATGACGCGCCTCTTCGTCCTGCCCTCTCCGTCAGGCCAGGCCACCCGCTTCTGGAACGAAGCCCCGTGGCTCACCCTGGCAAGATGGTTCCACGGGCACGAAAGCGAGGGGCGGTGAAAAGGAAACAGGCCCCTTTTTCGGCGGAGTCCGGAAAAGGGGCCTGGTTCCTTTTCACCGCCCGCCTGGCGGGCACGGAAACTACTTGCAGGCCCCCAGGTACTTCGCCTGGCTGTTGTGCGTCATGTTCATCACCTGCCCGCCCGCGTTCATCGACATCTTCGACACCATCCGGTAGCCGTCCGGCACGAAGGTGACGGTGTTGTCGGAGGTCATCTGCATTTCGCCCTTGCAGGCGAACTTGTAGTTGGCGGTGTTGCCCGACACCTTCATGTCGGTGATCTTGCAGTCGACCTTGCTGTCGGGGTCCTTGCGGCCGAGCTGGCCGTCCTCGATGTCCTTGGCGGTGAGGCAGTGCTGCACGGTCATCGCCTGCTTGCCCATCCCCTTGGGCGCGCCCGGGATGGCGCCCATGTCCATCTCCATCTTGTATTCGTAGAGCCCCGGCTTGATGCGCGAGGCGAAGGCCTTCATGTCGTTCTGGGCGATGGCGGCGGTGGCGGTGACGGCGAGGGCGGCGGCGAGCGCGGCGGCGGCTTTCATGGGGAACCCCTGCGTGGCGTGGAAAGTGCCGCGCAGGATACCACCCCCGGCGCGGGCCGGCGCCGGCGGGCGGCTAGAATGGCGCCATGGCGCGCACGCTCGACCTTCCCTACGACGCTTCCACCGGATGCGCCGAGCGCCACGCCTGGTTCGAGCGCCTTCGCCCGCTGGGCTGGGCCGTGCTCCTCGACAGCGGCGACCGCCGGCGGACCGGGGGGCGCTTCGACATCCTCGCGGCCGGCCCGATCGCGAGCCTCGTGTGCCGCGACGGGCGCTGCGAGATCCTGCGGGAGGGTGCCGCGCCGCAGCCCGTGGCGGACGCCTTCGCCGGCACCCGGGCGCTCCTCGACGGCACGGAAGCGGCCGACACCCGCTGGCCGGTGTCGGGCGGCGCGCTGGGCTACTTCGGTTACGAGCTCGGCCGCGCCGCGGCGCGGCTCCCGGCGGCCAAGCCGGGCACGCAGCCCTTCATGCCCGAGGCGGCCGTGGGCCTCTACGCCTGGACCGTCGTGATCGACCATGCCGGGAAGCGCGCGGCGCTCACCTCCCTCACCGCGCTTGCCGACGCGGAAGCCGAGGCGATCCGCGTCCGCCTCCTCGCGGGCGAGCCGCCGGCGCGGGAGCCGTTCCGGGTCACGGGCGAGATCGCCTCCAGTCTCGAGCGCGACGACTACCTGCCGCGGGCCGCCCGCATCCTCGGCTACGTCCGCGAGGGCGACACCTACCAGGTGAACCTCACGCGCGAGTTCCGGCTGGCCTACCGCGGCGATGCCTGGGAGTTCTACCGCCACCTGCACGACACCAATCCCGCGCCGATGGGCGCGTTCCTCGAGTACCCGTTCGGCGCGGTGCTCTCGAGCTCGCCCGAGCGGCTGGTGACGGTCGAGGCGGGGGAGGCCGCGACGCAGCCCATCAAGGGGACGCGCCGGCGCCGTGCCGACCCGGCCGAGGACGCGCGCGCGCGCGCGGAGCTCGCCGCCTCCGCCAAGGACCGCGCCGAGAACGTGATGATCGTGGACCTGCTGCGCAACGACTTCGGCCGGGCCTGCGAGCCCGGGAGCGTGGCGGTGCCGAAGATCTGCGAGCTGGAGAGCTTCGCCACCGTCCACCACCTCGTGAGCACCGTGACGGGCCGGCTCGCCCCGGGCCGCGACGCGCTCGACCTGCTCGAGGCCTGCTTCCCGGGCGGCTCCATCACCGGCGCGCCCAAGCGCCGCGCCATGGAGATCATCGACGAGCTGGAGCCGCACCGCCGCGAGGTCTACTGCGGCGCCATCGGCTACGCGACGCCGGCCGGGCGACTGGACATGAGCATCCCGATCCGCACCACGCTCGCGGCGCAGGGAGAGCTTCGCTTCTATGCCGGCGGCGGCATCGTCGCCGACTCCTCGCCCGAGGGCGAGTTCGAGGAGACGGAGGTGAAGATCGCCGCCATCCGCCGGGCGCTGGCGCGCTTTTCCTCCGGCGGGGCGCCGCACCCGGCCAAGACGGCGATGCGCCGCGAGCTGCTGGCCGCGCGCGACGCGCTCTTCTCCGGGGGCAGCGCCGATTTCTCCTCGGCGATCACGGCGCGCCTGCGGCAGCTCGTCGAGTACCGGCGCGCCCGCACGGTGCTCACCACCCTGAGCTTCGGCACCGAGTGGGACACGCGCGCCTTCGCCGAGGCGGTGCTCGCCGACGGCAAGATCCTCGTGCTGCCGCGCGTGGTGCGCGAGCCGCGCTCGCTCGCGCTGCACGCCGTGACGGACCTCGGCGCCGACCTCCAGCCGGGCGTCTGGGGCATCGAGGAGCCGGACCCGGCCCGGTGCCCGCAGGTGCCCCTCTCGCAGGTCGACTTCGCCCTCGTGCCTGCGCTATCGTGCACCGAGGGCGGCGTGCGCCTGGGCTACGGCGCGGGCTACTTCGACCGGCTGCTCGCCGGCGCCGGGACGCGCACCTTCGCCGTGGTCGCGCTGCCGGAGGCGCTGGTGCGCACGGCCGTGCCCAGCGAAGCGCACGACGTGCCGGTCGACGCGCTCCTCACCGAGAAACGATTCCACAGGACGAAAGCCTCCCCATGAACGCCAGGATCATCGACGGCAAGGCCATCGCGGCCGGCGTCGCCGCCGAGAACGCCATCCGCGCCGCTCGCCTTCGGAACGCGGGAACCGTGCCCGGCCTTGCCGTCGTCATCGTCGGCGAGGACCCCGCGAGCCGCGTCTACGTGCGCAACAAGGCGCTCGCCTGCGAGAAGGCGGGCGTGAATTCCTGGGTGCACGCGATGCCGGCCGACACCCCGCAGGAACGGCTCCTGGGCTTCCTGCGCGAGCTGAACGCGGACCCGACCGTGCACGGCATCCTCGTGCAGTTGCCGCTGCCGAAGCCGCTCGACGCGCGCGCGGTCATCGAGGCCATCGACCCGGCCAAGGACGTGGACGGCTTCCACTACCAGAACGTGGGGGCGCTGGTCGTGGGCGACCCCGCCTTCTACCCGTGCACGCCGTGGGGCGTGATGAAGATGCTGGAGCACGAGGGCATCGCCGTCGAGGGGATGCACGCCGTGGTCGTGGGCCGCTCCACCATCGTGGGCAAGCCCATGGCGCTCATGCTGGTGAACGCGGGCGCCACCGTCACGGTGTGCCACTCGAAGACGCGCGACCTCGCGGCCGTCACGCGCCAGGCCGACCTCCTCGTGGCCGCGGTGGGCCGCGCGCGCATGATCGGCGCGGGCATGGTGAAGCCCGGTGCGATCGTGGTCGACGTGGGCATCAACCGCACCGCCGACGGGAAACTCTGCGGCGACGTCGACCACGCAGCGGTCGTGAAGGTGGCCTCGCGCATCACGCCGGTTCCCGGCGGGGTGGGGCCGATGACCATCGCCATGCTCGTGGCCAACACCGTGCGCGGCGCGGAAAAGGCCGCGGGCCTCGCCTCGCCCATGCCCACCCGAATCGCCTGACGCAAGCCTCCCGAGGAGAAGACGATGACGAGCCCGTACGCCGCCGGCCTCGACCGCAACGAGGCCAACTACACGCCGCTCACGCCCGTCTCGTTCCTGGCGAAGGCGGCCGGCGTCTACCCGGACCGCGTCGCCGTCATCCACGGCGGCCTTCGGCGCACCTGGAAGGAGGTCTACGCCCGGTCCCGCCGGCTGGCGGGCGCGCTCGAGCGCCGCGGCGTGGCGCGCGGCGACACGGTGGCGGCGATGCTGCCCAACGTGCCGGCGATGGTGGAGCTGCACTTCGGCCCGGCGATGATCGGCGCGGTGCTCAACACCCTCAACACGCGGCTCGACGCGGACGCCATCGCGTTCATGCTCGACCACGGCGAGGCGAAGGTGCTCTTCACCGACCGCGAGTTCTCGGGGACGATCGCCCAGGCGCTCGCGCGCGTGAAGT
>Ga0209477_1000572_pt1 | contig 22941 bp, 24 predicted proteins | sample KloWWTupernatant_FD_187180 | JGI IMG/M metagenome (GOLD analysis project Ga0209477, IMG submission 187180) | Active sludge microbial communities from Klosterneuburg, Austria, studying microevolution and ecology of nitrifiers - Klosterneuburg... | ecosystem: Engineered > WWTP > Aerobic digester >... | reverse complement strand
TCTATTGCGAGAACACGGCCTTCGGTAACCGGGGACCCTACAGCGAGCGCGCCGGGTTCGACCTGGTCTCGCAGGCGATGACGGGCATCATGGCGTTCGAAGGGGCGGGCGGGCTACCGCATCCGATTATCACGACGTCACCGACCGACCTGGCCGCGGGGATCTTCATGGCGTACGCCGTGGCGGCCGCGCTTTACCAGCGCGAGCACACCGGACGGGGGCAGCAGATCGAGACGAGCCTCTTCGCGGCCGGGATCGCGATCCAGTACCGGCCGATGTTCTCGATTGAGCGGCTCGACCGGGCCCCGCGCGAGCGGCTGCTCGAAACCGTTGCCCGGGCGCGGGCTGCCGGCCGGCGCGTCGATGAGGTGCTTGGCGAGCAGAGTTCGCGCACCGACGTGGTGATGCGCCGGAACAACCCGTACTACCGGGTGTTCGAGACGAAGGACTCCTATATCGCACTGGCCTGCCTGAACAACCGGCTGCGCCGGGCAGCAGCGCGGGTGCTCGAGGTCGAAGACCCGCGCGTGGAGGGTGACGAGTTCGATGTCGACCTGCTCGGGCCGGACGAGAGCCTGGTCCTGCGGGAGCTGATCGCGGCCACGTTCACGAACCGGACCACCGACGAATGGGTGGAGCTTTTCGATGCCGCCGGGGTCCCGTGCGGGCCGGTGCGGCTCACGGCCGAGCTGTTCGATGACCCACAGGTGGTCGCGGACGAGCTCCTGGTGGAACTGGACCACCCGATCATGGGACCGGTGAAGATGGCGAACAGCCCGCTCAAGATGAGCGGCGGCGAAACCGGATCGCGCCTGCCATCGCCAGCCCTCGGCCAGCACACCCGCGAGGTGCTCGGCGAACTCGGGTTCACGGCCGGTGAGGTCGCGGCGCTCGAGGCAAGCGGGGCTGTGCGCGCCTGGAAGCGCGACTGAGCGACGCGGCTACTGGACGGCGATGAGCTCGACTTCGAAGTAGAGGTCTGTGTTGGCCGAGATGGGACCGGAGCCCCGGGAGCCATAGGCGAGGGCCGAGGGGATGAGGAGGTTGCGCTTGCCGCCGACCTTCATGGTGGCGACACCTTCGTCCCAGCCCTTGATGACCTGGCCGACGCCGATCACGAAGACGAAGGGCTGGTTGCGAGTGACTGAGCTATCAAAGACCTTCCCATCGAGGAACTTGCCGGTGTAGTGGACCGTGACGCGCTGCCCCTTCTGGGGTGTGGCGCCGGTGCCGACGACGACGTCTTCGTACTGGAGTCCGCTCGGGGTGGTGGTCGGGTTCTTGAGGGTCATGGTTGCTCCAGTGGTGGTTGAGGTGGCGGCGGATGGTGAAGCGCCGGGGCTCGGTTGCGCGGCGGTGGTGGGCGTGGCGGTGGGCTCGTCGGGACCGTCTCCGCAGGCCGAGGCGATGGGAACGAGTGCCCCCATGATGAGCAAGGTTGCGAGGTTCTTCCGGAACATGGAGACAGCGTAGAGGCAGGATGGGGAAGGGAGAAGGGCGAGGAAAGCTTCGGCCGGACGGCCGGGTCGTCCCACCCGGGCGGGGCATCGGGCGACCAGGAGATGCCCAGGAGCGAGTCGCCTTTCGAGCGATCGACTGGCGCGAACAGTTCCCACTCCTCCGCCGTGCAGTCGAGCTCGATCAGCGGGTAGCCGATGGGTACGCCACTGCCCCGGCAGACGAAGGTTTCCGGCTCGAACGCGGAGCCGTAGGCGGCGGCGATGGTGGCGCCCACGGCCTGCTGCCAGGGGGTCGGATGCACCCCGCGCCGCGGGACCACCGTCGAGTTCGTGCTCATGGTCCGGAAGCTGCCGGGGTGGGCCATACGCCCGGCCGAGAGGAAGCGGGCGCCCGTCATCAGGCTGCCTTCCGCGAGCGCGAGGCGCTCGAGGCGGCCGAAAAGGCCCTGGCGGCGGTAGGCGAGGCTCACGCAGCAGAGCCCGGCGAGCCTCACGGTTGTCTCGGGGAGGAGGGGCAGGTCCATGACGCGGGATTCGCCGAGCGCGAACCCGGCGGGCGTCCCATCGGCGGCCGTGGCGAGGGACAGGTAGCGCAGCTTGCCGAGCGACTTCTCGAGGTAGGAAAGGTTGGCCTCGCGGTAGTTCTCGCCAAAGAGGGACTGGACCGCGGCGACGATGTCCGGTGTCAGCCGCGTGGTCTCGATGACGCGGAAGGCGAACTGGCCGTCAGGGGGAGTCACCAAGCCGCTACGCCTCCGCGTGGACGATGCGCCCGCCGCGGATGACGTAGCGGACGCGTTCGAGGTCGGTGAGGTTGTCCGTCGGGTCGCCTTCGACGACGAGGAGATCGGCGATGGCGCCGGCGCGGATCACGCCAACGTCCGGCAGCCTGAGCAGCTCAGCCACCCGGCTGGTGGCAAGCCGAAGGGTCTCGACGGGCGTGGTGCCCGCGAGCTCGGAGAAGACCGCGAGGCCGGCGGCGAGGCTTTCGTGGGGGACGTTGGGGATGCCGCAGTCGGTGGACATCACGATGCGGCAGCCGCTTCCTACCTGGTCGCGAAGGATAGCGGCGCGGGCCTCCCTGCGGCCGTCATCGGGCCAGCGCCGGTAGCCGATGGAGACCGTGGGCGAGACGAGGATGCCGGCGTCAGCGATGCGCCGGATGAGGGCAGGGTCGTGGTCGTAGCCCTCGGGAGTGGTGAAGGAGCAGTGTTCGATGGCGTCGACGCCGGCTTCGACCGCGAGGCGGATGCCCTCGATGCCGTGGGCGTGAGCGGCGACAGGGCGGTGCAGGCGGCGGGCCTCCTCGATGCAGGCGCGGAGCTCATCGAGGGTGAACTGGGGGGCGAAGGTGTTGGTGCGCGGGGTCATGTTGCCGCCGGTCGCCATCACCTTGATCCAGTCGACACCGGCTTTCACGCGTTCGCGCACGGCCCGGCGGATGCCCAGCTCGCCATCACATTCACCGCCCATGAACCAGCAGTGCCCGCCCGTGGTGGTGATCGGCGCGCCGGAGACGAGCAGGCGCGGGCCCGAGATGAGGCCGCCGGCGATGCTCTCGCGCAGCTCGATGGAAGCCGCGGTGGGGGCGCCGAGGTCGCGGACCGTGGTGATGCCGGCGGCGAGCATGCGCTGGGCGTTACCGGCCATGCGGGCGAGCATGGTGCCCGGGGTGTCGCTGTCGTAGGTGGCGCGCCAGCCGGCGGTGGCGTCGAAGCAGAGGTGCGCGTGGCCCTCGATGAGGCCGGGGACGACGGTGCAGCCGGAGACATCAAGTTCTTTCGGGCCGCCGAGCGCCGCGCCAACGGCCTCAATCCGGTCGCCGTCGATGGTGATAGAGGCCTCGGTAGTGGTGTCTGCTATGCCGTCCCAGACCCGTCCGCCGCGGAGGATGAGTGTGCTCATTTCGCTGGATTCTACGCAGACGTGGCAGGATCGGGCGATGGAAGACTGGTTCGATACGCATGCGCACCTGGACCGCTACCCGGCGGCCGAGCGGGATGCCCTGCTCGCGCGCGCCCGGGAGGCGGGTGTGGCGGTTGTCGGCGTGGGTGTGGACCTTGCTTCGTCGCGGGAAATGGCGGGGATTGCGGGCCTGGCAGGGTACGCAGTGGGGGTGCACCCGCTGTACGCGGGTGAGTGGGGCCGCGACGGGCTGGCGGGGCTGCTCGCGGCCACCGGGGGCGTCGCCGTTGGGGAGTGCGGTTTCGATGACGGAGGACCGGAGTGGGAGCTGCAGGTGGCGGCGTTCCGCGGGCAGTGCGCCCTTGCGCGGGAGTGCGGGCTGCCGCTCGTGCTCCACGTCGATGGCCGGCGGGCGTGGGAGATTCTGCGCGCCCATAGCGATGACCTGGCGGGGCTAACGGTGGTGCGGCATTACTTCACCGGTGACCGCGGGCAGGCGGAGTGGCACGGCGCGCGCGGACACTTCCTCTCGTTCGGGAAGCCGCTCGTGAGGGACGCGGCACTCCAGGAAGTGTGCCGGGAATATCCCCCGGAGATGATCCTGATCGAGACCGACAGCTACCCGCTGCCGGGGCGCACGACGGAGCCGCGAGACGTGGTCAGGGTCGGCAATGCAGTCGCGGAGCTTCGCGGCTGGCCGGGCGCTGAGACGCGGGCAAGACTCGCCCGGAACACGCTTCTGGCGTTTCCCCGGTTGGCGGATCGGGGCTACTGAGCTTCCGTATCGAACGGGTTCGCCACGCCGTATTCCGCGGTGAGGATCTTCAGCAGGTCGCGTGTCGGGCGGGCGAGGGCCCGGTTGCGTGGCACGTGGACACCGATCTCCCGCTGGGCGGGTTGCTCCATATCGCGCAAGTCGACGGGGACGAGGGTGCCGCTTTCGCGTTCGCGGGTGATCGAGACCACGGGAAGGATGGCTACGCCCAGGCCGGCTTCGACCATGTGCTTTGTCGTCTCCATCGAGTCGAGCTCCATTGCGGACTCGGGGACGACCCCGGCGCGCAGGAACATGCTGTAGGTGAGGCTGTGGTAGCTGGAGCCGCGTTCGAAGAAGAGGAACGGCTCGCGGCCGGCCTCGGCGATGGTGACGCCACGCTTGCGAGAAAATGGGTGGCCGGGAGCGACCACGAGCGTGAGGTCGTCGTTGCAGAGGTGGATAGACTCGACCTCGGGGTGCTGGGCGAGGCGGGTGATCGCAATGTGCGTCTCGCCGGAGAGCAGGCCCTCGATGATGTCCTCGGTCTGGCCGGTGCTCAGGTAGACGTGGATACGCGGGCGGACCTGGCGGAACTTCTTGAGGATGCCGGGGAGGAGGTAGGTTGCGATGGACGATGAGGCGCCGATGCGGAGGCTACCGACATCGCCGTGGCGGACGGCTTCGATGGCATCAGTCCCTTCCAGGACGGCGGTGAGGGCGCGCTGGGCGTGGGGCATGAAGGCAATGCCGGCATCGGTCAGGGTGACGCTGCGGCCGGTGCGTTCGAAGAGGCGCTCGCCGATTTCGCGTTCGAGCGACTGGATCCGGGCGGTGACGGATGGCTGCGTGAGAAACAGCGCCTCGGCGGCGCGGCTAAAGGAGCGGTGGTGTGCCACCTGAATAAAGGCTTCGAGTTGTGCGAGTTCCACGGCGTATCTCTCCCTCGGAGTGCCGGTACTATACCGAGTGTCCGTGATGAATAGCGTTGATCCGGCGGGGGTTTCGCGCACCTCCGCGGGCGTGCTCAGATCGTGTCAGGCCGGACGCCCCGGCGATGGACCACCACGTCTCCGAGGACGCGCGCCTGGCAGGCGAGGCGCAGACGGGGGTCTTCGACCGAGCGGGCGCCCCGTTGCCTGATGAGGTTCAGGCGCTCGTAGCGGCCCATGGGCGAAAGGCGGCCAACCCCGGAGATGACGTCCATTGCGCAGTTGGTGCATTCCCCCGCGCGGTCGCAGCCGATCGGCCAGAAATACCCATGGGCTTCGACGGCGGCCATGACGGTCTCGTTCAGCGGAGACTCGACTTCGATGCCGAGGGGTTCGACGCGGATACGCGGCATGGCACGGACCTCCCGCTCGAAGGCTACCGGAGCGCGTGCCGGGAGATCGGCACCGGACGCAGCCGGAGCGCCATCAGCCGCGCCGCGCGCAGGCAGACTGTGGCAGTCAGGATGAGCCCCGCCATAGCCATGAACCCGGCTATCGAAAGCAGCCAGCGGGACGCGGTGGAGGGCGTGCCCTCGAACAGGAAGGGGATCGTGCGAAGGGGCCATGCCGCGAAAAGCAGGTAGAAGCCGGTGGTGAGGGCGTTTTCCCACGGGACAAAACCGATGGTGAAGCGGGCGAGGACGATGTGCGCCATGGCCACCATCAGCGGGACGACGAATCCAAGCAGGTAGGTGTGGCGGATGGCGCCATCTTCGTAGATGTTCAGATCGTGGCCGCCGGGGACCACCGCGGTGAGCAGGAGCAAGACGGCATAGGTGGTCGCGCCGACCCAGGCGAGTGGGACGATGAGGGCGTAGCGGGGGCCGCCCCGGCCGCGCCGGATGGCGGGCAGTACGCCGAACCAGGCGATGAAGAGCAGCAGGCCACCGGCGAAGGTGGCATCGGCCGCGCGTTCGAGCCAGGAGAGGTGGTCCAGGTCGCCGAGCCCGGCGGAGGCCAGCCATGCGACAAGGCTCATGTTCAGGATGCTGTAGGTGATGAGCTGGCGGTTGGCGGCCAATGGCGGCAGGCCGACGTGTCCCACGATCGCGCGGAGGCCGATGCCGATGATGATGAAGGTGACGAACCCGCGGAGGAAGACTTCGGCCACGCTGTAGGAGATATCGAGCGGGACGACGCCGGATTCGGCCTCGGCGAGGCCCCAGAGCGCCAGCGCGGCCGAGATGGCGAGCCACGCGGACGCCCCGCGGAAGAACAGCGGCTGGGGGTCAACACGCACCGGCCGGTCGAGTGGGATTCTCCAGACGAGCACGGCGAAGCCCACCGCACCCAAGAGCGTAAGGAGCGCGCCGGCATAGGCGAGGAACTCGACGTTCTCGAACCAGATCTGACCGGCCGCCATGAGGAGGGCGCCAGCGCCGAGTGTGGCCGGGAGCCCCACGCGGATGCGCAGGGCAAAGGGCGGACGGCCGTAGAACCGGACCAGGAATTCGAGGGCCAGCGCGACCACGAAGGTGGCCACCAGGCCGAACAGCTGGATTCGCCCGTGAGCCTGGACGCTCTGGGTCCAGCGCGAGGAGCCGATGCCGAGTTCGGCCGCGGCCAGGAACCCGAGGACAAGCCCGGCGGCCACGGCGATAAGGGCGGCGGCGGCCATCCACACCGCGAAGAACCAGGGGGCCGGAGGGAACTTCGGGGCATGCGCGGCCGGCTGGGCGCGGGTGACGAGCGGGATGTTCCCGGGGGTTGGCTGGTGAGTCATGTCCTTCGACCGTGGGGCCTGGGGATTGTTGCGGCTGCGACCTTTGTCACGTCCACGGGTGGATTATCCGGCCCGCGGCTCCGACCAGAACGCCCCGTTGGGCGCCTCGTTGCGGGCGGGCCGGGTTGGGCCATGTTCGAGGATATCGAGGACCCCGGACCAGAACGCGGCGAAGCCGAGCGGCCGTCCGAGGCCGGCTTCGGCTTCCTCGACGGTCATCGAATCGAGGAACTTCTCTCCGAAGTAGTCCAGACTGGGGCGGGGCAGGATGACGATGTCGGAGCTGGCTCCCCCGAGCTGTTCGACGTAATCCCGCCCGCAGACGAGCCCGGCGACGTTGACGCGCTCGCCGAAGACGGTGTTCGTCACTCCCTGGACGCGGACATCCGCGCCCGTGACTTCCGAGAACTCGGCCGCCACGCGGGCCAGGGTCGGCGCGATGAGGTTGGCCGTGCCGATGGTGGCACTCCGTCCCGAGAGTGAAAGTGGGGTGGCCCGCGCCTTCAGCCGCCGTTTCGTGGCGGCCCAGTCCTGGAGCATGGTGCGGACCATGCCGATGCCGTTTTCGTACTGGGGGAAACCGTCGTAGGCGGGAGCGCCGGGGACTGGCGTGCCCGCGGTGACGTAGAACTCATCGCTGCACTGCACGATGGTTGCCCCGAAGCGCCTGCGGAACTCCTTCTGGAACGGGGCGAGAATGCCCACAACCTCTCGCGCGTACCCGGGCGTGGGCCGCGTCAGCGAGATCCCGTCGCGTTTCAGGGCCCACTCTTCCAGCCGTGGGCTCGCGCCGACGGGGACCACCGAGACGGTCAGGACCGTTGGGTAGAGCTCGCCGAGGTCGCGGATGGAGCGGGCGAGGCGCTCGCCGTCGTTGACACCGGGGCAGAGGACGATCTGGGTGTGCGCCTGGAGCCCGAGACTGCCGAGCCGCCGGAGTTGTTCGAGGACGTCGGGCGCGGTGGGGTTGGAGAGCATCCGCCGGCGCAGGCCCACCTCCGAAGCGTGGACAGAGACGTTCAGGGGGCTCAACCGCTGCTCCTCCAGGCGCGCCCAGTCGTCTTCGGTCAGGTTTGTCAGGGTGACGAAGTTGCCGTGGAGGAAGGAGAGGCGGTAGTCATCGTCCTTCGTGTACAGGGTCTTGCGCATGCCCTTTGGCAGGCCCTTGAGGAAGCAGAAGAAGCAGTTGTTGTTGCAGAGGATGACGTCGTCCCAGGTGGCGCGTTCGAACTCGAGGCCGAGGTCCTCATCGATGTCTTTCTCGAAGACGACGAGGTCGTCGAGGCCGTTGGCCTTGCGGATGTGGACTTCGACTTCCTCTTCGGCGGCGTAAAACTGGAGGTCGACGACGTCGCGGAGTGGGTGGCCGTTGACAGAGAGGACACCATCGCCGGGTTCGATGCCGGCCTCCTCCGCAAGCGAGCCGGGGCGGACGCCCGAGACGACGCCGGGGGCGGGCGACTTGCGATTCGCGGCGGGGGCACCGGGCATGGTCAGGCTTCGATCAGTTCGCGGATTCGGGCTTCCACCTCGTCGATGGAGTAGTCGGGGGTTGAAGCGCCCGCGGTGAGGCCGATGCGGTTGGCGCCAGCGAACCAGTCCCGTTCGAGCTCATCGGGGCCTTCGATGTGGTAGGCGCGGGTGCCCTGTTCTTCGCAGGCTTCCTTCAAGTGGCGGGTGTTGGCGCTCTTGCGCCCGCCAACCACGACCATCACATCGACCGTGGCGGCGAGGGCAGCGGCGGCCTCTTGCTGGCCGGTGGTCGCGTGGCAAAGGGTGTTGACAACGTGGAACTCGAAGTTCTTATCGCGCTGGAGGAGCATGAGGTTGGCCACGAACTTCGCGAAGTCCTCGATCTTGTGCGTCGTCTGGACCATCACGCCGATCTTGTTGGGGAAGCCGCCCGGGAAGGTCTCAACCATCTGCCTGAGCTCTTCGTAGCTGGAGCCGGGGACGATTGTTGCGTGGCTCGAACCATTGCGGGCCGAAGTCCAGCCAGCTATGCCGCGGACTTCCTTGTGGCCGGGGTCGCCGTAAATAAGCACGTGCCAGCCATCGCGGACGAACTTCTGGGCGTAGCGCTGGGCGCGGGTAACGATCGGGCAGGTGGTGTCGATGATTTCGAGGCCCGCGCCTTCGAGCTGCCGGACGACACTTTCACCGACGCCGTGGGCGGTGATAGCCACGCGGCCCTGCTGGACGCGCCCGGCGGTGGCCAGGCCGACATCACCATCGATCTCGTCGGGACCGGGGAGCTGGACGACGCCGGAGCGTTCCAATCCACGGACGACGTGAGGGTTGTGGACAATTTCGCCGACGGAGTACACGGGGCGTTCCGGAGTCGCCTCGCCTTCCATGATCTGCACGGCGCGGCGGACGCCCATGCAAAAGCCCATTTCACTGGCTCGGATGATCTGGACCACGTGGCTCCTCGGTGGCAGTGCCCTCAGAACCAGTATAGGGAGGGTGGTACGACTCAGGTAACATCGCCTTGATGGCGGTGTAGATGTGGTCGGTGAGTTCGCCTACCTGCTGCTCAGTCGGCCTGCGTACAGCGGTGACGGCGATCGGCTCGCCGATGGTGAAGGTGAATCGCGGCCGGCGGAAGACGATCAGGGGATTGCGCAACCGCTCGGTCCCGGTGATGGCGCAGGGGACAATGGTGGCGCCGGAACGGAGCGCGATCATCGCCGTGCCGGGGTGGGGCGGGCCCATGCAACCGGTGCGAGAGCGGGTACCTTCGGGGAACATCCCGATGACGCCGCCCCGTTTGAGGATGCGCTCCGCGTTCAGCATGGCAGCAAGGTCGGCATCGAACCGGCGAACGGGGAACGCGCCCCAGAGCTTGATGATGATGCCGAGCGGCAGCTTGAAGAGCTCGATCTTGGCCATCCAGCGGATCCGGCGGCGGGCGATGCCGGCCCCAACGATCGGCGGGTCGGCGTTGTTCAGGTGGTTGGAGACGACGAGAAGGGGGCCTTCCAGCGGGATATTCTCGCGGCCGGTCACCTCCCAGCGCGCGGCGAGCCAGAGGATGATGCGGAGGAGGCGGGTGAAGGCCCCGTAAAACGCGGGAACGAAGGTTTCGAGCCGGGGAAGCCTTAGACGCGAGCGCATTCGATCGTCTCGATAACCTGATTGAGGACGTCCTGGAGCGTCATGGCGGTAGTATCGATCACCACGGCATCATCGGCCGGGCGGAGCGGAGCCACCGCCCTGGTGCTATCGATGGCATCGCGGCGGGCATTGTCCTGGCGGGCGCCGGCGGCGCCGCGAGGTGCGCCGCCATCGCGAGATTGCCTGCTGCGGCGCTCGGCACGCGCATCCTCCGAGGCTTCGAGGTAGATCTTCAGAGGGGCTTCGGGCAGCACGACCGTGCCGATATCGCGCCCCGCGAGAACGGCCATTCCGCTGGCGGCAAGCTCGCGCTGCTGGCGGACCATCTCCTCGCGGACCGATGGGAGGGCACTGTATAGACTGACGCTCGCCTCGACCTCGGGGTCGCGAAGCCGCCCGGTTACCTCCTCATCGCCGAGGAAGATGCGAGTGGTGGCGGTGGCCTCGATGCGAATGTCGAGCTGGCGCACAAACCGGCCGGCGGCTTCGTCATCGACCGGGATGCCGGAGCGCAGGGCGGCGAGGGTGACGGCACGGTACATGAGCCCGGTATCGAGGAAGGCGTAGCCGAAGCGTTCGGCGAGCTCGGTGCCGAGGGTGGATTTGCCGGAGGCAGCGGGGCCATCGATGGCGACCGGTGTGGGTGGGCTGGATTTCATTGGGGAGGAATCGTACCCGGCTTCGGTGCGGACGGCCTCGGCGGGGCGCGGCCGATCGCCCGTTCCCGCCCGGTAGAGCGCATCGACTTCTTCGGGCGTGAGCTCGCGGAAAGCGCCTGAGCCAAGTGAGCCGAGGTGGAGCGGCCCGACCCGGATACGCCGCAGCTGGAGGACGCGGCGCCCGAGAGCGGTCATCATCCTGCGGATCTCGCGGTTCTTTCCCTCCCGCAGGGTGATGAGGAGCCATGCGCCTGCCTTCGGAGGATCATCGCCGGGTGGAGCCGGTGGCGGCATGGCGGGGCGGGCTGCCACGGCGCGGAGCCGGTCGCCGCCTTCTTCGATGCCGCGGACGAGACGCTCGAGGTCGCGCCTGGAGAGGACGTTATCGAGGCCGACAAGGTACTCCTTTTCGACTTCGTAACGGGGGTGTGTGAGGAGGTCGGTGAGGTGGCCATCGTTGGTGATGATGACGAGGCCCTCGGTGTCCATATCGAGGCGGCCGACCGGGTGGAGCTGGACATCGCCGATGGGGATCAGGTCGAGGACGGTCTCGCGGCCCTGTTCGTCGCGCGCCGTGGTGACGAAGCCGGCCGGCTTGTGGAGGACGAAGTAGCGGTAGCGCGTCTTGAGGACCGGCACGCCATCCACCGTGATTTCGTCGGTCTCCGGGTCGGCGCGGGCGCCGAGGGTGTCCTGCACGGTGCCATTTACGGCTACGCGTCCGGCGAGAATCATCTCTTCGGCAACGCGACGGGAGGCAGTGCCGGCGTTCGACAGGATCTTTTGGAGGCGTTCAGCGGGCACGGCGGGTCTCGATAGTGCGGCGGATTGCTGGCACGGCCTTCGTGGCCGTGGCGCCCGCACTGAGAACGAGGATACCGCCGAGGATCAGTAGCGGCGCGGATGGTCCCCCGCCTGCATCCTCGCTGAACGTGATCGGGGCGTGAGGAATGTCCTCCGGGGAGACATCCGCGGTGCGGGATGCGGCCGGGGGAGGGGGTGCGAAGCGATTGGGCCGGCCGGGTGTTGGCTGAAGCGTGGCGTGCCACTCCGCTTCGCCGGTGGCGAGACCCGCCTCCATGGCGCCGATGCTGAGGCCCGGCCCCGGAGCTGCGGGCGCGGGATCGAACACCGAGGAGTCCTCTCCGTAGGACATTTCATCGACGGGCGACCCGTCCGGGGCGAGGAGGCGGAGCCGGTCGCCGCCGTTGCCGAGCCCGTTGCCGATTTCACCATCCTCCGGGACGACGCTGAGGACGTCCGCGGGAACGGCCGCGGCGCGGCCCGCGATCAGGACATAACCGCCGGGTGGCACGACGACTGAGGGGAGCGTATCGCGCGCGGAGCCGTCCTCCACCAGCCAGCCGTCAAGGTCGACCGGTCCGGGGCCGATGTTGACGACTTCGATCCACTCGTGCGGTCCGTCGCGGCCTGGCTCGGCGGCATCGCTGAGCACTTCGGAGAGCCGCAGGCTGAGGGCCGATTCCGTTGGAGCCGGGCCGCGACGCGCGGCTGGATCTGTTTCGCCGGGATCGGACGAACTCGCGTCGCCCGGCAGGGTGGAAGGCCCGCCCGGAGTGGACGTGCCATGCGTTACGGGCGCGGTGGATGGCACAAGAGGAGCCGAACCCGCGAACGAGGCATCATCGAAGCACGCGGTAGACGTGCCAGCGGGCCAGAGCATGAGCCGGAAGCGGGCCGAATGCGCCTCCGGGGGAGCCTGGATCGGGCCGCTTTCGAGGGGGGCCCAGGTACCGGAGGTGGTCTTCGTGCTGTCGTCCTGGGAGATGCTGGTCCCGCTGCCGTCAGGCGAGGTATACCAGCTAACGCGGATGCCGGCGCTGGCCGGGCCTTCGATGCGGGCGTGTACGGCGCCCGCGTACCACTCCCCGGGTGCGACGGGCACGGCCTGGTAGAGCCACTTCACCGCCTCGGTTTCTGAACGCAGGCAGGCAGCGTAGGAACCAGCGAAGGCCTGGGGGCTCGATGTGACCTCGCCGCCGTAACGCGCCCACGCTGCCGGCCTGCCCTCGGCCGCCTGCTCGAAGCCGCCGTTAGCAAGCAGACCGCCGTCAGCGCCGGGGACGGCCGGGTCCACCGTTGGCGCCGGCCCGGGAGTGGTGGTGGATGTGGGGCCGGTTGTGGGCGTGCGCGTCGGCGTTGCTGTCTTTGTGGGCGTGGCTTCCCTGGTGGGGGAAGGCGTGCGCGTTGGTGTTGGCGTCCGGGTCTCGGTTGGGGTGCGCGTCGGCGTCGCGGTGCGGGTAGCCGTCGGCGTGGAGGTTGGCGAGGGCGAAGGGCCGGTGGTCGGCGTCCAGGTGGCAGTCGGCGTTGATGTGGGCTCGGGCGTAGGGGGTGGCTGGGCGGGGGCGACGGTGAGTGTGGCATTATCGACCACGGCGCTGAGCCCGGTCGTGCCCGTGATGCGAACGGCAAACACCACGAAGGCCGTGCCGGGTGGCGCCGTGATATTGCTGATCGAGACGAGTTGCGCAGCCGATCCCAGTTCGACACTCACCCCTTTGGCGGTGGGTGGGACGGGGAGGAATGCGGCGGTTTGGAACTGAAGCTGGAGAGTTGCGATCAGGTCGCTGGGGCCGGCCACCGCAACCGTGCCGCTGAACGTCTCCCCGGGCGCGGCCTCCACCGTCTGGCGGATGGTGGCCGCCGTTGCGCCGACTTGCACCTGGATCGCCTGTCCGGAGCCAGGATTGGCGACTGACTGCCCGCTGGCGCCATCGACCTGCCAGTATTCGCCCGGCTGCGTTTCAAAACCGCTATCGGAAAGCGGCCCGCTGGCGTGCGCGCGGGCAAGGAAAGACCAGGGCACGAGCAGCAGCCCGGCCATGATGACCGACCCGAGAACCGCAGCACCCCGCATCGGCGGGGATATTACATGATCCGGATGTCAGCGCGCGATGAGTGGGGCGCCGCCGAGGTGGGAGCCTGCATCGACGATGAGGATCTCGCCGGTGATGAGGTCGGCGCCTTCGACGAACCAGACGGCGGCCTGGGCCATATCCTCGGGGGTGCCGGCCTTGCGAAGGGGGGTGTTGCGCTCCTGCGCGGCGACGGCAGCTTCGTAGGCCGCATCGCCCATGCCGCCGCGGAGCCAGCGGCCCTGGATGAAGCCGGGGCAGATGGTGTTCACGCGGATCTCCGGACCGAGGGCGCGGGCCAGAGAGAGGGTCATGGTGTTGAGCGCCCCCTTCGAGGCGGTGTAGGCGATCGAGCTGCCGACGCCCATCACGCCGGCGATCGAGGACACGTTGACGACCGCCCCGCGTCCCTGGGTCTTCATCTGTCCTGCGACGGCGCGGGTCATCTGGTAGGGGCCGATGACGTTGACCGAGTAGATGCGGTGGAAGTCATCGGCGGTGAGCCCTTCGAGGTTGGCGTGATTGACGAACTGGGTGGTACCGGCGTTATTGATGAGGCCGTCAATGCGCCCCCACTTTTCGATGGTGGCGGCGGCCATGCGGCGGCAATCGGCGTCTTCGGAGACATCGGCCTGGACGAGCAGGGTCTGCACGCCGAGGGCTTCGCATTCGCGCTGCGTTTCGCGCGCTTCCGCCTCGCTCTTGGTGTAGTTGATGACGACGTTGCAGCCCTTGCTGGCGAGGAGTTTCGCACAGGCCGCACCGACGCCTGTTGCCGAACCGGTGACGATGACCACGCCGCCTTTGATGTCCATGCTGGTGCCCTCCGGGGTAGTGGTGGGGAGTCTACGCGGGGGTGGGCGTGGGTGCAGCCGGGAAGGGTGCGCCCGTGGCTGGCCCCGCAATACGAGGACGTGCGCGGCGCGCCGCAATAACCCGAGAAGCTGGCGCTCGGGACGGCACCCGACTGCTACACTGGCGCCGCGGCGCACCCGCCCCGGAGTTCGAGCGATGGAACGAGCTGAGCTGGAAGCGCCGCGAGACCTGTCCCGGGTATCGAGTCTGCTCCTGAGCAGGCTGCTCCTCTACGCGCTCGACATGGCGGTATTCGTCCCCCTGTTCATGCTCTACTTCCTGCTGCGAGGCCTGCCGCCCGACCGGGTGGCGACCGCGACTGCGAACGCCCGGCGGATCATCGATCTCGAGCAGTGGCTGGGCATCTTCCGCGAGGCTGCCTGGCAGGATGCGATGCTCGACAGCCCGGCACTCGTGGACGCGGCGAACTTCACCTACCTCGACCTGCACATGCCGCTACTGGTGGTGATGGGGTACTTCTATCTCCTCGCGGATCCACGGAAGCACCGGCTCATCCGGAACACGATCCTGCTCTCGGCGTTCGCGGCCGTGCCCATCTACCAGCTGTTCCCGGTAACGCCTCCGCGGCTGCTGGCGAGCGCGGGATACGCCGGGTTTGGCTTCGTGGACACCATCCCGCCGGAAGTCCGGACGAAGCCGGGCGCGCTGGCGAACTGGTATGCCGCGGTGCCTTCGTACCACTTCGGCTGGATTGCGCTGGGCGCCGCGGGGGTGTGGTGGTGCTGGCGCTCGTGGATCGTGCGGGTGGCGGCGGTTGTGTTCGCTGCATGGATGTGGTGGGCAATCGTCGTTACCGCGAACCACTACTTCCTCGACATGGTGGCGGGGGCGGCCATGGTCGCGGTCTGCTTCCGCCTGGCGCTTGGCTTCGAGCGCTGGGCCGAGGCGCACCCGGAGCGGGTCGCCCGTTTCACCGTGCGAGCCGGGCCGGTGCGACTGCCGTTCTAAGTCGCCTGGTGTCGTTGCCGGTGCGACCGGTTCCAACCGGGTGAATCTGGCGGGTCTCCCCCGGGACGTCCTGCGGAGTCGTCCGGTGTTCCGTGCGCCGATGGTGAGTGCCCCTGCATCCCGGTGGCCGGGCAAAAGGCGCGGTTAAGCCAGCCCGCCGGATGCCAGGTTTGCATGGAGTTTACTTGACAGGCACGAGGCGAGTGGGATGCTGGCGGTGACTCCGCGATCCGCTGGCCGGGTCAACGTTCGGAGAACGGAAGGGCGGTCCCGGGTGACGGTGAGAATTCACGGGCTTACCGAGCGGCAGTGGGAAGTCGCCAGGCTTATTGCGGACGGATTGTCCAACAAGGAGATCGCAATCCATCTCTGCATCGAGCCGAGTACGGTTGGTTCGCATGTCCACGAGATCCTCGGGCTTCTCGGCTTCCGGAAGCGCAGCCAGATCGCTGCCTGGGTTGTCGGGGTAATGGCGAAACTTCCACAGAATGATGGGTGACGGCGCACTGGCTTTGGACGACGCTGTCGTGGAGGAGGTGAGCCGTGGAAAGGCAACACAAAATCGGTCTCATCGCCGCGATCGTCATCCTCGCAACCGTAAGCGTCTTCACGCTGCAGGGGCGCCCGTCTAGCGAGGCAAGTGCCGATGAACGGCTTAAAGACCCTGCATCCATCCGCGCCCGCGCCGAGGCGTTCGCTTCGGATTACCTTAAGCAAACGCTCGGAAGCGTTTCCCTCGACCAAATGGAGCTTGTCGACTTCCGGTACGAGCCGGCGGTCACCGAACTGACGACCTCGGTTACTTCAGGCTTCTACAGCACGGACCCCGAGGACGTTTGGGTCCTTGCCTGGGAGCGTGGCGGTGTCGCGAACGTCACGACCGGGCGTGATGATGGTACCGCCGCCCTGGTCCTCGTGTTGCGCGATGGCACCGGCGAGGTGCTTTCCGCCACGGCCGGCATCAGGCAACCGGAGGAGCAGGCACTGGCTCGCGGCCCGCTGCCGGAGTTCCGCCAGGCCTTCGGGCCGCCTCCGGCCTCGCCCGACAGGGAATAGCCCGGCCCCGCAGTCATTGCGGGCGGCCGTTGCAAGGGAGGGAGCCGATTCCGGCCCCTCCCTTTTTCGTTGCACTGACTGATGGACGCCCAGCACCCGGCCTTCACAGGCGGCCTTCCCGATCCGGCGGCGTGCTTCGACCGCCTCCCGTTTGACAGGCGCAGGCGGCGGACGAAAGAATCGCGATGCTTCAAGAAGGAGGAGCCCCACTCATGAAAGCCGCAGTGCTGTATGCCCCGAACCAGCCGCTGGTTATCGAGGACATTGAAGTTGATGAACCCCAGGCGAGCGAAGTGCTCATCAAGACGAGCGCCACCGGCGTCTGCCATTCCGACCTCCACTTCATGGAAGGCAAGTGGATGTACCCCATGCCGGTGGTGCTCGGGCACGAATCCGCCGGTGTTGTCGAGAAGGTTGGCCCCGGCGTGACCAACGTGAAGGCCGGCGACCGCGTCGTCGTCGCCTTCGTCCAATCCTGCGGCGAATGCGATCGGTGTACGACGGGACGGCCGAACCTGTGCTCGAACTCGCAGGGGCTGAACCGATTCGGCCGGATCAAGCTCAACGGCAATCCGATGATGCAATTCGCGGGGATGTCGGCCTTCGCCGAATACCAGTTGGTGAGCTCGAAGGCCTGCGTGAAGGTGCCGGATGGTGTGCCGATGGAGGTGGCAGCCCTGGTTGGCTGCAGCGTGATGACCGGCGTTGGCGCGGTGACGAACACCGTCAAGTTGCAGGTCGGCCAGACCGTTGCGGTCATCGGCTGCGGTGGTGTCGGCCTGAACATTATCCAGGGCGCGAAGCTGGCGGGCGCCTCGCGGATCATCGCGGTCGACATGCTGGAATCGAAGCTGGCAGCGGCGAAGGAGTTCGGCGCCACGGACGTCGTTGACGCTTCGAGCGGCGACGCGGTCCAGCAGGTGATGAGCCTGACGGGCGGTGGCGTGGACTACGCTTTCGAGGCCATCGGCCTGATGAAGACGGCCCAGCAGGCGTTCATGATGGCGCGGCGCGGCGGCCAGGCGGTGATCGTCGGCATGCTGCCGCTCGCGGAGGAACTGACCATCCCCCAGGCGGGCATGTCGTTCCTTGGCGAGAAAGGCATCGTCGGGAGCTACTACGGTTCGACGCGGCAGACCTACGACATGCCCTGGCTGATGGAGCTCTACCGCCAGAAGCGCCTGAAGATCGACGAGCTGATCTCGCGGACCTATAAGCTCGACCAGATCAATGAGGCGTACGACGCGCTGAAGGCTGGAGAGGTCAACCGGAGCGTCATCGTCTTCTAAGGGCGACCGGTGTTGGACGGCCAAGCGGGGGTCCCGGCCGGGGCCCCCGTTCTTTATTGCACGCGGGAAGGAGAGGGTGACTGGCCGCCGGGAAACTGGTTATACTGGAAAACGCCCCACTAACACGACTTACACTATGGAGTCCGACAAGTTATGAAGTTCCTCCGTCTTATCCAACCCACCCGGACCGCCCACGCACACTGCGATGGCCCCTGCGGCGTCTACGATCCCGCGGCGGCACGCATCGCGGCCGAAGCCGTGCTCTCGATGGAGAAGAAGATTGCCGCGCTCGGTGATGCCCAGGATGCCGCGACCGTGAACACGCGCACGCGCTTCATCGTGATCAAGGAGCAGCAGGCCGAGATCGTGAAGAAGGAGCTCGACATCCTCTGGCACGACTACTTCAAGCCTGAGCACCTGGAGAAGTACCCGAACCTGCACGATGTGTTCTGGAAGGCGGCGAAGCTCGCTTCGAAGAACAAGACGGAGCAGGACCCGGCGAATGGCGAGGCGCTTCTCGGCGCCATCGAAGAGGTGCACAACATCTTCTGGGCGACGAAGAACCGGGAGGTCGGGTTCTACCGCGCGAACCCCTGACGGCAGCAGACGACCACAGGGCCGGGGCCCCTCCGCCACTGGTGGAGGGGCCCCGCTGCGTTGCAGGCCAGCGGGAATCAGGCGCCGTGGGCGCGGAGGAGGAGCGCGGCCGCCCGCTCGGCGGCTTCGAATGGCGCGGCCGAGCGTTCCATGGAGGCGCCGATGAACGCGCCATCGAGCAACAGCGCGAGCTCGGCGGCAAGGCGCTCGGGGCCGCTGAGGCCCGCCTCGGCGGCGAGTGTCGCGAACGCATGGCGGATGTGGGCCTTGTGGGCGGCCGCGACGATGAAACCGGGGTGGGCAGGGTCGGCCAGCTCGGCGGCGGCATTGATAAACCCGCAGCCCCGGAAGCCCGCGCGCCCGACCCACTCGCCCACCTGGCGGAAGACGGCAACGATGCGGTCTTCGGGGGGCTCGCTGGCATCGCCGGTTGTGGCAGCGAGCCACGCGCGCAGATCCTGGTCGGAGGCCAGAAGGTAGGCCTCTATCAGGTCGTCCTTGGTCTTGAAGTGCTGGTAGAGGGTCGTTTTGGCGACGTCCGCTTCGGCAACGACCGTATCCACGCCGACGGCGCGGATGCCGCGTTCGTAAAAGAGGCGCGATGCCGTCTGGAGGATGCGCTCGCGGGCGGAAGGCGCCGGTTCGGACATGGCCAGAGCGTACTACAGACCTGTCTGTTTTGGTACCGGCACGAAGCGGGATGGCTCTGTGGCCAGGGCAATACCTACAGGTCTGTAGTGTGACCGATCAGATTCAAATGGTGACTTCGTTGACCAGCGCGCGGCTCCCGGCCATCCGCCGGAGGTTTTCGAGGAAGTAGCCGGTCGCGCGTGCATCGTTGCCCGCTGAAGCGGCCGAATTGTGCGGCGAGAGGATCACGTTGGGCATATCCCAGAGCGGCGATTCGGGCGGGAGCGGCTCCTGCGAGACCACGTCGAGGTAGGCGCCGCCTACCTGCCCGGACTTGAGTGCGTCGATCAGTGCCGGTTCATCGACAACTTCGCCGCGCCCGATGTTGATGACGCGGCAGCCGGGTTTCAGGCTCGCCAGGAGTTCGCGTCCCACCAGCCCGCGGGTTTCGGGAGTGAGGGGGCAGGCGACCGCGAGCCAGTCGGTGCTGGCGGCAAGCCCGGGCAGCGCGGTGGGTGGGACAATGGTTGGGATGGGGTCGCCTTCCCGCCAGGGACTGCGGCGCACGCCGGTGACATCGAGGCCGATGGCGGCGGCGATGCGGGCGATCTCGGAGCCGATGGCGCCGAGGCCGATGACCGTCATGCTCTGGCCGGCAAGATCCTGGGGCACGCCCGCGCCATGGACAGGCTCCCAGGCGTGCCGCCGCTGGGATTCGAGCCACGGCAGGAACGGGCGCGCGAGCAGGAGCATGCCGCCGATGGCCGACTGGGCGATCGGGCGCGCCGTCGAGCCGGCTGAGGTGGTCACGCGCACGCCCCGTTCGAGCATGCGCTGGAAGATCGGCGCATCGACGCCGGCGTTGAAGACGTGCAGCCATTGAAGCTGCGGAGCACCCTGGGCGGCCGCGAAGAACGAACGTGAATACTCCGGGAAAACGTCGCCCGAGAAGTAGGCGTAGTCGATGCGCCCGAGCGATGCGTCGTCCAGTCGCTCGGTGGGGTCCTCGGGGAGGACGAGCGGCTCGATTCCGGGCCAGGCTTCCTGGAGCGCGGCGCTGGAACGGCGGAAGAATGCGGGCGAGACGAGGAGCGTTGGCATGTGCCTGATTATGCGCCGGCAGGGGACGATGGTGGGCGAATGCGGCGTGCAACGATCACGGTCCTCGCGCCGGCGATGGTGGTGCAGAGCAGCGTGATCTCCTCCCCCTCGATGCGCCCGAGGAGGCGGAGGAGGTCGTCGGGTTCGACCGGAAAGGCGCGGCGGCGAATCTCGGCCGGGCGCCAGTGGTGCGCCCGGAGGGTCTCTTTGAGGCGGCGTACGGAGAAGGGTGTTACCTCAAGGACTTCGAAGGTCGCGGCCATGGGGTCGAAGGATGGGGTATCGGCGGTGAGGTAAGCGACCTGCTCATCGAGCATCCGTGCGCCGAGGCGGTGGCCAAGGTGGCGGACCAATCCCGCCCGGGTGACGCACGATTCGGGGTCGAAGACGAAGACTCCGGCTGGCACGGTTTCCGGCGGGGCTTCGGCCTCAACGGATGTGAGGAATGCCCCGGCGGGTAAGAGCACGGCCCGGCGCAGGCCTGGAACCGCGCCCGCGCCGGACCAGATGGTTATCTCCCGCAGGCCGGCGCCGAACTGGACTGCCTCCATTTCGGCTGAGGCGGGGATTCGGGCATGGTCGATGCCGGGAGGCGCTTTGAGCACTGCCGCCCGGGCCGTGGAGGCGAGGGCGAGGCATGTATCCCACCCGGGCGAGAAGGCTGCGGGATCGAAGGTTCGCCGGGCTCCCTCGCGACGGGAGGGATCGAGAATGATGGCGTGTTCTTCGATGTGGAGGGGCGGCCGCGCCGCATCGCCCACCACCAGCGATGCCGCGGGGATGTTTGCGCGGGCGAGGATTGCGGTGGCGCGGTCGCGCTCGACCCCGACGGCGCGCAGGCCGCCAGCCGTGCAAGGGCCGAGGTCGCCGCCGAGCCCGCAGGTGAGGTCGGCGATGGGCAGACCGAGGGCGGTGAGCCTTTCGGCCCGCCGCCGGGCGATGGCCGGGTGGGTCATCATTTCGAGCCCGGGACCGGTGAGCAGCATCGCGCGCTGGGCATTGCCGAAGCGGGCGGCCGCGCGGGCGTTCAGGATCGCCTGTTCCGAAAGAGCTGACGCCTCTGCCGGCGGGTATGACCTGCGGAGCGTGGAGACGAGCTTGTTTGGGTCATCGCGCACGGCGACGGGCGGGAGCGCAGCGAGGGCGGCCCGCCCGGCAGGGCTGGCGAGGTAGCGGGCGCGGGCGATGTCCACGTCCAGAGGGTGGGGGAGTGCTGCCAACGTGCAACGTGCGACACTCGATCGGTGGCGAACATCCTCTGCCTGGACTTCGACGGAATCATCGTGCCGGGCGACATAGCGCGGCGGATTTTCGATCGCTTTGCTGAGCCGGGATGGGATGAGCTGGAGTCCCGCAAGATGCGGGGAGAGCTCACACCCGAGCAGTTCCGCGCGGCTACCCTCGGCCTGGTGGAGTCCGAAAAGGCGGAGTTGGCGGAGTTTGTTGCGGCGGTTGCGCTACCGCGGCCGGGGCTGGCCGGGGTGTTGGGCCTCGCGCAGTGGCAGGGCTGGGTGCCGATGGTGGTGAGCCCGGGGTTCGATTTCTACGTGGACCCGGTGCTCGATGTGATGGGCATGGACCGGCTCGCACGGCATGTGGGGCGAACGCGGCGCGATTACCGTTGGCGCGTTCGCTACGAAAGCCCACGCGGGGTCGAGCTGGAAGACGGCTTTGTGCTTTCGTACCTTTCGGCGTTGCGGAACGCGGGCGACTTCGTTGTGTATGCCAGTGTGGATGAGGATGCCGCCATTGCGGCAGCCGCGGCCTCGATGGTGTTTGCCGGGGGCGGCCTGTTGAAGCGGCTGGAGGGCGCGCACGAGCGGGTCCACCCCTTCGAAGGCTTTGAAGAGCTCTGGCGGGTTATCGAAAGCGAGTGCCCGGCGGGCGGCTGAGGGACTTTGCAGACGCTGCCGAAGCGGGTAGTATGCAGGCGTTCTATTTCTGCCATAGAGGAGGCGAACAGTTGGGAGACAAGAGCCCGAAGAACACCCAGAAGGCGACCAAGCAGAAGGTTGTCGCCAAGACCGCCAAGGCCGCTTCCGCGGTGAAGAAGTAGCTCTCGGGTAGCGAGAGACGAGACTGGCGCCTCCCGGATGGGAGGCGTTACGTTTTGGCGCCATGTACAGGGAACTTGGGCCGGATGACCACCTCGCCATGCTCGGCCTGCAGCCCGAGCAGCTGCCGGATGCGGTGTTGCTCCTCGGCGTGTTCGATGTGCACGAGGGCGCGAAGCGGTTCGCCGGGTACCTGGAGGAGGCGCGTTTTTCGCGCTCGGAGACGACCCGCAGCGGGATCCCGTATTACACGGGCGAGCACGCCGGCGTGCGGGTCGCGCTCAGCGCGTGCTTCGGCGGGCCCATGGCGGCGATGTTCGCGCATACGTGGTGCGGGGCAGGCGTGCCGGCGGTGGTGCAGCTTGGCTGGTACGGCGCGCTTCAGGAAGGGACGGGCCTTGGCGACGTGGTAGTGCCGCGCCACGCGGAGCGGCAGGACGGCGTCTCCGATTGGTACCTGCCGAAGGGCATCCTGGCGGATGCGAGCCCGGAACTCGCCCATGCCATCGTGGACAGATTGCGGGCGCACAACATCCCGGCCGACCAGCACGCAATCTACTCCACGCCGGCCCTGCTGGCGGAATCGCGCGATGTGATCGCCGACTGGTCGCGGCACGGCTATCACGGGGTGGATATGGAGACAGCGGCGACGTTCGCGGTGGCGAAGCACCTGGGGGTTCGGCGGGCGGCGGCACTCCTGCGGCTCGATGACCTGGTGGCGGAAGAGCACTCCCTGGCGCGCGGGTTGCCGCCGGACCTGCGGGCGTTCATGCGCGAGCGCGAGCGCGAGGTGATGCACGCGGTGATCGAGGCGGTGGGGGACGCCGGGTAGGCACGGGCTTTGTCGGGGGCGGGCGAACGCTCTAGCATGCGCCCACCACCTTACCGAGGAGTAGACCGTGGA
>Ga0209477_1000571_pt1 | contig 22953 bp, 16 predicted proteins | sample KloWWTupernatant_FD_187180 | JGI IMG/M metagenome (GOLD analysis project Ga0209477, IMG submission 187180) | Active sludge microbial communities from Klosterneuburg, Austria, studying microevolution and ecology of nitrifiers - Klosterneuburg... | ecosystem: Engineered > WWTP > Aerobic digester >... | reverse complement strand
TAAAAACGGCAGACCGAGCAGGGCTGTCAGCATGGCAAGTGTGCTCAGACCAAACAGTGCATTGCGCAATGTCCATGCCTTCTCCCACAGGGCAAGTTCCCGACCCACACTGTACAACGCCAGTGCCGCCATTGCTTCCAACGCCCAGACCTTCCAGCCCAGCAATTTGAACTGGCAGTGCAGCAAATCACGCCAATCACTCCGTTGTTTTACGACATGTTCCGCCCGGCAGCGGCGCAGCAGCGTTTCCGGGACAGCTGTGTCCGGCTCTGCCGCCAGTGCTCTGGACAGTTCTTTTTCAAAGGCTCGATTCATCTCCAGTCCTCCTTTTCCAATTGCATTTTCAAGGTTTTCAATGCGGCACGCAGGCTTTCCACCGCTTGATCCAGCTGCCCAAAGCCGATTTGACGCACCGCCAGCATCGACAGCAGATCGGCATCGTGCGGGCGCAATGCCAACGCTCGACGAAGTGCATCCACCGCACCAGGCTGGTCATGCGCAATGCCGACCAACCATGCCGCGTTGGCCTGCTGGGCTTCGGCAAGATCACTGGCCAAGCGCAATGCTGCGGCCGCATCCCGCCGCGCCAGTTCGCCCTGCGTGCCGGCGTCGGCATCATCCAGTGGAAACTGGGTGATCTGGCGCACCCGCGCCTGTGCCAACCGCGCATGGGCATAGGCATAGTCGGGATCCAAATCGACGGCATGCTGATAGGCCTCTACCGCCTGCCGCGCACTGAAAATATCGGCCTGCGTCGCCAAAGCGTCACCACGCAGCACTGCGGCATAGGCCTCGAGATTGCCGCCGGGTGGACGGTCGTCCTGCTTTGGCCTGGCGCCGGCATTGGCCTGCAAGGTTTTCGCCAGCGTCGCCACAATCTCATCTTGCAGCGCAAACAACTCGCCCTCCACCCGCTGGTAATGCTGTGACCACAGGCTGCTGCCATCGGCCGCTTGCACCAGCTCCACATCCAGTTGCAGTACCCCTGCCTGCCGCTGCACCCGGCCACGCAACAAGTGGCTGGCTCCCAGTGCATCGCCAATCACGCTATTGAGCTCGCTGGAGTTGCGATAACGAAACGCCGACTCGCCACTGATGGTGGCCACCCCCGGCAACCCCGCCAGCGCCCGCGTGAAGTGATTGGCCAAGCCATCGGCAAACGCCTGCGCGTCCGCATCATCGCCGGACACCTGCAACGGCAGCACCGCCACGACATTGATGATTTGTGCCTTGGTGTTGTCTGAATTGTCGGCGTTGCCGGTGTCAGCTGCGCTCTGTGCTGCCGCTGGCACGGTCTGCGGCGCACGGCTGCAGGCCGCACAGAGCAGCGCCAATGCAACTGGCACGGCCAGTAATCCGCGATATCCCATCCTGGTTGGGCTGGCCTTGCTGACCCCTTCCGGCATCCTTGAATCTCCACGATTTGATCCCCTGCGTGCATTTGGCAACGCAACCCGGACAGATGCAAGCATCCCCAACTGCTGGTGATGGCCAATTTTGGCCGCAGGATTCGTTAGACTTCACAGGTGCAACCACAAGGCCCCCACGCCCCATGTCCGAGGACGACAGTCGGCACCCCGCTGACTCTGACGAAAAACCCGCCGAAAAACCGCACCGCTCGTGGCTGGATCGCATCAGCGCGGCAATATCCGGTGAACCCACCAGCAGCGAGGATCTGATCGAGCTGCTGCGCGATGTGCAGGCCGATGGCGTCATTGGATCGGATACGCTGCGGATGATGGAAGGTGCCATCGGCATCGCGGATATGACTGTGGGCGATGTGATGGTGGCGCGGGCGCAGATGGTGGCGTTGCCCGCCGACGGCAAGCTGCTGGACTTGATGAAGCAGGTGGTGGAATCGGGCCACTCGCGCTTTCCGGTGCATGGCGAAGACAAGGACGAAATCCTTGGCATCTTGCTGGCCAAGGATCTGCTGCGCGGGGTGGTCTGTGACAACGCCGCTTCCAGCATCCATGAATTGCTGCGGCCAGCGGTGCTGATTCCCGAATCCAAGAATCTCAACATCCTGCTGCGCGAGTTCCGGCAGTCGCGCAACCATATGGCCATCGTCATCGACGAATACGGTGGCGTGGCAGGCCTGGTCACGATTGAAGATGTGCTGGAACAAATCGTGGGTGAAATCGATGACGAACACGATGACGCCAGCGATGACGGCTTGCTGATCGCCGCACAGGCCGATGGCCAGTTCGTGGTGGATGCGCTGACTCCGATTGCGGATTTCAACGAACGCTTTGGTGCTGACTTCGATGATGACGAATACGACACCATCGGCGGCCTGATCACCGCGGCCATTGGCCACCTGCCCGAAGCGGGCGAGGAACTCACGCTGGGTCGATTCCGGTTCCGGGTGGCGCGTGCGGATGCGCGGCGCTTGATCGCGCTGCATGTGGATGTGCATGCGGATGCGTAAGCCGCTGCGCTGGCTGCTGGCGCTGCTGCTGGTCCTGATCTGCGGGTTGGCGCAAGCACAGACCCAATCACAGCTCACACCGCGAATCGGCGTATTGACGATGGGCCCGGGCGATATTTTCTGGGAGCGTTTCGGTCACGATGCCATCGTGGTGGATGACCCGGCACTCGGCGCCCCCATCAGCTACAACTTCGGGTATTTCGATCTTGACGAGGCGGGGTTTGTGGGCCGCTTCGCCAAAGGTGAAATGCGCTACCTGCTGGTGGCCCTGCCACTGCAGCAAGATCTGGCTTACTACCGCGAAGTAGGCCGCGGTGCCCGCCTGCAATGGCTGAATCTGGATGCAGCGCAAGCCCATGCGCTGGCAGCGGCACTGGCCGAAAATGCCAAACCCGAAAATGCCCATTACCGCTACGACTACTACACCAGCAACTGTGCCACCCGCGTGCGCGATGCGCTGGATGCGGCGTTGGGTGGCCGACTGAAAAAACAACTGGAAGGCCGCTCCAGCGGCGATACCTATCGCAGTGAATCGCTGCGGCTGGCCGCGCCGGCACCATGGATGTGGCTGAGTTTCGACATCCTGCTTGGCCCGGCAGCCGACCGCCCGCTGAGCCGCTGGGAGGTCGATTTTGTGCCACGCCGGCTGGCCGACGATCTGCGCAACGTCACCCAAACCGATGGCCGTCCGCTAGTTGCTTCAGAGGTGGAACTGCTGCCACAGCGGCAAGCCGCCGAACCCTTGGACCACGCCATTGCGCTATGGCCCTGGCTGTTGACGGGAGTGCTGCTGGCCAGCGCGATCCTGCTGGCGTGGCCGCGCCATCGGCGCACCCTTGCCGGGTGTGCGGGCGGCTTCTGGCTGCTGTGCGGCAGCGTGGGGCTGGTGTTGGCGCTGACCTGGACGTTCACCGCACACCAAGCGATCTGGGCCAATCGCAACCTGTTGTTGTTCAATCCGTTGTGTTTGCTGTTGTTGCCGGGGGCGTGGTCACTGCTGCGTGGGCGCCCGGCCTCCACCCGCTGGCAAAGCCTGCTGATTGCGGTTGCCGCGCTGGCCGCTTGCGCTTGCTTGCCGCTTTGGCTGCAAGTGCAACCGCAGCGCAACGGCCACTGGGTTGCCCTGCTGTTGCCGGTGCACTGGGCGTTTGCCAGGTTATGGGCTTCACGCAAGGCTTGATGCAAGCCTTGCACCAATGCAGGATGCTGCGATGAACGCAACCGCTTCCGTTACTCCCGCTTCCATGCCCCCCGCTCACACGACTCCAGCCTGCGTGGTCAATTGCGCTGCTTACGACAGCAATGGGCAACGCCAAAACATCACGCTGGATGCCATCAGCGATGTGCTGGCGGTCGATGATGGCAGCTTTGTCTGGGTGGGCCTGTACGAGCCGGAAGATGCGCTGCTGGACAAGCTGCAAGAGGAATTCAACCTGCATGCACTGGCCATCGAGGATGCCCAGCACGCGCACCAGCGGCCGAAACTCGAGAGCTTCGACAACACCTTGTTCATTGCCGCACACACCGTCCAGCATGTGGATGGGCATGTCCGCTTTGGCGAAACCCAACTGTTCGTGGGGCCACGGTTCCTGGTGACGGTGCGACACGGAGCTTCGCTCAGTTTCGCGTCGGTGCGCCAGCGGCTGGAGCGCGAACCGGCAACGTTGGCGCTGGGCCCGTGCAGTGCACTGCACGCGGTGCTGGATTTCATCGTCGACAACTACCAGCTGATCGCCGCCGAGTTCGAACGCGAACTGGATACGCTGGAACACGATATCTTTGCCGAAAGCTACAAGCGCGGCACCATCCGGCGCCTGTATGAACTGCGCAAGGAGTTGACCCAAATGCGGATGTCCGTGGCCCCGATGCAGGACATCCTGACCCAGTTGATGCGCTCGCCCGCCTTCACCATTCCGGCAGTGGCCAAACCCTATTTCCGTGACGTGCTCGATCACGCCGCGCGCGTCGGCGATACCATCGACACCCTGCGCGAAATGGTCTCGGCTGCGATGAACGTCAACCTGTCACTGGTGGCGGTGGCACAGGGTGAAATCGTCAAGAAGATGGCCGGCTGGGCCGGCCTGTTGGCGGCCCCCACCCTGCTTGCCAGTTGGTACGGCATGAACTTCACCAACATGCCGGAACTGCATGGACACTACAGCTACCCGATCATGATTGGGGTGGTGGCACTGGTGTGCGTGGGCTTGTATGCCTATCTGCGCAAAATTGATTGGCTGTGAGTGGATCGCGACTCAACCGCCCGCAATTGCGCGCAACATCAAACCAGTGAGATATGCCAACACTGTGCCGGTGGCATAGCCCAGCGTGCCCAGCAATGCGCCCACTGGTGCCAGTGCCGGATGGAATGCCGAAGCCACCACCGGCGCACTGGCCGGCCCACCGATATGGCTTTGCGAGCCAATCGCAAAATAAAAGAGTGGCACATTCAGCCAGCGCCCCACCAACCACAAGATCACGATGTGGAAACCCAGCCACACCACGCCCAGCACCAACAGCAGTGGCTTTTCAAACAGCGCGCCAATTTCCATCTGCATGCCGATGGAGGCGATCAGGTAATACAGCAGCAACGTGCCAATCGTCGACGCTCCTGCACCTTCGAGCGCACGTGCACGAGTAAAGCTCAACCCCAGGCCGACCAGCGTGCACAGCCCCACGATCCATACAAAAGGCGCATCCAGACTCACTTGCGCAGCCCACGACACGTGCGCGCCAAACCATGCGGACAGCGGTGTGGCCAGCGCATGCGCCAAGCCCACCGTGCCAAACGATATTCCCACGATGATCATCAAATCGGTCAATGTAGGAATGCGTTCGTGCTGTGAGCGATATGCCTCGACGCGCTGCTTGAGATCGTCCAGCGCGGCGGTATTTGCACCACTGCGCGCATCAATGTTTGCGGCACGCTGCGCCAACATCAGCAGCACCGCCATCCACGCGTAGCCCACGCCCACATCCACCACCGCAAAACGGCCGAAGGTAGTGGCATCCACCGCAAAGATTTCTTTCATTGCCATCATGTTGGCACCGCCACCGATCCAGCTGCCGGCCAACGTCGCCATGCCGGCCCAGGTATCGCCGGCCATCGTTTCCGGCGCAATCGCGCGCATGCTGATGAAGGCCAGTGCTGCGCCCAGCACGATACTGGCCGATGTCGCCGCATACATCGCCAGCAATTTCGGCCCCAGCCGCAAAATCGCGCGCAGATCCACTGCCATGGTCAACAACACCAATGCTGCCGGCAGTAAGACGCGGCTGGCCACCGGGTTGTACAGCTTGCTGTGCGCGCCGTCGATCAAGCCTAGCGAGTTGTAGATGCCGGGCAGCAGATAACACAGCAGCAGTGGCGGTACCACGTTGTAGAATTTTTGCCAGCGCCCCGGTCTGGAGGCGGTCCAGAACACGAGACCCAAGGTGCCGGCAATCAAGCCGAAGATGACGATGTCGTCTTGGATAAACGCTTGTGGCATCACCGCATCGACCATGGCAGGCAGCCGCCTCTCTCAATTCCGTGGGAACAACGACAACACCGCCAAGTGTTCGCATCACGACGCAAACGTCGCGGCGCGAACACTCGGCGAGCGGGATCAGTCAGCACGACTACTGCCCGATGTACTGCTTCAACCACGCATTGACGTTGTCATGCCATTGCACGCTGTTTTGCGGCTTCAGTACCCAATGGTTCTCGTCCGGGAAGTACAGGAACTTGGACGGCACGCCCTTGCGCTGCAATGCACTGAACAGTGCAATCCCCTGCTCCACCGGGATGCGGAAATCCTGCTGCCCATGCACCACCAACATCGGCACCTTGAAGTTGGCCACATGGTTGGACGGATTGAATTGCTGATGGCCCTGCGGGTTGTCGTAGGGGGTGCCGCCGTTTTCCCATTCGGAGAACCACAGCTCTTCGGTGGCATAGCTCATGGCGTGGTTTTCGAACACGCCATCGTGCGAGACCAGGCACTTGAAGGGCGCATTGCCCGCCTTGTCGTACCAGTTGCCTTCGATCCAATTGATCATGAAGCCGCCATAGCTGGCACCCAGCGCGCAGGCTTTGCCGCCATCGAGGAAGGCGTATTTTTTCTGCGCGGCATCCCAGCCTTTTTGCAGGTCTTCGAGCGGACGGTCGCCCCAATGCTGGCTGATGGCATCGGTGAAGGCCTGGCCGTAGCCGGTGCTGCCGTGGAAGTCGATCATTACCACCGCATAGCCTTGCCCGGCATAGGTTTGCGGGTTCCAGCGGTAGCTCCAGCCATCGCCAAAACTGCCCTGCGGGCCGCCGTGGATCAAAAATGCCACCGGGTATTTTTTGCCCGGCTTGTAGTTCCACGGCTTGACCACATAGCCGTGCACGGTGTCGTTGTTCCAGCCCTTGAACTCGAACTGTTCGTACTCGCCCCACGCCACACCCGGCAGCATCTGCTGCGCGGTGGGCGTGATCATGCGCTGGCTGTCATCACCCTCCAGCCCTGCCACCGTCAGCACATCGCCGGTTTGCATCGTATTGCGCGAAAACGCCAGCGTGGCGCCGGCGATATCAAACGCGGAAATGCTGCCATCGCCAATCACCTGTGCAGCCTTGCCCGTGGCAATCTCCACCGAAAACAGCGGGTGCTCGCCCATGTGCTGGGCGGTGGTGTAGATGCGCTTGCCGTCCTGCGACAAGGTGATGCCATCGGCACTGCTGTCCCAATTGGGCGCGATTTCACGCGTCTTGCCAGTGGCCAACTCCATCGCCATCAGCGCAAAACGATCCGCTTCGAAGCCGGGGCGTTTCATCGCCCGGTAATACATCGCTTTGCCATTGGCCGAGAACACCGGACCGGCATCCCACGCCTTGTTGGCTGCAGTGAGATTGCGCGCGCCCTTGCCATCGGCGTTCACCAGCCAGATGTCGAAATTGGTGCTCCACGGTTCTTCGCGATTGGACTGACGCACGCTCATCGCCACCTGTTTGCCATCCGGCGACCATGCAAAATCCGACAAATCGCCAAACGGCTTGGAGGGAATATCGCCATTGATCTCGCCACTGAGCAAGGTGGCCGAAGTCAGCTTGGTTTGGCCTCCCAACTTGGCCGCAAACACCCGATTCAGGCGGCCATCGGCCCAGGTGTCCCAGTGCCGGATGAACAGATGGTCAAACACCACGCCGGTATTCTTTTTGGCGGCTACGTCGTCCAATTTTTTCTTGCTGCAATTTAGATCCGCCTTGCACTCGGGGAATACCGCAAACGCCAGCGCCACTTGCTTGCCATCCGGCGAAAGTTTGTAGGCATCCACATCCAATGCAAAATCGGTCAGCTGGCGCGCCTCACCGCCGTTCAATGCGATGGAATACAGCTGCATCGAACCCGACTTGCCACTCATGAAGTACAGCGATTGGCCATCCGTCGAAAACGCTGGCGAATTGACATTCCAACCATCCGGTGAGACTTGCTTGGGCGGCGCGTTGTCACGAGTCGCCAGATTGCGCATCCACAAGCTGGTGGAGGACTTGTTGGTGTCCTTGTTCACCACGCGCTTGGCAAACACCAGCACGCGCCCATCCGGCGACAACGTGGGCGACGAGTAGCGATCCATGTAGGCCATGTCGCGCACTTCAAAGCCGCGGGTGGCGGGCTTGGCCGTGCTGGCGGCCATCGCCGGTAATGACAGCGCAAGCGCAAGCGGAAGAATGGCGTAGCGAAGTTTCATGGCAGTGTCCTTGAAAATATCTTGAAGTTGAAACAATCAAACAATGGCTTTGCGTCCCAGACGCTCTACCCAGCCATACAGCAAAACGATGGCCGCGACGAAGGCAAAACCGCCCAGCCACGCGGCCGGCCCCTCGGCAAAGGTATCGCTCACCATTTGCAGTGGCAGCAGCTTGAACGCGACGATGCCGGCGATCAACACGCCGATCAAGCCTTCGCCCACAATCATGCCCGAGGCCAACAATACGCCCAGCTGCTTGACTGCCTCCGGCTTGCTGTGGCGCCCGGCGCGCTGATCGAAATACCAACCCACGATGGCACCCACCACCACCATCAAGGTGGACGATGTGGGCAGGTAGATACCCAATCCCACGGCCAGCGGCGACAGATGCGCGCCCTTGGTGGAGCGGCGCAGCACTTCGTCGATGGCAATCAACACCACGCCGATTCCGGCACCGATCAGGATCAGGTTCCAGTCGATATTGTTCTGAATCACGCCCTGCGCCAGCGCCGAAATCAACCCTGCTTGTGGCGCAGCCAAGGCGTCCTTGCCGGCACCCGGCGCGCCCACGAAGCCATAGGCTTGATTGACGATATCGAGGATCGGCGGAATGATCGCCGAGCCCGCAATCACGCCCACCACCAACGCCCATTGCTGCTTGGACGGCGTGGCATCCACCAACTGCCCGGTCTTGAGGTCTTGCAGATTGTTGTTGGCAATCGCCGCCACCGTGAACACCACCGCCGTCACCAACAGCGCGAATGCCACCAGTCCTTTTTCTTGCCCGGCATCGATTTGCGATTTCAGCCCGAATACCAGCAGCAGCGCCGCACCGATCACCACCAAAATGCCGATCCCCGACAGCGGGCTGTTGGACGAACCAATCAAACCGGCCATATAGCCGCACACGGTGGACACCAAAAACCCCATCACCACGATGTACAGCAGGCTGCCAATCATCAGCGGCAACGCGTGCGCGCCCAGCCCGGTCTGGTTGGAAAAATGCACCAGCAAAAACGCCAGCGGCACGAAGCACGCCAGCATCATCGCGCCGACCACCCCGATCGGGATGTCGTGCTCGGTACGCGGCAACAAATGCAAAGTGCCCCCTTGGCGGGCGCGGTTGGCCGCCATGGCAGACGCCAACCCCGACACCACCGGCTTGACCAACTTGCCCAGGGTCCAGATCGCCGCCACACCAATCGTGCCGGCACCGATGAAGCGCACATGGGTACTCCACGTTGCACCGGCCATGTCTTCAAAACTGCCGGTCAAGCCGTGCGCCAGTGCGGAGAAATGCGGCACGCCCCACACCCAACCGATCAGCGCGCCCAACAGCATCGCAAGGCCCACCCACAGCCCCACCAAATGGCCCACCGCAAACAGCGCCATCGACAAACCGAAGTCAAACCCGCTAACGCCATCGCCCACTTTGAAATAGCCCTTCACATCGCTGGCAAAGGTCTTGGTGGCCACCACCAATGCAAACGCCGACGCCACCAATGCGCCCCATGTCACCGCCATCAGACCCGCGCGGCTTTCCTCGGCACCTTGTGCCGTGCCGGCTTCGCCGGGGCTGCCCACTTTCAACACCTCGGCACAGGCCACGCCTTCCGGGTACGGCAAATCGGAATTGGTCACCAGCGCGCGCCGCAGCGGGATCGAATACATCACGCCGAGAATGCCGCCCAGTGCGCAGATCGCAAACGAGGCCCAATACGGGAACCCTGTCCACCAACCGATGATGACCAGCCCCGGCAGCACGAAGATGATGGATGACAACGTGCCCGCCGCCGACGCCACCGTCTGCACGATGTTGTTTTCCTGGATGGTCGAATCGCGAAAACCCCGCAGCAACGCCATCGAGATCACCGCCGCCGGGATCGATGTGGCAAACGTCAGCCCCGCCTTCAAGCCAAAGAACACATTGGCCGCGGTGAACGCCAGCGTGATCACGATCCCCAGCACGATGCCGCGCAAGGTGAACTCGGTGCGTGGCGCGCTGGCCACAGGTACGGGCTTGGACATGCAGGGTCTTCCGGCGATGGGAACGGCCAAGTATCGCAGACCGCTGCCGTGTGGGAAGGGTGTTGGGCTGCCCCCCCAAGCCTGCCCGACCGCATCGCTATACTCCGCCAACCTCATGCGAACCCAAGTCATGTCCTCAGCCAGCCTTGCCGTGCAGCCCAGCCACAACGACTTCCTGGGCCATCCCAAGGGCGTGTATGTCTGCTTTTTCACCGAGATGTGGGAGCGGTTTTCGTTCTATGGCATGAAGGCGCTGCTGCTGCTCTATCTCACCAAGTACCACCTGTTTGGTGACAAGGCCGGGTTGGATTTGCTCGGCGCGTATGGCGGGCTGGTGTATTGCATTCCGGTGTTTGGCGGCTTGCTGGCCGACCGTTGGCTGGGGATGCGCAAGGCCGTGATCTTTGGCGGCATCCTGCTGGTGGCAGGACATGTCGGGATGGCCTTCGAGGGCCACGCGGCCACCTTGCAACAGGGTGTGCCGGTACGTGATGAAGCATCACTGCGCATCATGTATGCCTCGCTGGCACTGATCATCATGGGTGTGGGCTTTTTGAAGCCGAATATTTCCACCATCGTCGGCAAGCTCTACGCCGACAACGACCCGCGCCGCGATTCCGGGTTCTCGCTGTTCTATGCCGGCATCAATCTGGGCGCATTGTTCGCCTCGCTGGTGTGCGGTTATGTGGGCGAAACCTGGGGCTGGAAATATGGCTTTGGCGCCGCAGGCATTGGCATGTTGGCCGGGCTTGCGATGTTCGTGTGGGGCCAGCGCTACCTGCACGGGCACGCCGAGCCTGCCAACCCGGCCTTGCTGCGCGAGCGCGTGGCCGGGCTGCCGCGCGAATGGTTGATCTATGCCCTGGCGGTGCTGGGCGTGGTGCCGGTGGCATGGCTGATGTGGGCGGCGGCCAATGGCGCGTTTGCGCTGGGCGGTGAGGTGTCGCTGGCACTGCTATTGATGATTGTGGTGCTGGGTGCGGTGCTGCTGTGGTTTGCATGGTTCACCGGCACGCAGTGCACACCGGTGCAACGGCAACAAATGATCGCGATGATGGTGCTGATCTTCATGGCGCTGGTGTTCTTCACCCTCTACGAGCAGACCTACGGCTCGTGGGTGACCTTCACTGATCGCCTGCTGAGCAAAGACATCGTGCCGGCGATGGTGGTGCGTGATGGCACGCCGTGGCCGTGGTCCACGTTGTCATTGCTGCTGGCACCGCTGGCGTTTTTCGTGGCGGCGCGCATGTCGGACCGCAACCCCGACTCCACTGCGCCGCGTGCACTGTTCCTTGCCGTGAGCGCACTCATCATCGTGCTGCTGGTACGCGACTGCGTGGCGCTGCCGCAAACCGCCGGCTCGCTGACTTATCTCGGCGCGTTCTTCCTGGTGGCCTTGGCCCCCTTGTTTGCCGGGCTGTGGGGCTGGCTGGACAAGCGCGGGCTGGATCCATCGAAGCCCACCAAATCCGCATTTGGGTTGCTGTTCGGCGGGCTGTCATTTGTCCCGATGGCACTGGCCGCGCAACAGGTGGGCGCTACCGGCGCGATGGCCAGCGTGTGGTGGCTGGTGCTGGCGTATCTGGTGCTTGAAATCGGCGAAATGTGCCTGTCGCCGGTGGGCCTGTCGGCCGTCACGCAGCTGGCCATGCCGCGCGTGGTCAGCCTGATGATGGGCACCTGGTTCCTCGCCACGGCGTTTTCGGAAACGCTGGCGGCGTTGTTCGGCAAACTGGCAGCGATTGATGTGCCGGAAGGCGAAACACTGAACATGGTGACCGCCGCCGCCAAATACGAGCACCTGTTCTGGCTGATGATGTGGATTGGGCTTGGCTGCGCGGCATTGGCCTTCCTCGCCGCACCACTGTTGCGGCGGATGATGCATGGGGTGAAGTAAGCCTGAACCTGCCAACCGACAGAGCGGCAGGGCGCTGCTAAACTCCGGCATCGTCTTCACAACGAGTACTACCGCATGCTGCAGCACCGTCCGTTGGTCTTCGCCCTTGCCGTCGCTCTAGCAGTCGGTGTCGCTTCGCCGCAAAGTATCGCCGCCAAGAAGCATGCCTCCAGCAAATCGAAGACCCCGGCGGCGTCACTGGCCTGCACGGATTTCTATGCCGAAGCCAACAGGAGCTGGCTTGGCGCCAACCCGATTCCAAAATCCGGCGCAGTATCTGCGCTGGGGCAATTGACCGCACGCGCGCAACAGCAGCAACGGGATTTGCTGGATGCCGCCATGCGTGCGCCGCAAGGCAAAGTGCAACAATTGCTTGGGGATTTCTGGGCCAGTGGCTTGGACGAGGCTGCCGTAGAGAAAGATGGTGCAGCACCGGTTGCACCGCTGCTGCAACGCATCGATGCCATTCGCAAGACTGGTGATATCGCTCCCGCCCTCGCCGCTCTCCATCAAGTGGGCATTCCGGTGGCCTTCGGCTTCAATGCCGACATCGATTTGCGCGATCTGGATCGCCATCTTGGCTATTTCAGCCAAGGCGGCCTTGGCCTGCCCGACCCCGCCTACTACACGCGCAGCGATGCCGATACCAAAGCACTGGTCTCGCGCTATGCCGACTACATGCGCAAGATTCTTGCATTGACCGGCGTGGCCAAGAAAGACATCGAGACCCAGACCGCGTTAGCACTGGATTTGGAAACCCGCATCGCGCGCGCAACACGACCGTTGGTTGAATTACGCGACCCACGCAATAATTTTGCGCCGGTCGCCACTGCCGGCCTTGGCAAGCAATACAAGAATCTGCAACTGGATGCTTTCCTCAAGGCGCAAGGCGTCAGCGACGACAGCGTGTCACTGGCGAACCCGGCCCTGTTCGAGCAACTCGACAGCCTGGTTGGCAAGCTCAAGCCCGCGCAGTGGCAAGCCTATTTGCGCTGGCGCGCGGGTGATGCGATGGCACCGTATTTGTCCAGACCGTGGCGCGATGCCGCCTTCGATTTCCGTGGCAAAGTGCTGCTGGGTCAGACCGAACCAGCACCGCGCTGGCAGCAGGTATTGGATGCCATCAATCTGGCCGCAGGCCCGATGCTGGGCAAGGAATACGCTGCAACTTATCTGCCGGATGCCAGCCGCAAGCGGGCTGAGCTGATCGCCGATCAAGTGCGTGATGCCTTGCTCAAAGCGATTGAAGATGGGCCAGAACTGGACGCCGCAGGCAAGGCCGAAGCGCGCAAGAAACTGAAACATCTAGGTATCGAAATTGGCACCCCACGCCGCGATTTGGACTACACCGTGCAACCGATGGGTCGCGGCAGCTTTGGCGGCAACATGCTGATTGCATCGACATGGCGGCATGCACAGGAGATGAAGCGCATTGGCAAGGGCAATGCCGACCGACGCTGGGATGTGCTGCCGCAGCAGCCGGCACTGGCCTATGACCTGGCACACAACCGTTTGATCGTGACTGCGGCGATGTTGCAAGCGCCGGTACTGGATGCCAGTCAAACACCGGCGCAGCAATATGGCGCGTTCGGCGCGCTGGTCGGGCACGAACTCAGCCATGCCATGGATGCACGCGGCCGCCATGTGGATGCCGATGGCAATGTGCGTGACTGGTGGAGCAATGATGTCGCCAATCACTGGACTGCGCTCACCAGCAAAGTCGCTGCGCTGTATGCCAGCCTGCCCTATCCGGGAGCCAATGGGGTCAAGGTCTCCAGCAGCTTGACCAGTGATGAAAATCTGGCCGACCTTGCAGGTGTCGAACTGGCACATGCCGCCTTCCTGGCATCGGAGCCCAAACCCGGCACCGCACAAGAGCGCCAGTTCTTCGGCGGTTGGGCGCAACTGTGGGCACAGCAAGTGGCCAGTGATGAGGCGCTGATTCGTGCGCAGCAGGACGTGCGCGCACCCGGCCAATGGCGCGCCAATGTGCCGCTGATGCAGCAACCCGCATTCGCTACGGCCTATACCTGCAAGACCGGCTCGCCAATGGCACCTGCGTCGCGGATTGACGTTTTCAAATAGGCATTTGATACGCTGGAATGAGCGCTGAGTATTGCTCGGCGCACCATCCGATTGTTGCCTGCCCGCATCCAAGACTTGGCCCCGTTGAAGTTCATCTTGCCCGCGCCGTACCCCCTTCTTGTCGGCTTCAGCGGCGGTCTGGATTCGACGGTGTTGCTGCATCTGCTTGCCAGTGATGCCGCCGTGCGAAGGCAGGGCTTGCGTGCGGTTCACGTGCATCACGGCTTGCACCCAGCGGCCGATCAGTGGGCCGCACATTGCCAACGCGCGTGTGATGCCTTGTCGGTGCCATTGACGCTGGCGCGAGTACAGGTGGATAGCCGCAGCGGGCTGGGTTTGGAAGCTGCGGCGCGGGCGGCGCGACATGCGGCATTTGCCAACGCCATGGCGACCGATGACATTCTGGTGTTGGCCCATCATCAGGACGATCAAGCCGAAACCTTCCTGCTGCGGGCCCTGCGCGGCTCCGGGGTGGATGGGCTGGCGGCGATGCGCGATTGGCGCGCATTCGCGCACGGCTGGTTATGGCGGCCGTTGTTGAATTTCCCGCGCGAACAGTTGCAGGCACTTGCACAGCGCGAAGACCTGCACTGGATCGACGACCCCAGCAACACCGACACCGGGTTTGATCGCAATTTCCTGCGCAATCAGGTGTTGCCGATGCTGCACCAGCGCTGGCCGCACGCGGCGGCGGCCTTCGCCCGCAGCGCCGCACTTTGTACCGATGCCGCACAGTTGCTGCACATCGAGGATAGCAAGGCACTGACCGAGGTTGCGGTGGATGCCCACACCTTGCGTGTGACGGGCTTGCTGCAGCTGGCTCCATCGCGCCGCGCCCGCGTGTTGCGGCACTGGATCGCCACATTGCAGCTGCCGCCGCTGCCCGGCAACGGGATTGCGAGGATCGAATCCGATTTACTGTCGGCACGCAGGGATGCCAACGCACGTTTCGAATGGAACGATGCCTGTGTGCAACGCTGGCGTGACCTGCTGCATGCCGACCGCATTCGCCCATCGCTTGCGCTGGATTTTTCGCAACAGTGGGATGGCAGGCAGCCGCTGCAATTGCCGAATGGCGACAGCCTCCGGCTGATCGGCGTTGATGCATTTGAAGCGCCCGTGCACGTTCATGCCCGCCAAGGCGGGGAGCGCATTGTGTTGCCAAAGCGCATCCATTCGCATGCACTCAAGCATGTGCTGCAAGCGGCCGGCATGCCGCCGTGGCAGCGGCAACGGCTGCCGCTGTTATCGGCAGGCAGCACCCTGCTGGCCGCCGGCGACAGCGTGGTGTCCGCACAATTGCACGCTTGGCTGCAGGCATACGGCGCGCAGCTGCAATGGACGCAGCTGGCGTAAACTTCACCCATGGCGAAGAAATCTGCACCCGAACCCTCCCCCGTGGCCGACTTCGAACAGTCGCTTCTCGCATTGGAGTCGCTGGTTGGCACGATGGAAGCCGGCGACATGAGCTTGGAGGAATCGTTGGCCGCCTACGAGCGCGGGGTCGGCTTGTATCGGCATTGCCAACTGGCACTGGAACAGGCCGAGTTGCGCGTGCGCCAACTCAGCGATCCCGCCAAGCCCGAAGCTGCCACCGATTTTGAAGCCGGCGACCATGCCTGAGTCCGCATTCTCCGAGTGGATCCGGCGTACTGAAGCGACCCTGAGCAACGCCTTACCAGACCCCGCCGCGGCACCGCAACGGCTGCACGCAGCGATGCGCCATGCCGTACTCAACGGCGGCAAACGGATGCGCCCTTTACTGGTATACGCCACCGGCGCCGCACTGGGTGCCACAGCGGCGTCACTGGATGCTGCCGCCGCCGCAGTGGAGTTGATCCACTGCTATTCACTGGTGCACGACGATTTACCGGCGATGGATGACGATGCGCTGCGGCGTGGCCAGCCCACCGTGCATGTGGCGTTCGATGAAGCCACCGCGATTCTGGCCGGTGACGCACTGCAAACGCTGGCCTTCGCCGTGTTGGCCAACGCGCCACAGGACGCAGCGCAGCGCGTGGCGATGCTTGCCGAATTGGCCCGCGCCAGTGGCGTTGCCGGCATGTGTGGCGGGCAGGCACTGGATATCGACGCGACGGGAGCAAAAGGGGGTCAGAGTCATATTTTCGACCGGAATGATTCGACCGATGATGCTTCTCGTCCGAAAAATGACTCTGACCCCCTTTTGCTCCTCACTGAACTCGAACACCTGCACGCACTGAAAACCGGAGCGCTGTTGCGTTGTGCAGTGCGTCTGGGGGCGTTGGCGGCCAATGCCGATGCATCGAGATGTGCGGCGCTGGATCGCTATGCCGATGCACTGGGGTTGGCGTTCCAGATTCGCGATGACTTGCTGGATATCGAAGGCGATGCTGCGACCTTGGGCAAGACCGCAGGCAAAGACGCGGCGCAAGAAAAAGCCACCTTCCCGGCGCTGCTGGGGGTGGCGGCCAGCCGTGCGCGCCTGCAGGAACTTGCGGCCAGCATGCAGGCCGCACTGGACAGCATGGATACCGATACGCACGCTTTGGCAGCACTGGCGCACAAGGTCATCCATCGCAGCCATTGATCTGCTGCGCGAGTCGCACAGCAGATACGCCTAAGGCATCAAGGCTGCCGGCAGCCCGCCAGCAAATCCTTGTCCTTGCGGTACACCGCTGTCTGCACGTCAAACGCGCCCAGCACGGTGGAGAACAGATTGTCGTGGCTGGCTGGCTGGCGGGCCAGCTTCTGCAGGCACGCCATATCGAGGCCAGTATCGGTGGCAAACCCGGGCGATAGCCACAGCGTCAGTGGCACGTGCAGTTGTTGCCTGGGCGCGATGGCATACGGCGCACCATGCAGGTACAGCCCATATTCGCCCAACGATTCGCCATGGTCGGATACATACAGCATTGCCGCATCGCGCTGGGTTTGTGCTTGCAACAGGTCGATCAAATGCGCCAGCACGCTATCGGAATACAGGATTGCATTGTCGTAGGCATTCGCGATTTGAGCCTGCGTGCAGCGGCTCAGCTCAGGGGTTTTGCAGACGGGTGTCCAGCGCTCGAATGCGGGCGGGTAGCGCTCAAAATAATTCGGCCCGTGGTTGCCCAGCATATGCAACACGATGATCACATCACCCGGCATGGCATCCAGCTTGGCCTGCAAACCGGACAACAGGATTTCATCGAAGCAGCGCCCAGCCGCGCACAAATTGGCGGCATCGTCCGGACCCATGGTGTGCGATTGCACGCCGATGCAAATACCCTTGCAGCCGGATTGATTATCGCGCCAGAGCACTTGCACGCCGGCGCGTGCGGCCACGTCCAGCACCGATTCATGCCCGCGAATGGCATCGCGGTCGTAATGCTCACGGCCTTGCGGCGAGAACATGCATGGCAGCGAAACTTCGGTGCTGGTGCCACAGGCGGTGACGTCGGGGAAATTCAGCACATTGCGCTTGGCAAGCTCAGGGGTCGTCTGGCGTGCATAACCGTTCAACCCCCAATGATCGCCGCGCACGGTTTCACCCACTGCCAGCACCAGCAAGCGTGGCTTACGCGTGGCCGCCGCAGCAGGCCGCTTGGCATCGGCACCCACCACTTGGCGCGGGCCGCTGTTGGCTTTCTTCGACGGTTTGATCACATTGATCAGTGACACGATGTAGTTGCCCGGGGTGATTTTGTAGCGCAGCACTTTGTCGGTCCGCATCAGCGCAAACACGCCCTGCGAAGACACCCCCACCGCCGCACCGGCCAGCAGCAGCATCGCCAGCAAAAACCCGCCACGCACCAGCAAGCCGCGCTTCCAGCTACGCGGCTTGCTGCGGGTCAGCAGCACCAACACGGCGGGCACAATGCCCAACAACACCACATGCAACAGCATGCCAACCGTCATCAGCTCGCGGCTTTCGGCCACATCGGTATGCAGCACATTGCGGATCATCTCCGCATCAAACACCACGGCAAAGCGGGTCATGTACCAATGTGCCAGCGCGGTGACGACCAGCAACAGCGCCAACAGTGGCCGCGCCAGGCGGCCCCAGCACAGCAGGCCAAGGATCAACGCATGCAGGGCGAATACCGCCACGCCCAGCGACACCATCACGGGAGTCGAACTGGTGCCGGCACGCACCGCCGCCCACAAGGGGCCATTCGTCACCAACAGAAAATAGGCGCTGACCAATGCAATCAGCACCTCTACCGAGACTTGCGGCCGCCACCAGCGGTTATCGCCACGTTGGTTCGCTGTCACGTCTTACCTGCCCTCGATGGTTGCCGATCATGGCGGGCGACAGTAGCACCAATGCCAAAGCCGCCCAACTGCCATCCGTGCCCGGCGTCAGCGTGCGCTGCGGCGATCGCCTTGGCGCGGGCCGCGCTGGCTATCGCGCTGCGCCGGCTTTGGCCCGGTGTGGGCGTGAGCATGCGCTTCGACCGTGCGCGGCTTGCCGTGCGGACGACGATTGCGCGCAGCCGGGCGCGGGCCACGCGAGGCATTGTCGAACGGCTTGGCATCGCTGCGGATTGCGCGCGAAGGCGCAAACCCGGACACGGTGTCCATCACGATGTCGCGGCCGAGCAACTTCTGGATCTGGCGCAGCAAATGCGCTTCGTCCGGCGATACCAGCGAAATCGCTTCGCCGGTAGCACCGTTGCGGCCGGTGCGGCCAATGCGGTGCACGTAGTCTTCCGCCACCATCGGCAAGTCGTGGTTGATCACCAGCGGCAGCTGCGGAATATCCAACCCGCGTGCGGCCACGTCGGTGGCCACCAGGATGCGGGTCTTGCCGGATTTGAATTCGTTCAGCGCTTTCTGGCGTGCGGCCTGGCTCTTGTTGCCATGAATCGCCAGTGCCGGCAAACCGGCATCGCAGAGTTGTTCGGCCAAACGGTTGCAGCCGTGCTTGGTCTTGCCGAACACCAGCACCTGTTCGGTGTGGCGCTGCGCCAGAATCTGCACCAGCAGGTCACGCTTCTTGTTGCCATCCACCGGGTGCGCACGGTGACTGATGGTTTCGATCACGGTGTTCTGCGCCGCCACCTGTACCTGCTGCGGATTCTTCAGAAAGTCCAGTGCCAGCGCCTTGATGCGCGGCTCGAACGTGGCCGAAAACAGCAGGGTCTGGCGCTGCTGCGGCACGTGCTTCATCACGCGCTGGATCGACGGCAAAAAGCCCATATCCAGCATGCGGTCGGCTTCATCCAGCACCAGCATCTGCACGTCACCCAGCTTGCAGGTACCGCGCTCCAGATGGTCGATCAAGCGGCCCGGGCAGGCCACCAGCACGTCCACGCCACGACGGAACGCATCAATCTGCGGCTGCATGCCCACGCCACCGAACAGCGCGGTGACGTTCAAGCGCAGATATTTGGCATAGCTGCGCAGGTTGTCGCTGACCTGCACCGCCAATTCGCGGGTGGGGGTCAGAATCAGCGCGCGCGGACGATGCACGCCTTGCGGCTTGGGCAATTCGGCCAATTTTTGCAATAACGGCAAGCCAAACGCGGCGGTCTTGCCGGTGCCGGTTTGCGCCCCGCCCAGCACGTCGTGGCCAGCCAGCACCAGCGGGATCGCTTGTGCCTGGATGGGGGTGGGAGTGGTGTAGTGATTGTCGGCAAGCGCGCGCAGCAAGCCAGGCGCAAGGCCAAGGGTTTCAAACGACATCGGGAACTCCGGGGTGTCAAAGCCACGCGCAAGGCGTGGGCGAACCCGTGCGATTCCCAAGAAACCACGCACGAGCCGGCAGATGGCACGACGCCGGAACTCCGGGCCGTGTCTGCGCGACGAAAGGCGTGTGGGGAAAACGAGCCGCAAAGGCGGCGGGCGTGACCGGGAATAACGATCAGGCGTGCGCAGAATCCGGCAGAGTCTACGCCAAACCCGCCGCGCCTGCCGGCGCAGATGAATTTTCCGTTCACGATGCCCTGCCGCGATTGCGGCATGCGCCGTGGTTTTCAAGTCCCGCCAAGCATGGCACTCTGCGGCGATTCCGCCCCACCCCTTCCTTCGCCCTGACTCTCTGGCACCCACATGAAACTTGAAGTTCGAATGGCCCAATGGCTGCTGGCCAGCGTGTTTATCGTGCTGGGCGGCTTTCGCCTGTGGCAGGCGCTGCACGGCGTGCAGATGAGCAATATGACCTTGCTGATGAGTACCGGCGAAGTGCTGCTGGGGGTGTTGATTGCGGCCGGTTGGCAGTTGCGGGCGATGACCCTGATCGCGGCGACCTTGCTACTGGTGGACGCCGCGCTGTCGCACCCGTTTTGGCATTTTTCGGGCGCGGCAGTGGGCCCGCAATTACTGCAATTCATGAAGAACATGGGACTGGTGGGCGGGCTGGTACTGCTGTCCACCGCCGGTGGCGCGAAGCGGCGCTGACCGCTTATACCTCCAGCGTCATCCCCGGCCGCGCCAGCGTAGCCTGCACCCCAAAGCGCTCGTGAATCTCGCCGGCCAGCGCCTCGCGGGCCAGATCTTCGCCATGCACCAGTGCCAACGGTGGCGAAGGCCGGAAGCCGGCATACCAGTCCAGCAAGCCCTGCTGGTCGGCGTGTGCAGACAGCCCGCCCACGGTATGCCGATGCGCATTCACCCGCACATCGTGGCCGTGGATGCGCACCCAACGCGCACCGTCCACCAGCCTGCGGCCCAAGGTGCCTTCGGCCTGATAGCCGACAAACACCATCCGCGTCTGCCGCTTGGGCAGGCATTGCCGCATGTGGTGCAGGATGCGGCCGCCACTGGCCATGCCGTTGCCCGCAATGATGATGGCCCCGCCGTGGATGCGGTTGATCGACATCGACTCTTCGGCGGTTTGGGTGACGCGCAGATTGGGCAGGCGGAATGGGTTGGGTGTGCCGCGCCAGATTTCACGCGCTTCGGCATCAAATAATTCATGGTGATGGTCGTACACCTCGACCACCTTGGAAGCCATCGGGCTATCCAGAAAAATCTTCCAGCGCGACATATCCCAATCACTCCAGTGCCGCGCAAACCAGTACAGCAACTCCTGCGTGCGGCCCACCGCAAACGCCGGAATCAGCACATTGCCGTGGTCGTGCCAGGCGGCCTCCAGGATTTCACTCAACTCAAGGACGGTTTCGCTGCGCTGCTTGTGATTGCGATTGCCGTAGGTGGACTCCATCAGCAGCAGGTCGGCATCGGCCACCGGTGTGGGATCGCGCAAAATCGGCGCATTCGGCATCCCCAAGTCGCCGGAGAACACCAGTTTCCTGCCATCGGCCCACAGCTCCACAATGGCCGAGCCGAGAATATGGCCGGCATCGCGGAAGGCAATTTCAACGCCCTCCAGAATCTGCGTGCGCGCGGCATAATCCAATGGATGCAACTGCGACAACGTGTCGCGCACATCCTCACGGGTGTACAGCGGCACCGCTTTGGGCTGCCCCGGTTTGCGCTTGCGGTTGCTGCGCTCGGCGTCGTTCTCCTGGATGGAGGCCGAATCCAGCAGCATGATCGGCAACAAATCCGCGGTTGCACGCTGGGTGAAAATGGGGCCGTCAAATCCGGCCATCGTCAGCCGTGGCACGCGCCCCACATGGTCGATGTGGGCATGGCTGAGGATCAGCGCGTCGATCTGGGTAGCGTCAAATGGGAATGCCGCAAAATTGCGCGCATCTGCCTCCGGGCTGCCCTGCACCATGCCGCAGTCCAGCAGGATGCGCTTGCCGGCCGCTTCGATCAGGTGCATCGAGCCGGTGACATCACCCGCCGCGCCGTGAAAATGAACTTCCATGCAACTGCTCCTGGAGGATGACCAGTGCAGGGTACCGCAGACCCCGACTTCCGGCAGATGCCGACCGCCATCACATTCCGGCATGCTGTACACGTTCGCTCACCGGAAATTTCCATGCGCATCCTTTCCCTTGCCTGCGCGCTCGCGCTAGGCAGTTCCAGTTTCGCCAGTTTTGCGGTCACGCCCCCTACCGCAGCCAAGGTGCCGGGCAGCGAAGCGATCGTCAGCAAGACGCTGCCCAATGGGCTGCAAATCATCGTCTGGCCTGACCATGACATCCCCAATGCCAATTTCTATACCTTCTACAAAGTCGGCAGCCGCAACGAATACCCCGGCATCACCGGGCTGGCGCATTTTTTCGAACACATGATGTTCAACGGCACCAGCCGTCGCGCACCCGGCGAATTCGACCGCATCATGGAAGCGTCCGGTGGCAGCAACAACGCCAGTACCAGCAATGACCGCACGGTGTACACCGACTGGTTCCCCAGCAGCGCGCTGGAAACCATTTTTGATTTGGAAGCCGACCGCATTGCGCATCTGGCTTTCGACGACAAGGTGATCGAAAGCGAACGCGGCGTGGTGTACAGCGAACGCCGTTCCAGCGTTGACAATCAGCCATTCGGTTCGCTGATCGAACAGATGCAGGCCACCGCGTTTACCGCACACCCCTACCAGTTCCCGACGATTGGTTATCCGTCCGACATCGAACGCTGGACGAAGGCGGATTTGCAGCAGTTTTTCAAGACGTATTACGCGCCCAACAACGCCGTGCTGGTGATTGCCGGTGATGTGCAGCCGGCGCAGGTGTTTGCGATGGCAGACAAATATCTCGCACCGATTGCACGCCAACCGGCTCCGCGCGAGATCACGACGATTGAGCCGGAACAACACGGCGAACGTCGCTTGCTGCTGGAACGCCCCGACGCGCAAACCCCGATTGTCGCCTTCGCCTATCACAGCGGCAGCAACGAAGGCGGCAAGGATACCCCGGCACTGGCGCTGCTGAATACCATTCTGGCGCAAGGCGTGTCTTCCCGCCTGCACCAGCGACTGGTG
>Ga0209477_1000570_pt1 | contig 22957 bp, 22 predicted proteins | sample KloWWTupernatant_FD_187180 | JGI IMG/M metagenome (GOLD analysis project Ga0209477, IMG submission 187180) | Active sludge microbial communities from Klosterneuburg, Austria, studying microevolution and ecology of nitrifiers - Klosterneuburg... | ecosystem: Engineered > WWTP > Aerobic digester >... | reverse complement strand
TGGTGGGCCCACTAGGACTCGAACCTAGGACCAAGGGATTATGAGTCCCCTGCTCTAACCAACTGAGCTATGGGCCCGATATCGGGATGTGAGAGAGGGATTATAGCACGTCCCTCACTTAAAAATTAACCCTTGCCATCACCTTTTTCTTCTTCCAAGAAACTCTTAAGCTGCTCGGCGCGGCTGGGTTGTCGCAACTTGCGCAGCGCTTTCGCCTCGATTTGCCGAATACGCTCGCGAGTAACGTCGAATTGCTTGCCTACCTCTTCTAGAGTGTGATCGGTGTTCATTTCTATGCCAAAACGCATACGAAGTACCTTCGCCTCGCGCGGCGTTAAGCCTGCCAGTATACGGCGTGTGGCTTCACGTAAGCCCTCCATGGTGGCAGCATCGACGGGCGATTGTACATTGGCATCTTCGATGAAATCACCTAAGTGTGAATCGTCATCATCTCCGATCGGCGTTTCCGTGGAAATGGGCTCTTTCGCAATCTTTAAGACTTTAAGGATCTTATCTTCGGGCATCGCCATACGTTTACCTAATTCTTCAGGCGTTGGTTCTCGACCCATCTCTTGCAACATCTGACGTTGGATGCGATTTAATTTGTTGATGGTTTCAATCATGTGTACAGGGATACGAATGGTACGTGCTTGATCAGCAATCGATCGCGTAATCGCTTGACGGATCCACCAGGTTGCATAAGTGGAAAATTTATAACCACGACGATATTCAAACTTATCGACCGCTTTCATCAACCCGATATTGCCTTCCTGAATTAAATCCAAAAATTGCAGCCCGCGATTCGTGTATTTTTTAGCAATAGAAATCACCAAACGGAGATTTGCTTCTACCATTTCTTTTTTAGCACGACGCGCTTTTGCTTCACCGATAGACATGTGTCTATTTAATTCTTTAATTTCCGCAATCGTTAAGACCGTTTCTTTTTCAAGCTCAACTAAATCTTGCTGATACCCCAACAATGTTTCTTTATGTTCCGCGAGCACATCTGCATAAGCAGCCTTGCTCGCACAATGTGTTTTTACCCATTCGAAATCCGTTTCATGATTCGGAAAAGAAGTAATAAATAACTGTCTTGGCATCTTGGCTTTGTTAACGCAAATATCCATGATGGCGCGTTCGGAAACGCGCACTTTTTCCAACATGCTTCGCATACCCTCTGTTAGCACATCAAAGAAACGTGGCACTAATTTAAAACCGATTAAACACCCACCTAATTGAGTCAATAAATCTAAGGTTTTCGGATGATGACGACCCTGTTTTTCAATTGCAGCTTGTGCTTCATGTTTTAAAGCAAATAATTCATCAAATCGTCTTTTAGTTTCGATAAAGTCGGGCTCTGTATCAAATCCCGTACTTTCGGTTGTTTCTTCTTCTTCCTCTTCTGCATCGATTGCTGTAACGGCAACAACACTTTCTTCTACAACGGGTTCTTCCGCAACAGCCATACCAAAGGTCATATCAACAAACCCGTTAATCAGTTCCGTAACTTTTATTTCGCCTTTTTCTACTTTTGCAAATTCATCTTGAATAAGATCTAACAGTGTTGGATACGTTGCAACCGTTTGTAAAACTTCTCTAGCCCCTTCTTCAATACGTTTGGCAATCGCGATTTCGCCTTGCCGAGTTAAAAGTCCTACGGTTCCCATTTCGCGCATATACAAGCGCACAGGATCATTTGTGGGGTCGCGCACTTTATCGATTTCGCCTGCAGCGGAAACAGCCTGGACTGCACCTTCTACAACTTCTTCGGAAACAACAGGCTCTACTTCCTCACCCGAAAGCAATAATCCCCCAACATCCGATGACATTTCGTAAACGGTAATACCTTTTTCATCGAGCGCTTGTACAATCTCTTCGATGATGAGTTCTGCATCGGGAACGTCTTCTGTAAGATGTTCGTTAACATCATCATAAGTGAGATAACCTTTTTCTTCGCCCAAGGCGACCAATAATTTAATTTGTGCCGCTTGGCGATCTTTGTCTACATAAGTACTCATAATTTATTCTCTACGCTCATTTTTATTTGGCCAAAAGCTAACCCACCCGCGAAATTCCAATTTTATCACTATAAATCGGTTAATCCACTCGGTTTTTTTCCCTTTGAGCCAACAAATTTTTTAATTGTGCTTTCTCATCCGTTGAAAGCACGCCCGTTTTAGCCTTTATCAGTAGAGATTCCATGGCCTGCTCTTGAGCTGCTCCGCGCAAATTCTGCAAAGCGCCCAAAAATTCCTGATCCACCCCACCCTGTGGAATGCGATCGACGATGCGCTTTAAGGCATCATAAGAAAACTGACTAACACAATTTTCTGGAAGCTGCTCCTTAAAAGCTTCTATGCCAATAGTAGAATCAAAACGTAGAATTTCAATAGTGGCGCACAATAAATTTGCACCTGCAATTTCTAAACCTCGAAATTCCGTCGATTCCCCTGCCTTTAAAACGAGTTCTCTGTGTTCTAACATCATGGCAACCAGCTGATAAGCAGGACTCGGCGGAAGAGCTAGCTCTCTAACGGCTCTATTAGACAAGATATTGTTCTTTTTGTTCCCATATTTTTTTTGTACTACCTGAGAATTTACGCCTGCTAACTCTGCTAAGCGGTCGTACAGCATTTGTTGTAATACCCCGGGTGGTACTAATTTAATCAGTGGTTTTGCCAAGGTGACTAATTGGGCACGACTGTCTAAATGATGCAAATCTAAATGCGCGGTTAAATCTTCAAACAAAAAATCCGACAAAAGACTTGCACGTTCCACACGATCTAAAAAAGCCACCTGTCCCAATTTCCGTACCAGCGAATCCGGATCTTCACCTGCTGGCAATAACATAAAGCGAACACGACGCCCTTCTTTCATATGCGGCAAAATAAGGGGCAAGGCGCGTTTTGCCGCAGCTTGACCGGCCTTATCACCATCAAAGCAAAATATCAGCTGAGAGGCCTGTCGAAATAACGCATCAATTTGCTTTTCGGTGACAGCGGTTCCTAATGTTGCAACCACATTCTTAATGCCAAATTGCGCGAGGCTGACCACATCCATATAACCTTCAACCACTAAAAGACTCGTTAAGGCACGGTTTCCTAATCTTGCTTCATATAATCCATACAGCTCTGAACCCTTGTTAAAAACCAGAGTTTCGGGAGAATTCAAATACTTAGGCTCACCTTCAGAGCCCATAACTCTACCACCAAACCCGACAACACGACCACGTCTATCCCGAATAGGAAATAAAATACGATCGCGAAAACGATCGTAATAACGACCCGCTTCCTTTTTAACAACTAACCCTGCCAAAATTAATGCGTCTATGCGCGTTTGATCTGTGCCCAAATTTTTAACCAACGCATCCCATCCAGGCGGCGCAAATCCTAATCCAAATTGTTTTGCAATTTGTCCGGTTAGACCTCTTTTTTTTAAATATTGATGCGCTTTTTCTGCTACCGCATGTGTGCGTAATTGCGTTTGATAAAAAGCAGCGGCGATCGCTAATATTTCGTAAACCGGTGCAGATCGCGCCGTTTGATTGCTTTCTTGTGTTTCTATCGGCATTGCTAAACCGGCACGACTTGCCAATGTTTCGACAGCTTCTACAAAATGTAGTCCATCGTGTTCTGTGAGAAATTGAATGGCATCGCCGCTCACACCGCAACCAAAACAATGATAAAATTGTTTAGCGGCACTCACCGTAAAGGAAGCGGTTTTTTCTTGATGAAAGGGGCAACATGCAATAAAATTCGCACCGGCGCGACGAAGCGAAATCCGTCCACCAATAATTTCTGCAATATCAGTACGCGCTAAGAGTTCTTCAATAAATGATTGGGGAATTTGCCCCGTCATAACACTTACGACGCTAATTGATTTTTGATTAAACTACCGACTTCGCCTATGTCTGCACGACCTTGCAGCTTGGGCTTCAACAAATTCATCACTTTAGCCATATCACGAATAGATGCTGCACCCACTTCTTGAATGGCTTGCTGAATAAACGTTTGAATTTCTTCATGACTTAAGGGCGTTGGCAAATATTCTTGAATGATGCCGATCTCAAAAATTTCTTTTTCGGCGAGATCATGGCGTGATGCTGCTTCAAATTGTTTAATTGAGTCACGACGTTGCCGAATCATTTTATCCAGCGTGCTTAAAATCTGCTCATCATCCAAAGTAATGCGCTCATCCACTTCTTGCTGCTTAATCGCCGCTTGGATCAAACGAATCACAGCAAGCTTTGGCTTATCTTGCGCCCGCATAGTCGCTATCATACTAGCCTGTATTTTATTTTTTAAAGATTCTTCTGTCATATTTGCCTCCATCCATCACGCTTAAGCGCGTGCTTCCCGGTGACCCGGCTGCCCGTTCATTTGCTCTCGCGTTAATTTTTTTAAATGACGCTTTCTTGCAGCAGCGGCTTTTCGCTTACGAATCATGGAACCTTTTTGATAGAATTCACGACGACGCAATTCTTTGGGAATCCCGGCCTTTTCAACCGCGCGTTTAAAACGACGTATTGCAGAATCAATAGACTCCCCATCTCTCATACGAACACTTGGCATCGAATATCACACCCCTAAAGTTAGTTACTTAAAATTAAACCCATCTACAGTTAAGCATGTTATTCTAGACCAGTCGGAGAAGATTGGAAAGGTTTTATGAGCATACGAAGAGTATTAGGCATTGAAACATCCTGTGATGATACAGGCGTTGCTATTTTTGACGCGGAGGCGGGCCTATTGGCACATGCGCTCCATAGTCAAACCGCAACACATATCCCGTACGGCGGCGTTGTGCCCGAATTAGCCTCGCGTGATCATGCTTGTAAATTGCTGCCGCTCTTAGAAAAAGTATTTCAGGCAGCCGACGTACCTAAACAGTCTATTGATGGCATTGCCTATACCGCAGGACCTGGTCTGATTGGCGCTTTGCTGGTGGGTGCCGCTTTTGGCAAAGCGCTGGGGTACGCTTGGGGCATTCCCACCGTAGGTGTACATCATATGGAGGGCCACTTGCTCGCACCCATGCTGGAAAATCCCGCACCCGCTTTCCCCTTTGTCGCTTTGTTGGTATCGGGCGGCCACACAATGCTGGTAGAAGTAATGGGCATCGGCCAATATAAAATTTTAGGTGAATCGCTGGATGATGCAGCAGGTGAAGCTTTTGATAAAGTTGCAAAACATTTAGGCTTACCGTATCCGGGAGGACCTGCACTTGCCGCCTTAGCAGAACAGGGAATACACAATCGTTTTGTATTCCCAAGACCCTTAACCCAAAAACCCGGTTTAGATTTTAGTTTTAGTGGACTCAAAACTTTTACAATGAACACATTACGTGCGACTGATCAAACCACACAAGATAAAGCGGATATTGCCTGGGGATTTCAAGATGCTGTTGTCGATACACTTTACCTAAAATGCAAACGCGCATTGCAATTCACCGGATTAAATCGACTTATCGTTGCAGGAGGTGTTGGTGCTAATCGAGAGCTCCGAACTAAATTACAAACATTAGAACAAACGCATAATGTAACCGTCTTTTATCCCCGATTAGAATTTTGTACCGACAATGGCGCGATGATTGCCTATGCTGGGTATCAGCGATTAAAAATGGGCGGCGATCACAATCTTGAGATTTTAGCATCTCCACGGTGGAACATGGAGTCGTTATCGACACCAAAGCTGTAACGTCCGTCAATTTAACTCATGGGTCTATCATTCAATTGTTCTCTTTTTGTATCCGATCTTGAGTTACTTACCCCCTGCCAAATCAATGAACGATCCCGTCACGTAAGAGGCTTCTTCAGAAAGCAACCAAAGAATTGCATTAGCAACTTCTGAAGGTTCTCCACCACGTTGCATTGGAAGCTGTGTTTTAATGCGATTCACTCTGTTGGGGTCACCCCCGCTCGCATGTATATCTGTCAGGATAAAACCAGGTCTCACGCCATTGACTCGAATATTCTCGTTTGCCACTTCAACAGAAAGACCAATGGTTAAGGTATCAATCGCACCTTTTGACGCAGCATAATCAACATATTCTCCTGCTGATCCCAGACGCGAAGCAGCAGAAGAGACATTAACAATAGCACCTCCGTTTCCCCCATGGATCGTAGACATGCGTCGCACAGCTTCGCGAGCACAAAGAAAACAGCTTGAAACATTGGTACTAAAAATTCTTTGTAACCGCGCCAAATCTATCTTATCAACGCGCGTTTTTGGTTCGAGAATACCGACATTATTTACTAAGGCCGTTAATATGCCTAGCTCCTTATCAACAACTTTAAATAGTTTTTCTACCTCTAATTCTTTGCTAACATCCGCTTTCACAGCTATAGCTTGTCCACCATTTTTATAGATCAGATCTACAATTGCATTTGCTGCTGCATCATTTCTCATGTAATTTACGCAGACTTTATAACCTAATGATGCTGCTTTTATCGCTGTAGCAGCTCCAATTCCTCGGCTACTCCCGGTAACTATAATGACTTTTTGCATGATACTTTTAGATCCAATTGAAGGGTTTATTCATAATGCGACCACATGCGAATAATTTTTACAATACCTTCGGTTTTTAATACCTGATAGACAAGACGATGTTGCACATTAATGCGTCGCGAGTAAGCACTCAGTAAATCCCCTACCAATTTCTGATACGGCGGTGGATTCTGAAAAGGATCGACTTTCAAAATTTCGAGCAAAACCTCAGCTTTTTTCCTAAGCCCCCTTAAAGTGAGCTTTTTCGCATCTTTCTGTGCGTCTTTAGTATAAACAAGCGCCCAACTCACCAATCAAGATCTCGATCACATGCATCGGGAGGTGTTTGTAACCCGCGCTTTATAGATTCGCGCATATTGGGAATAGACATTAAAAACAAAGTCTCCTGAATTGAAGACCAGTCTTCCTCGGAAACCAATATCGCATTATGGCGCTTTCCTGTAATCAAAACAGGCTCATGATGCAAAGAAACCTCATCAACAAGATTATAAAGCTGAGTACGCGCTTCACTGACGGTTAAAGGGGACATACACGTTTTCCTCTAAAATTGCTCTCCCAATACAAGCGTACTCAATTTCGTACGATTATGCAAGGTGTATATATGGACACCTTCAGGAATTAATGCCAAACTAAACATCAATCACACTATATCAATGTACCCTTTGAAAATTGCCCTCTAAGGAGAATACGATGCAGACCATCGCACGACTTTTATTCGGATTTTTGTTATATCTCGCTGCGACGCCAGCCCTTGCAAACAACAAAATATTAATTTGTACGGACACTAACTTTTGGTATCCTTTTACCTATCTTGAAGACAATAAACCTACCGGTCTCCATATTGATATCATTAAGACAGCACTGCGTAATTTAGGATATGAGGCTCAATTTAAAGCCACTTCTTGGAAACAATGCTTAAGTGATGCAGAACACGGTCTTGTTGATGCTGTCGCAACTGCCTCTTATCGCGATGATCGTGCTGCTTATCTTAACTACCCAGAAGGCGCTGCCGTTGATAAAAAATCCCCTTGGCGCGTATCACAAGTCGGTTATGTATTAGTAACATCCGCATTCGACAAACAGGGCAAAAAAAATACTTATCACTTCGGCGGGAATTTTAAGACAGTACCAGAACCTGTTCGCGCCCCCATTCACTACTCTGTTGTTAAAGATCTCGAAAAAGAGGGGTTAGAAGTACGTGAAGGAAAAAATTCGTTGTATAACTTCAAGCAATTAGCAGAAGAACACACTGGATCTGTCGTTGACATTGAAGACGTATCGCTATATTTTGCAACACAACCCCAGTTTGCAGATAAATTAATAATCCAAAAAAAGCGTTTAAATTATAAATCCTACTTTCTTGCTTTTTCAAAATCGGGTTCTATAAAACGCGATGCGTCAGAAATCATCTGGAAAAAAATTGCCAAGATCCGCGATAATCCAAAGAAAATAGCAGAATTTTTAAAGCACTACTAGAACCCATAATCTGAAAAGCGATGGATACAAAAATCAAACACTATGAAGAACCAATCTTAGGTTCCGTACCTTGTAATAACCGTTGTATATTGGCACGATGACGCCACAACAAAAATGCACTCATGATAAAAACAGGAATAGCATATTGGATATTCAACAACCAAAAAGTATAAATGGGTGCTAACAGCGCCGCGCTTAATGCTGCCAAAGAAGAAATACGAAAACAATAAACAATAATGCCCCATGTCCCCACGCTAAGAAGCCCCAGGGGGATAGAAAGCGCGAGCAGTGTGCCAACTGCTGTCGCAACACCTTTGCCCCCTTTAAATGCAAAAAAAATGGGGTACACATGCCCTAAAAATGCAGAGAGCATCACCAATCCTACAAACTGAGCCCCTGGATTAATATGCATGACAATAAAAACAGGAATGAACCCTTTCAGGACATCGCCAAGCAATGTCGCAATAGCGGCTTTTTTGTTACCAAGGCGTAGTACATTCGTAGTTCCCGGATTTTTAGAGCCGGCAGTGCGAGGATCAGGCAAGCCTGCCAAGCGACACACAATCACAGCGCTCGACAATGATCCAATAGCGTAAGCCAATAAACAAAATACTATCAAAGTTAACATGCTATATTTCATCTTGAAAGTAGAATTCAAAATGGTATCATGATGAAAATGTATTTAACATAGGATTTTTAGGAACGTGTACGTTTCGGGGTGTGCCCATTAATACTTTATTACCTAATCAAATGCCCATACCCAGCCCAGAAGCATTCCAACATAGCATGCAGTTGTTAGTGCATATTTTTTCTGAAATTAAGCATCATGGTGGAAAAATCCCCTTTGCGAAATATATGGATCTTGCGTTATATACCCCCGGGCTCGGATATTACAGTGGTGGCATGCAAAAATTCGGCATGCACGGCGATTTTGTGACGGCACCGGAACTCTCTGCCCTCTTTTCAAAATGTCTAGCGCGCCAATGTCAAGAGATTTTAGAAAATCTCGGCGATGGCGATATTTTAGAGGTCGGTGCGGGCAGCGGACAAATGGCTGCCGATATACTTTTGGCATTAACAAAAGCGAATGCGCTACCAAACTATTATTATATTCTAGAATTAAGTGCAGATTTAAAAAAACGCCAACAAGAAAAAATAGCAACGCTATGCCCCAGATTTTTTAACCGTGTCGTCTGGCTGGAAACACTTCCGTTGTTTGATTTTAAAGGTGTTATACTCGCCAACGAAGTATTAGATGCCATGCCTGTTCATCAATTTCACATACACCAAAATATATTGCATGAAGTTGAAGTCACTGTACAGGATGACAAACTCCAGCATCAAATATCTCCGACAAACAATCCACATCTTTTAGCACATTATCATTCTCAAACGTGGCCAACGGAATATACGTCCGAAATTAACTTACACTTAAAACCCTGGATCATGAGTCTATCAGACATTTTAAAATCAGGTGTTATATTAATTATTGATTACGGCTTTCCTCAGCATGAATATTATCACCCCCAACGATCGATGGGCACTTTAATGTGCCATTATAGGCATTATGCACATCATGATCCTTTTTTATACCCGGGATTACAAGATATAACAGCACATGTCGACTTTACGGCCATCGCCGAAGCTGCCAGCGAAATTGCACTCGATGTTTTGGGGTTCACCTCGCAAGCTGCCTTTCTATTCGACACCGGGCTGATGACGTTGGTAGAACCATACAATACGACAACCGATAAAGAAATTATTGTTCGCAATCACGCCATTCAAACACTCACTTCTCCTGCAGAAATGGGAGAATTATTTAAAGTGATTGCATTAGGCAGAAATTTTGAAGAAAATTTGATGGGATTTAATCGAATGGATCGACGCTATACGCTTTAGACTCTGCGCAAATAAAAGTAAAAATTATTTTGCATAGAGCCTTAGTCAAAAGCCTTTTCAATCGCGCGTGCGCGTTGTTGATGCAACCGAACACCTAATGCTGCACCTTCTAACCCTGCATCTATTAAGGGCTTAATCAAAACTGCTTTTGCGACTTGCAAGACCTCTCGCATTCTATCTGCTTGCGGATACGATGCCGTTTCTCGTCCCAAACGACCTCTTGCATCCGCTTCGCAAGCAAGCAAGAATTTTTCAAACCGTTCAGGTTGTCTAAACGCATCTAAACGCTCTAAAGTTTTTAAAAGTGTGGTGGGTTTTAATTCAAATACGCGATGACAATGTAAATGAAAACGACTAACCAATTTGGCTAAATCGCCATATTCTTTTGGCACACGATACCGTTTACAAAAAGCTTGAATTAACGGCACACCCCGTTCTTCATGTCCACGATGACTGGGCCACATTTCGGGCGGGCTTTCGCCCTTGCCTAAATCATGACACAGCGCTGCAAAGCGCGTTAATCTCTCCTGAGAGAGCTTGGCTGAGATACCTAATACCATCATGACATGAATACCCGTGTCTATTTCGGGATGATGTTGTTCTGGTTGTGGGATCCCCCACAATTTATCGAGCGCAGGCCAAATTCGTTGTAATGCTCCACATGCACGCAAGACTAAAAAGAATTGAGTGGGATCAGCTTCTCCTAAAGCACGATGCATTTCTTGCCAAACACGCTCTGCGACTAATTCGTCGACCTCATTTGAAGCAACCATTGAACGCATTAAATTGATCGTTTCTGGTGCTACGGTAAACCCTAATGGCGCAAATCTGGCAGCAAAACGAGCAACACGCAAAATACGCACCGGATCTTCAGCAAAAGCAGACGATACATGCCGTAGAGTTTTATTTTTGAGATCTGCTTGTCCCTGAAAGGGATCGATAATTTCGCCTCGTTCGGTTGTGGCCATCGCGTTAATTGTTAAATCTCGACGCGATAAATCTTCTTCTAATGTAACATCCGGACTGGCATAACATTCAAACCCATAATAGCCCTTACCCGTTTTACGCTCGGTGCGTGCTAATGCATATTCTTCTTGGGTTTGAGGGTGTAAAAAAACAGGAAAATCTTTGCCAACGGGCTTATAACCCTCTGCTAATAACGCTTCGGGTGTTCCACCAACGATAACCCAATCTCGCTCGCGTTGCGGCAAGCCGAGTAATTTATCACGAACTGCACCACCCACTAAATAAATTTGCAAACAACACCTCTCTTAAAAAAACAAATTATTTTTGCACAGTACCTTATTAAGATAAGGCATGCAAGGATTGCACTGCATTCCAGCATTTGTTTTTATATCGCACAAAGAAAAAAACCGCATTTAAAAATCCATATGTCGCCCATAATATCCAAGTCATAATGGGTGAAGCGCCAAAATAGATCACGCAAATAACCGTTGGAATGACTGAAAACACCCAAGCGTTCACGCTGTTTATCCACATCACAAATTTTGTATCACCCGCTGCGATTAATATTCCACTAATCATCCATGAAACCGCATCGAACATAAAATATACCCATAGCCATCTCAACGCTATCGCCACTTGATTTTTTAACGTCTCGTTTAATGTTAAGGGTGAATTGACATTAAAAAAAAGATCGACTAGTTTCTCAGAAAAAAAGAAAAAGGGAATAATCAGAAACAACATAATAATCAAAATTATTTTAATACTGGAGCGCAAAGTTCTAGACAAAACTTCTTCGCGATTTGCGCCAATATAGTTGGCAGCAACTGTTGTGATACCTTTTTGCAAGCCCAAAAACCCCACAACAAACAATACAGAAAAGCTATCACCAATCGTAAATGCCGTCACATGGTTTACACTCACAAAAGCTAAAATTTGAATTAAAACACTCCAGGCTATTGCATCCATAACGTTTGCTAATGCATTAGGAATACCAATGCGCAAGATACTTGAAAATAGTTTTGGCTTAAATTTCCACCGATGTGTGCCATGTGTTTCTCGATGTCGACCCCGCAAAAAAACGGCTAACAACACGACCACCTGGACCGTTTGTGCCACACCCGTTGCAATAGCAGCACCCTTGGCACCTAATGCCGACACAACACCGTCCACCCCAAAAATCAATAAAAAATCCAATGCAATATTTAAAACATTACTGAGCACCGTCGTGAACATAACAAGCTTTACACGCCCACGTCCTATAAAAAAAGAAGATACGGCGGCAGTGATTGGAAAAGTAGGCCCGAATAACATTAAGATTTTAAAAAATGGAATGCCTTCTGCAACATAATCTGGATTCGAAATAAAGAGGGGGCCAGCAAAAAGACCCAGCGGAATAAAAATAAATCCGGTCATCAGAGAAAACCAGATCATCTGCCAGACAGGTTCTCCCATCTTGTTAAGTTTCTTTGCACCGTTATACTGACCAACGAAAACCTCTGCAATAGAAGCAATACCAATAGTACCCAACTGAAAAATGCTAAATATTAACCAAGCAAGCACCGCTGCATTCATCGCCCCGGTGTTGTATCGGGCCAAGATAAGACGGTCGAAAAAAAGCATCATATTGACAGACAGTATCGATAAGATCAGAGGATACGAAATAGCCCAGAGCTCTTGAACACTGCCTTCAGAATAGCGGGTGAGCTGGCCGCGAAAGTTCATCATTGTAAATTAGAGTGCCCTCCTGTCAGATAGATATCATATCGATTACTTTTGCCTTTGACAATAAAGCTGGGAGCACTTCCCTGCAGGACGGGCGCATGCCGTTGCCGCTTCACCACAACCCGCTTTCGCGCCTTCTTAAGCGCTAAAGGCAACAGCATATCCGCATCCTTATCGTCTCCCACTATATTACGTATGAGCCGCATTTCGATTTTGGTCAAGGCGCTTTTGTCGCGATGCGGAAACATGGGATCTAAATACACCACATCTGGGCTGTTTTCTGGAGTTATGGCTTCTAAAATTTTTTTTGCGTCATTGCTAACAACCGTCATAAATTGCGTCACCGCTGCACCTTTTGCGTCTTGGCTCGCACGCAACAGACCATCTATTAATAATGTTGCGATGATAGGGGAACGCTCGACCAGCTGTACCCTGCATCCAAGCGACGCCAAGATAAAAGCATCCCGCCCTAACCCTGCTGTTGCATCTAAGACTGTGATTTGTTTGGCACCCGCCTTCAACCCAACCGCTCTCGCGATCGCTTGGTTTCTACCACCGCCTTTTAGCCAGCGGTATCCGAACGGGCCCGTTAAAAATTCTGCAAAGATAACGTGCGTAGTTTTATCGTGTTTAGAAACCAATTCGATGCGATCTTCTGTTACATGTAGCAGGGTGGATGTATTCTCTAAAAAATTATATCCTGCTGATTTAGCCAGTGACAAATTAAGTGTTTGAGCAAGCTGTTCTGCTTTCAGCTGGCAGGCAGGCGTTTGCCAAGTAACTACGAGCGACAAATGATACAGTTTGTAATCTCCACATAAACGATATAACAAAAGAAAATGATAACTGTCACCAACATGAGCTTTCCACCAAAAACTTGATAACCGCGCTCAAATTTTTTATTCCGTGAATATCGCGTACACCACACCATGCAGGCAGGAAAAATCCCAAACAATAGCGCTGCAAGTATACCCGCTAAACTTAAAACATGACTAAAACCCGAGGGATAAAATAAAACAATTAACAAAGGAGGCAGATAAACGCAGCCTAGTAAAAAAAAGCGGTGTAATCTTGTTTTTTTTTGTAACCCTAATCCGTCGGCTAGAAAATGAAGCAAGGCTAAGGATACGCCCAGTAAAGAGGTAAAAATAGCACATAGCGTGAACCATCGGCTACTTTGCGTAATCCAGGCATTCCCCGTAATGTGTTCTAAGGCAACAGCAACACCTGTCCCATCATCGTGATGTTGTATCAATGTTTCAAAACTATTAACCCCCGTCAGCGGGATTATGCCCAGCGCAACCCATTCCCACAACAGATAAATAACCAATGGAATAAAACTGCCCAGCATAACCACATACCGCAAGGCCAATACATCACGATTTAAATAATGCGTTAGACTGGGGATAATAGGCGCAAATCCAAAAGCGGTAATAATCAAAGGCAATGTTAGCTGAACATCTGTGAAATCCATCACGCCAAGCTTAGCCGTTTCAACACTGGGCGATGCTGAAACAATAAGCAGGATATAGGTTAAAACTAAACCAGACATCAAATACCGGTTAATATTTTCGACAACTACAGTGCCATAAGAAATAATTAATCCGAACACAAAAATTAAACTCATCACCACAATGTTTGAGGATATATTGAGATGAAATTTTTCAAGCGCATTTAAAACCCAAGCGCTACTACCCGTCAGATAAGCAACAATCAAAGCATATAAAAACAAAAGATAGACAATCCAGGCGATCATTTTTCCAAACCGACCAAATATTGCATGTGTCATCGAAATTAAATCTTTGTCACCCGAAAATCGCAAGTTCACTTCGAGCAGCAATAAAGCGGCAACCGTCATAAAAAACCAACACACCAAAAAAGCAAAACCACTTGGGATAAATCCACTATTGGCAGTACTTAAGGGTAATGCAAGCATCCCAGCACCTATAGCCGTACCACTGGCCAATAAAATGCCCCCAAACACTTTATCTTTATTGATCATCACATCGCATCGCTAGAAAATAACGCGTCAACTAATGTTGCTGCTTCAAAGGAACGAAGATCATCAATACCCTCTCCAACCCCTATAAAACGAATCGGAATTTTAAGCGTTTTGGCAATATTAAAAATCATACCCCCTTTCGCTGTGCCGTCTAGTTTTGTGAGGGTTATTCCCGTAACACCCAACGCTTCATTAAATTTTTGGGCTTGCACCAGTGCATTTTGCCCTATGCCAGCATCCAGCACTAACATGATTTCGTGTGGTGCTTCTTCATCTAATTTACGAATTACCCTAACCACTTTTTTTAATTCTTCCATGAGGGACTCTTGCGTATGTAATCTACCCGCCGTATCGGCAATTAATACGTCAAACCCTTTTGCTTTCGCCGTCTGAAAAGCATCAAAAATAACAGAAGCGCTATCCGCACCCATATGTTGAGCGATCACGGGTGTATGGTTACGTTCACCCCACACTTTCAGTTGTTCGATTGCTGCGGCACGAAAAGTGTCACCTGCAGCGAGAATAACTTTTTTTCCTTCTGCTTCAAGTTTTTTAGCCAATTTTCCAATGGTTGTGGTTTTACCGGCACCATTAATACCGACCATTAATATCACAAAAGGTTTTTTATCACTTAAAACCAAAGGCACTTCGGCACTTGATAAGAGTTGATTGAGATCTTGTTTAAGCGCTAAAGCCAAACCTGCAGGATCAGAAAGCTCGCGACGATCTAAGCGCTTTGTTAAATCCTGCATAATTTGTTCGGTGGAACTCACGCCAATATCCGCTGATAACAAAAAAGTTTCTAATTCTGCGAGGAGTACGCTGTCGATTTCTTTTTTGCCGAGAAACACCTGCGCCAGCCCTTCTGAAAAAACCGCACGCGTGCGACGTAGCCCGTCTTTGAAGCGAGTGAACATGCTCTTTGCTTCAGGCACCTTGGGTTCCGGCGGAATTTCCGTTTTTTTACCCCATTTTAGAAAATCCAACATTTTATTTGCCTATTTGTTGATAACACCAAAACACACAGGATACAGCAGAAGGAATGTTTATACCAATGGGCGGAAAAGACAGAAGAATTGAAAATAATGTGTCTGTGTTCAGACTTGACCCATTGCCGCCTCCTTGGTGTATACTCCCCTTTATAGTTAATGTTAACCTCGGGAATAAATGATGTACTTCAAACACCTATGCTTATGGCTACTCTTCGCCGCGATCAGTGGTTCTGCTCTTGCTTCTGAAACGCCGCCTGCTTCTAATACCCATGAATACAAGTTAGATAATGGTCTAAAACTAATCGTTCGAGAAGATCACCGTTCCCCCATTGTGGTAACACAAGTTTGGTACAAGGTGGGTAGTAGTTATGAACCAAATGGCATCACGGGCATTTCGCATGCACTCGAACATATGATGTTTCGCGGCACGACAAACCACCCCAAAGATGAATTTTCTCGTTTAATTGCGATTGGTGGCGGTGATCAAAATGCGTTTACCTCAAGTGATTTTACTGCTTATTTTCAAGAGCTTGATGCGGAACGTTTAAAGCTTTGCTTTGAACTCGAAGCTGATCGCATGGCAAATTTAACACTACCTGAAGATGCTTTTAAACAAGAACTTAAGGTAATAATGGAAGAACGTCGATTGCGAACGGATGACAATCCAGAATCCTTAACCCGAGAACGATTGCATGCAGCCGCACATATCAGCAATCCTTATCATCATTGGCCCATCGGCTGGATGAATGATATAGAGAATTTAACCGTTGAAGATCTACGGACTTGGTATAAAACATGGTATGGCCCTAATAATGCAATTGTTGTTGTGGTCGGCGATGTAAACCCCGAAGCCGTCCATCAATTAGCACAAACCTATTTCGGTCCCTTAAAACCCATTACGATACCAACACTAAAACCGCGTAAAGAGCTCGTTAATCTTGGAAAACGTCAAATTCAAGTGAGCGCCAATGCAACCGTTCCACGATTATTTATGGCTTACAACGTTCCTTCTATTATAACCGCCTCTAGCCCCGAAGAACCGTATGCACTACTCATGCTGTTAATGGCATTGGATGGTGGCAATAGTGGGCGTTTTTCTAAAGATTTGATCCGCGATCAATCGCTTATCACCAGCGTTTTTTCTACGTATGACCCCTTTAGTTTACATGAAGCATTGATGGAATTTAGCGCAATACCCACACAAAACCACACGCTGGCAGAAGTCGAAGCAGCACTGCTACAGCAATTCGAGCGATTAAAAACATCGCCTATTAGCGATGCTGAATTAAACCGCGTTAAAGTTAATGCGATTGCGCAACATACCTATGCTAAAGACTCTATGTCGGATCAAGCCATTGGGTTGGGTAGTTTAGAATCCGTCGGACTCTCTTGGAAACTGGCGGATACTTTTCCGGAACAGATCCAAACGATTACTGCGGAAGATATCCAAAAAGTCGCACAAAAGTATCTAACGCAAGAACGGCTAACAACCGCTGAACTCATCCCTTTAAAATCTGGAACTTAATTTTATGAAAAATCGATATTGGCGCATTGTCTTATTTGTATTTGTCTTACCCATCGTGCTCTTTTTTTCATTTTCGAAAAAAGTAGTTAAAACGGAATCTGCTGCAACTTCTGTAGAAACAAGTATGATTCAGCAGTCTACGACTACTCCTACGCCCATGCCCATGCCCACCCCTATACCACATACTGTTGCCATAGAAAATTGGTCAACCACCAATGGGACGCGTGTTTATTTTGTCGCAACGGAAGGTATTCCTATTATTGATGTGCAAGTCAATTTTGATGCGGGATCTGCCAGAGACGCTGAAAAACCTGGACTAGCTGCATTATGTCTTCATTTGTTAGATCAAGGGATCCCCAATGCAAGCGCAGATTTGATTGCCGAAAAATTTGAGGATTCTGGCGCAAAATTTAGCGTTGACGTCGATCGCGATCGAGCCACTATTTCGCTACGCTCCTTAACCGATCCAAAACTTTTAAATCCCGTGATCGCGCTATATGTTGATTTGATCTCAAACCCAACGTTCCCTGAAAACAATATAGAAACTCAAAGAAACCAAACGCTAATCGGGCTTCAACGAAATTTACAACAACCGAATGCAGTCGCAAGTCAAGCTTTCTTTAAGGCACTTTACAAAAACCATCCTTATGCAGAACCCGCTTGTGGTACCATCGAGGGTGTTACTTTAATTACAAAAGCAGATCTTGTTCAATTTCATCAACAGTATTTTGTTGCAAAAAATGCCACCATTACGATTGTCGGCGGTGTTTCTAAAGAACAAGCAACCGATATTGCTAATCAAATTTCTGAAAAATTGCCTGAAGGAAACCTGGCAGCACCTATTCCAAACGTCGAACCTTTAATAGAACCCACTCACGTCAATATTTCTTTTCCAACCGAACAAACCCATGTGTTAACAGGACAACCTTGTGCGACAGAAAACGACCCCGATTATTTTCCGCTCTTAGTGGGTAATAATATTTTAGGCGGTGGCATCTTAACTTCTCGCCTGTTTAATGAAGTCCGCAATGACCGCGGGTTAGCTTACAACGTTATTAGCGCTGTGCTTCAGTTACAAAAACCTGCTCCCTTTGTGATACGATTGCAAACAAAAAACAGTCAAACACAAGAAGCGATTACGGTATTACAAAATACCCTTGTGAAATTTATAAACGAAGGCCCTACAGAACAAGAAGTCTTCGAAGCCAAACAAGCCATTACCCGTTCTTTTCCGCTAGAAATTAGCAACAATCAAAAAATAACCGATGTCGTAGCCCGAATGGGTTTTTATCAGCTGCCGCTCGATTCGCTGACAACGTATCAAAAACAAGTCGAGACTGTCACCATCTCCGAAATAAAATCCGCTTTTCAGCGCCGTATTAACCCAGAAAAATTGGGATTAATTATTGTAGGCACCGCAACATCGCCTTGATGCTAAACGAAGTTCGAATTATTGCGGGAAAATGGCGCGGTCGTAAAATTCAATTTCCGACCGTTGCGGGATTACGCCCAACGCCTAATCGTATTCGCGAAACGCTTTTTAATTGGCTAGCGCCCTATATTCATGGTGCACACTGCCTCGATTTATTTACGGGCAGTGGTGCGTTGGGATTTGAATCTTTATCGCGCGGCGCAGCACATGTGTTATGTCTAGAGAAAGATCGAGACGCTTATGAAATGCTTCGTCAAAATGCCAAGCGCTTAAATGCAGATCTCATGGAAATACAAGAACAAGATGCACTCGTTTGGATAACAACGCAGTGCCAGCAGGCTTTAAAACTGACTACACCTTTTGATATTATCTTTGTTGATCCACCCTATGCCTTAAAAGCCTTATCGAAGTGCTTTGCATTACTTGAAAATCAAGCATGGCTTACAATCAACACCCTGATTTATTTCGAATCGGATGTCCCTATAGAATTACTAACTTTGCCCGATACCTGGGCAATCTTAAAAAAGAAAAAAGCAGGTAGTGTTTATTACTATTTAACACAGAAAATCAAAGATCAAGCTTAAAAACCTTGCCGCTTTCTCTTACGCTCGGCAAATACACCAGATATCAACCGTTGTAACACCGGCTTCTTTTAAAACTTGCGTTAAAGCATTCACAGTGCTTCCTGTGGTCACCACATCATCCATAATCGCAACATGCTCAAAGGGTATTGGTTTTACAATTTGAAACGCGCTTTTTAAATTTCGTTTACGGCGCGTTTTATCTAATTGCGCTTGTGCTGTGGTCTTTCGAATGCGCACGCAAGCGTCAAATACAACGGGAATTTTTGTTTTTTTATGTATCGGCCAAAGTAATTCCAAAGCTTGATTAAATCCCCGTTTTCGTAAGCGATCAATATGCAATGGCACAGGAATAATGGCTTCAGGCAATTCACGATTTTGATACCATTGCGCTTCCACCTGGTCCGCCAACAGTTCGCCCATTACACGACCATAAGCCAATTTTTTACCAAACTTTAATCCCATCACCAATTTCGTAATGGGTGGCTGATAACTAAACAACGAACACAAGCGATCGAATTTCGGTGGCAACTCTCTACAACTTTCGCAATCTATAGAATCTATTCCAGGCGTTAAATAGAGCCCACACTTAAAGCAGCGATCGCCAGACCAAGGCAAGGCCATTTTGCAAACTGAACATAAATCTTGCCCGCTGGTCGTATAGGCTTCGCAAAAACAACAAATAAATGGTAATAACCATTGTTCTACTTTTTTTAACATGCGACAATTATCCTATGCATTTATCACAAAACGCTCACAAACCTAAATTAGCACTTGCACGGCATTTCAGCCGCGCTGCACACACGTATAATCAGGCCGCTATCATACACCAAGAAGTGGGGATGCGTTTACTCGATCGTCTCGATTTAATTAACTTAGATCCGGATGTGATATTGGATTTGGGTAGTGGGACTGGTTTTTTTGCCTCACACTTAACCCAAAAATATCCTAAAGCACATATTATAAAACTAGACATTGCCGAAAACATGTTGCGTTTTTCCAATAAAAAACACTTTGCTAAACACACTTCTGTTTGCGGAGATGGTGACTATTTGCCACTGAAAAATCACAGTATCGATTTTGTTTTTTCTAATTGTGTTTTACATTGGTTTGTCAATCCGCAAAAAGTCTTAGCAGAAATTCGCCGCGTCTTAAAACCAGAAGGATTATTGTTGTTTTCGACCTTCGGCCCTGATACTTTACAAGAGCTACGCGAAAGTTTTTCGATCATTGATCAAAATACACATGTGAATGCCTTTATGGATATGCATCACATTGGCGACATGCTCATTCAAACCCAAGTGCTTGACCCGGTCATGGATATGGAAATGATAACACTCACTTACCAAAACTTAATGCATCTGATACAGGATCTGAAAGATACCGGAGAAAACTATGTTAAAAGAGAAAAATCCATCGGACTGAGTCCTAAAGGCACTGTCGATAAATTAATTAACGCGTATGAGCATTATCGCACGAGAGAGGGCTTTCTACCGGCAACTTTCGAGGTTATTTATGGACATGCTTGGTGTTCTGGAAGCACTACACTGCATCAAGCGGACGAAGAAGGTATTATTCATTTTCCAATTGCAGATTTACAAATTCTCTAATTAATGCGCATTCACTCAAATATTCTATCTATATCATATTCTTTCAACAATGCATCTATTTTAGGAGCTCTGCCACAAAAGGCAACGAATAAATCCATAAATTCCTCTGCGCCGCCTTTTGATAAAATCGTTTCTACAAATTTTTTCGAAACATCTTTATTAAATACTTGATTATCGGCTGTAAACTGCTCAAATACATCTGCTGCTAAAACTTCTGACCACAAATAACTGTAGTATCCGGCCGCATAACCGCCACCAAAAATATGCGAAAACGTATTTTGATAGTGATTAAATTTAGGCACAGGCATAACCGCTGTTTTTGATCTAACGTGATCTAAAATCTTTTGTATATCCATGTTCTTACTAAGATCTGCGCTAAATGTTTTGTGCAAAACAAAATCAAACAGTGAAAATTCTAATTGGCGCATTAGTCTTAAACCAATCTGAAAGTTTTTGGTGGCTTTTAACTTTAAAAATAGATCGTGTGGTAAGGGATCTTTCGTTTGAATGTGTTCTGAAAATAATGCCAAGGCTTCTTCTTCCCAACACCAATATTCTAGTAATTGACTGGGTAGTTCTATAGCATCCCAAGAAACCCCGTTCCCACCAGAAATACTCGGATAATCGACCGTTGTTAAAAGATAATGCAAACAGTGTCCAAATTCATGAAACAATGTTATCACTTCTTCATGGGTTAATAAAACAGATCCACCTGTTTGGGTCGATGAAAAATTCGCAACAAGATAGACCGCAGGCAATTGTCGTTGACCATCCGGATATTGCATGCGCGTTTTACAACCCGAAATCCAAGCGCCACCTCTTTTATTCTGGCGAGCATATAGATCGGTATAAAAATGTCCAAGTAACGTATTGCTTTCGTCATAAACCGCAAATAATCGAACATCTAAGTGCCATTTATTAAAAGATTCCACTTCTTTTACATAAACGCCATACAGCTTATTAACAATAGCAAATAAGCCTTGTATAGTTTTTTCTTCCGGGAAATATTGTTTTAATATTTCCTCTGAAATCGCATACTTATCGTGCAACATTTTTTCACTAACATAGGCCATATCCCACACTTCAAGTGTATCTAACTGACAATTTTTTAATGCAAACGCTTTAAGTTCATTTAGATTATCAAATGCAACCTTTTTTAATCGAGCAATCAGCTCTTCTAAAAAATGCATTACGTCCGTTGTTTTTTTAAGCATTCTTGTTTGAAGTGCATATTCCGCGTAGTTTTCGAAGCCTAAAAGTGTTGATAAATCGGCTCGTACTTTCATGATTGCGCGCATCACGGGCGTGTTATCCCATTTTTCTCCATCTACAGATGACACTACAGCAGAAGCGCGAGTTACATAGGCAGTGTAAAATGTTTTGCGAACTTCTCTATCTTCAGCGTATGTCATAACAGCGATGTAACAGGGATATTCTAAGGTTAATAACCAGCCTGTTTTAGCTTTATTTTTTGCGCTTAGCCTTGCTTTCTCTAATACATCAGGCGGTAAACCTTTTAATTGAGTAATGTCTGTAATATTCAAAGACCAGGCATCTGTCGATTCCAAGACATTTTGTTCGAATGTGCTTTCTAATTTCGACAATCGCACACTTAATGATTTAAAGACCGCGCGTTTCTCTACAGACAGCTCAATACCTGATAATTTAAAATCGCGGATAGCATTTTCAATCACTTTTCTTTGTGCGATGTTTAATTTTGAATAGCTTGGATTTTCAACAATACTTAAATATGCCTGGTAGAGTTTTTCATTTTGTTTGATTTCAGTGTGATATTCGGTGAGATAGGTTAACATTTTTTGATAGACTTGATGTAGTTCAGCAGTATTCATTACTGAATTGAGATGCGAAACTGTACACCAGACATCCTCCAATTCACCTTCCATAATTTCTAAAGGTAAAACCAGATTATCCCATGTGTGGGTTTTTTGATTTTCTAATAATTGATTAAGCATTTTTTTGTTTTTATTCAAGATGTGCTGGATAGCAGATTCAATATGTTCTGGTGTGATGTTTTCAAAGATGGGCAATGTGTTTAAGGCGGGTTCTAACAGTGGATTTGGCATATATCCTCATCCCTCTACGGGCACCTTCTCCCGATTTAGGGGAGAAGGAATCGCATTGTATTAATATGGCGCCTGGCGATGTCCTACTTTCACATGGGGAAACCCCACACTATCATTGGCGCTGAGCGGTTTCACTTCCGAGTTCGAGATGGATTCGGGTGG